>Ga0209596_1000962_pt1 | contig 25548 bp, 26 predicted proteins | sample M_130807_MF_Meta_FD_187314 | JGI IMG/M metagenome (GOLD analysis project Ga0209596, IMG submission 187314) | Freshwater microbial communities from Lake Montjoie, Canada to study carbon cycling - M_130807_MF_MetaG (SPAdes) (version 2) | ecosystem: Environmental > Aquatic > Freshwater > Lake... | reverse complement strand
TTTTTGTTCCTTAAGGTTTTCTTCTACAACTTCTTTATTGTTTTCTATTTTCATAGATATATTTTCATTTAGATCATCTATTAAATCATTATCCTTACTATCATCATCATCATCATCATCATCATCATCATCATCATCATCATCATCTTCTAGGTCAGTATCAATATACCTATTATTGTAAATTTCACCAACACGGTGTTCAAAAGCATCATCTATAAATTTCATAATATCCTTGAATAATTCACTCATTTTTGCTTGAATTTTTTTATTTGAAAATAAAAAAACAATAAGCATAAATTGTAGAAATGTAATCATATTATAATACATCTATTTGTATTGTAATATTTAAATTCATTTATTATTTTATTATTTTATTATTTTATTATTTTATTATTATATTTTATTATAGTCGCTTTTATAACAGTTGCCTTTCACATTAAAATACGCCGTACCAAAGGGTCGGCGTTTGAAATGTTAAAAGGTGTAAAAAGCTTTATACACTCTTCTTCTTAAGCTCTGAAAATAATTCATCCAACTCTTTTGTCAAAATCGGAACTGGAATCAAGTCATATGTTTTCGCTGGATGATCCGGATGGATTCGTACCAAATTCAGTTCACGAACGCGTTTGCTATACTTCTCCTCCAAAATATACTTGTATGTGTTCAATTGTAGCGCGTAATGCCAGAAATTCGTGTCAGGAATATGTGCTACAAGTGGGTTAAGAGCAAACTTATTCCACGTATTTTCAATTGTAATGTCTTTAGAACGCTTCCAGTCATAGATGGACAAAGAGCCATCGGGATTCTCATAGATCATATCAATGGATCCGGCAATCTTCGCATCTTCGTGATAGATCATCCACTCAGTCCTATAAGGCTTCAAATCAGGATTCTCTTCAAGGAATTTCAAAAAGAATTGCCACTCGGGGCCTCTAACAACAGGGTCCTCACTCGCTCTATAATGCTGTAATAAGTCTCTATGAGTGTATCCGGGAGGCAACTCAGTGTTATTCATAAATTGTTCAATTTGCTCGTGTAAATTGGTACCAGCTTCAGCAACGGAGGCGCCTGATGAGAACCAAGAGGCCTTGATTTGTTCAGGTGTTTGACCCCAGTACTTGTTTTGAGGGTTCCAATTTCTACCCTTCATTATATTCGCAATCACAGCATCGGCGTCAAACTTAGGAAATAAAGACTTATTCCAAGTGGTGACAGATGTGTATCTTGATCTTAGATCAGTAACAATCTCATATTTATGACCGTTAGCGTAGAAACGAATATGATTATCACGGGTCTCTCTGTTGTTAATCTGTAAAGTCAAAGACATTTTGTAAATATGTTATGGTTTGTATTCTGAATATATCTTTAAATTAGTATTACAAGTTTGTTTCAATTTTTTCTTTTTTTTCTATTTCTTCTATTTCTTCTAATTTTAAAACACGCGCCTTCAAATCTTGTATTTCTTTGATTAGCACTCCAATGAGTCCAATATAATTGACAGATTGATAATTTGGACCATCTTTTTCACCATTTACCAGAAAGGGAAATAATTCCTGTAATTCGTGAGCAATCAAACCTATATCATCTGAATTTGTTAGTTTATTCGTATATTTAACCGGTCTTAAATTATCAATTGTATCAGTTTCATCTAGTGTTTTAACATTTTCTTTAATACGATAGTCGGAAGTTGTGTTGAACGCCGGTGCTTGAACCAGAGTTACCGAACCAATTGGACTAAGAACTGTTACACTTAGTTGCCAATAAGGATCTCCTGCTCCTCCTTGAGGACCTGTAGCTCCATCAGGACCCGTATTTCCATCAGGACCCGTATTTCCATCAGGACCTGTAATTCCATCAGGACCTGTAATTCCATCAGGTCCAGTGATTCCATCAGGACCTGTAGCTCCATCAGGACCCGTAGCTCCATCTGGACCCGTAGCTCCATCTGGACCCGTAGCTCCATCAGGACCCGTAGCTCCATCAGGACCCGTATTTCCATCTGGACCCGTAGCTCCTTGATTTCCATCTGGACCCGTATTTCCATCAGGTCCTGTCCCACCGAATCCAGTAGGACCTTGAGCTCCATCAGGACCCGTAATTCCTTGAGGTCCCGTAGTTCCTTGAGGTCCAGTAACACCTACAACATTACCAGTACAAAGACTTGTCCCATCCAAAAAATAGACACATCCAGTATGTAGAATAGAATTTCCACTCATATCAATATGACTTTTGAAAACCTCCTTGGTGCTTTCTTGTCCGGAAAAATTGCTAATATTGAGTTGATCATTATTTGAAATAAAGCTGCGGGTTATATTGTTTGTCGCTGAAAAATTTGTCCCTCCGTATCTTCTAAATGTTGACATTGTGTTTACTATATTAATAGTTTAATAAAATATCAAATAAAACTTATTTTATTAACTTGACTTTACGTAAATTTAATTGCGAGTCCTACTTTTACTCTTACGACTTCTAAGGCCTTTCTTAACAAATTTTACATTGCTGCCTTCCAAAAATAATGGAATATCATTGGGTTTCATAGTGTTAATTACTTCATTTTGAGGAATTTCAATCACTTTATTTGTATTTGTATTCATATCCTTATCCATCAATGAACTCATTTGGTCTTCCAATGACATATTAGCCGGAGGCATTCCTAATAAGTGACTAAGTTGCTCATTATTCATTTTAAAATTGTAAACTTTACGTTTGTTGTCATTATTTATATCAACTTGTAATTTCCCGTTTTCACCATTATAATCACCCATCCATTTTATTTTACTTTCGCTCTTTTTATTGTTGTTTTTAACATAGGTCTCACTGGATCCAATGGTTTGTACATATACACCAGGGATCTTATCTGTAGTTATATCACATTTTCTAATATTCCTTTTGCTACGTTGGTTCCTTAATTGTTTACGTTTGTTGGTTTGTTTACGTTGTTTAGCCTTTGTCATTTCTATATAATAAAATAAGATTATTTTGTTTAGGTATTAGGTAATATTGAAAATATAAAATATTACTTCTTGGTATAATGGAGTTACGAATAAGTGACAACTTTGAAGATATACCGGAAAATAAACCGGTAACAAAGAAACAACAAGTACAAACTATAAAACCGTCATTGTCTGGTGTTAAATCGCGAATGGTAAGACCACAAACACCTGCTCCTAAATCAAAGATATCTTATGATGATATTTTAACTAATATGGGTATGTATTTAGAAGATGGTAAATTACGGTTAATGAGTAATAAACATTCACAACAGTCAGTACCTTTACAACAGTCAGTACCTTTACAACAGTCAGTACCTTTACAACAGTCAGTACCTTTACAACAGTCGGTACAAAAACATTTACAACAGTCAGTACCTTTACAACAACAGTCAATTAAACAAGCCGCTTCACTTAAGCCTTTAGAGCAAAATAATAGTTATATATACCAAAAATATTTCAAAAATGGAGCTACTACAGAAGAACAAGGTATTAGAAGACCGCAAACAATACAAGAGTATAGAAATATGTTAATATCAGATATCATTCAAAAATATAAGATAAAGCAGATCAAATCTAGTAAATTGATAATGCCAACCTCAAATATAAACTTTGCTCAAGGACCATCTGGAAATCTAAATAAATTATTTTCATTCTCACAAAGATAAAATATGAGTAAAATATATGGATGTTCTATCAACAGTAATAAAAAAAACACGAAAGACAAAAAAAAAGATGTTAGAAGATTTTAAAATTATATCACCAACTTCACCATTAAAACAACAAATAAAGGAAGCATTAAAGCCTGAAATAGAATTTTTGTCCAATCAGAGACCTAAAATAATTATTGTAGAGCAAAAGCCTTTAAAAGCAAAAACTAGAAAGTCAAAGGTATCAAGTCCTAAAGAAAATGTGAAAAAGGTAACAAAAAAGAAGGTTCCGAGTCCCAAGGTTCCGAGTCCCAAGGTTCCGAGTCCCAAGGCACCGAGTCCCAAGGCACCGAGTCCCAAGGTTCCGAGTCCCAAGGTTCCGAGTCCCAAAAAAGCAACTAAAACCAAAAAAGCAAAACCAAAAATTGAATTAGTAATAGAAGAAAATGAAGAATTTGAAATAATACCTGTAAAAAAGCAAAGAAAGACCAAAAAACTGTTACCAATTGGCACGCATATATTAGAAGGAATTTCTCATAACGATGTAATGACTACTCCATTAAAAAAAGAAAAAGAAATTGAAGTCGAAAAAAGTTTAAAGACACCAGAAGTAAAACAAGTAATAATGATCCAAGGACCAAATAAAGTATACAATCAAGAATTCATTGACATTCTTGACAAGCTCAGTGCTATTATGGTGAAGCAAGGAGAGCCATTTAGAGCAAGAGCTTACCAAAAGGCACAAGAAACCATTATGTCTTATCCTAGCGATATAACTGATCCAGCGCAACTGAAAGGTCTGCCCGGTATTGGTGACACTATTATGGAAAAATTCAATGAATATGTTCAAACCGGAACATTAAAAGTCTTAGAAAGAGAGAAGACCAATCCGCTCAATATACTAGCCGATGTGTATGGAATTGGACCGAAAAAAGCGAAGGAGTTAGTAGACAAAGGTATTACAACCATTGACCAATTAAGGACCAGACAAGACGAATTGAATGATATTCAGAGAGTTGGACTTCAATATTACGAGCAGATTTTGGAACGCATTCCTCGTTCAGAAATAGTAGAATATGACACAATGTTCAAGGCTGCTTTTAAAAAGGTTGCTGTAAATGATCCGAGTGCTAGATTTGAAATTGTCGGTTCTTATAGGCGTGGTGCTCAGAATTCGGGTGACATTGATGTGATTATCACTGGTAATTCAGGCGCCATTTACAAGGCTTTTATAGACGAGTTGATCAAGGAAAAGATAATTCTAAATGTATTGTCGCGTGGCTTAGCAAAAACATTGGTAATTGCTCAGTTGCCTGGTAAATCAGTAGCGCGTCGTGTTGATTTCTTATATTCGTCGCCGGACGAGTTCCCATTTGCTATCTTGTATTTCACTGGAAGCAAAGCATTCAACACTGTAATGCGTCATAGAGCATTAGCAATGGGTTATACATTGAATGAGCACGGTCTGAGTACAATGACAAACAAGGTTAAGGGTGCTAAAATAGAGCAACAGTTTGCCGATGAAAAGGCAATATTTGACTTCTTGAAAATGGCTTATAAGACGCCTGTTGAGCGCGTGGATGGGCGTGCGATTGTCGCCCTTGATGATGTAGGGGCGCCGATCGCGATGTCTTTGAAAATTGCTCCTACATCAATGAAGGCACCGACCTTGACCAATGTAGCAGTCGCTTTACCGAAGGCCAAGAAAGTCTCTCCTACACCAATGAAGGACATACCTTCGGAGCCCTTGACCAATGTAGCACAGACTTTGCCAGGAGAACCCGCAGCCACCCCTACATCATCAAGGGCTATAGCAACAGCAACAGCAACAGCAACAGCAACAGCAACAGCAACAGCAACAGCAACAGTAGAAATCCCACCCGAAGTCAAATCAAACATAGAAAAGTTCGCACACGAAGGCATTACAGTATTAGAACCTTTGAATGAGAAAATGCTCGTAGATATGATCCGCTTTGCCAACACAGTGTATTACAATTCTAAGCCAATTATCACTGACAATCAATATGATATTATTAAGGAATATACCAATAAAAAGTTCCCATCTAACGCAGCTGTCACTGAAATTGGCGCAGAAGTTGAAAGAAATAAGGCGCAATTGCCTTATGAAATGGCGTCTATGGACAAGATTAAACCAGATACGGGCGCACTTGCTGAATGGTCACAAAAATATAAGGGGCCTTATATGTTATCGTGTAAATTAGATGGAGTTTCTGGACTTTATACAACTGAAGGTGAAAAACCTAGATTATATACAAGAGGTAACGGAACTGTCGGACAAGATATTAGTTACTTGATCCCACATATGAAATTGCCAAAGACGAAGGGTGTCGCTATTCGCGGTGAATTTGTTATTCCAAAGGCCGTTTTTGACGCCAAATACAAGACCAAATTTGCTAATCCTAGAAATATGGTTGCTGGAATTATCAATCATAAAACACTCAATGAGACCATTAAAGACATTCATTTTGTCGCTTATGAGACCATTATGCCTGCGGATCTTAGACCATCCAAGCAAATGGAGTTCTTAGGAACTGTGGATGTAGAGCGTGTTTTATACAAGATGGAAACTATTTTGTCCAACGAAATGTTATCTGAATTGTTAGTTGATTGGCGAACTAATTATACTTATGAAATTGATGGTGTCATTGTATCAAATGATGCTGTTTATCCTAGAACTGCTGGAAATCCAGACCACTCATTCGCATTCAAGATGGTCTTATCAGATCAAATGGCCGAGGCGAAGGTTGTTGACGTCATTTGGACACCCAGTAAAGACGGACTATTGAAACCACGAGTCCAAATTGAACCCATTCAGCTAGGCGGTGTTAAAATTGAATATGCTACTGGTTTCAATGGCGCATTTATATTCAATAACAAAGTTGGTATTGGTGCTACAATTGAACTGATTCGCAGTGGCGATGTGATTCCACATATTAAAGCGGTAACTGTTCCTGCTCCGGAGCCCAAAATGCCATTAGTGCCGTATGTCTGGAACTCCACACACGTCGACGTAATGCTTGAAAATGCTGGAGAAGATTCCACTGTGAAAGAAAAGAATATTACAGGTTTCTTCAAGAGTTTGGAGGTGGATGGACTAGGTGCTGGTAATGTTGCTAAAATTATTGCTGCTGGATACGACACTGTTGGTAAGATTCTAAGAATGACTGAAGCAGACTTCTTGAAAGTAGATGGATTCCAGAAGAAAATGGCGACAAAGATCTACACGGGCATTCAAGAGAAGCTGGCAAAAGCATCACTTGTAACCATTATGTCCGGTTCCAATGTGTTCGGACACGGCTTCAGTGAGACGAGATTTAACCCTATTATCCAAACGTATCCGGATATTTTGACTTCAACTGAGTCCAATGAGACAAAGATTAAGAAACTCACTGAAATCAAGGGTATGGCTTTTAAAACAGCAAGCGCATTTGTAGAGAAGATACCGGACTTTCTAGCATTCTTAAAGGAGACGGGATTGGAAGGTATTTTACAACAATCAGCAGCTAAAGAAGTACCACCAACTATTATTAGCCATCCTTTTAATGGTAAGACAATTGTCGTCACCGGTTTAACAGAGAAGGTCATTGAGGACAAGGTGAAAGCAATTGGTGCTAAATTCGGATCGTCTGTGTCTAAAAGTACGGATATATTGGTAGCCAAATCGGTTGATGAAAGCTCGGGTAAGCTGGATAAGGCGCGGGAACTGAATAAGACGCTGGCAAAACCAATATTAATCATATCACTGGATGACTTTTTAAAGATGTAATCGACTACAAAAATAAAAATAAAAAAAAATAACTACTCTAAAATAGTAGTTATTTTTACTTGTTTTAATTAATTAAATATACAAAATTTATAAATTTCTTACATACAGTTGCGGATGTAAATCTTTTTTTAAATACAGTGGGTGTTTCGGAACACCTTTTTTTGATATCTCAATACAATACGGCACAGCGACGCACTCTTTCAGCCACTCCGGTTCCTTTTTTTCGTTACCCCACGCATAAATGACCTTATCAACTAGCCCAATTAGCGTCTTAATATTTTCAATATTTGCCGGACCAATTGGATCAGCTACGCGATTTAAGCCTTTCGGGTCGGTGCTGCGAAACCCATACAAATTTCCCACATATACGCCACCGTAACCCCACGATAGTGCATAGTTGATGACACGGCGAATCGTCGGATCCTCAATAAACGCATCCGCTGTTGACGGATTAAGCATAATAAACAATATCTTTGGTTTTTCTTCGTCCCAAATACGGGACAATTGGTAGCGATAAATATTATCAGGAGAGAACACAGCGCCTTTAATCATCATTCTAACAAATTGTTAAGTTTTAAAGTTACATTCAAAGTCAAGCAAATATAAATATAATTAATACATTTATTTAACAACATTTTAAGTAATTCAATTTTTTTCAAATACTTATTACAATTAATATCACTACCAAAATATTCATCTCAATTCCATCCACAACACACCCAAAATATTCTGCCCAATTACTTCCACCTTCCCATCCACAACTTTTGCTCTACCACACCATATTTTACCCAATACTTTCGCATCACTACATCTCATCGCCGGATGTACTAACAACTTACCTCTGCTCTTAAACAAATCATCTCTAACAACTTCATAATTATCAAACTTATACTCACAAATTTGTCTTTGTATATCTACACAAACCGTTTGCCATAAAGCGGTCTCTACATCTGTCAACTTAATACCGTTTTTGCCTCCCATTCTCTTTACAGCAGCGCCATACCCAAATGTTGATCCTTTTCTAAACTTTTCACTATAAGCCAATAACAATTCCTTTCTATTTACGTCTTCACATACATTCCCCAAAAACCGATATTTTTCCCCTTGAATACAATGCTCGCCACTGTCATATTCAACCCCGTCAATAAATGCTTCTAATGCGCTAAAATTACTCAAACTTTGATACTCTTTCTTCTTACCAAAGAAGTTAATTATACTCGCTTCCAAAACCTTCTTATCAGCTTTACTTGTCATCTTTTCAATACTTTAAAGTTAATATATTACATAATGAATATTATTAAGTTAGTATCTGTTTAGTATTTCAATTTTTTTTGAATTAATCTAAAACTATGTTAACTACTTATTTTGGTGGAGGAGCAGGTGCTGATTCTTGAAAATGTCTGCCTGTAAACTTTTCTGTCATTGTCTGACTTGTAATTGGGATAATATCTTTACTAAAGTGTTTATGTAAGCAAATAATAACCCAAACAAGGAACGCAACTATAATCATACCTATCAAATAGTGTAACATATCAAAAATATCCATATTTTATATATAAATTTATTGAAGATTAAAATATCATTGTAAACTGATTTTAGGATGATTATTTTATAACAATATAGTATATGAAACTTAACTTTATACGTAATAAAAAATTTATACAAATTGCTATTGGATTACTTGTTGTCATTATTGTCGCGTTAATTGGCTTCAATTTTGGTAAAATTCGTGAAGGATTTAATAATACCATGGGGAAATTACCTTCTAAAATCCCGTGTCCGTCTTACTCAGATTGTAAAAGCTGTACTAGTTATTATTGGGCAACTGAAGATGGACCTATGATGTGTGAATGGGATCCTAAGGGTAAAAAGTGTCAAACTGGAGAAATAAACAGCTCTCAACCTGATCCTGGATGGGTTCTAAATTGTAGCGACACACCTACACCTGGACCTACACCTAATCCAGATTCCAACACGTGTTCTACCAAAAGTAACCGCATTGGCTGTTTACTAACAAACGATTGTGTGTGGGATAATGGTAAATGTCGCATAGATAATCAACCTGGTTTTGATAAATGCGCAGGTAATAACCATTGTATACCTTGTATTATGAGTGGCTGTTATTGGAGTAAAGTGGGTGGCTGTGCTAAGAGCAAAATAGATGTCGGTTATTCACGAACTTGTAAGGATCTTATAGCACCGGATCAGGAAAAATGCGCGAAACATACTGGTTGTAAAATGTGCGTCCAGGATGGCTGCTTGTGGGGTGGTACAGCTGGATATACTCCTAATTGTATTAGTCCAGATACAGAACACAGTGAAACCGATTATTCCAGGAACTGTCTTCAAACAACAGATGGAACTCAATAAACCATTTTATTTTATTTTATGCTACTATTGTATATTTAGAAGAATGAATTTAATTATGTTTATTGTTTCGGCTGTTTTGTTTTTCATTTTAACACCTGGTATTGTTCTTTCTCTGCCTCCGGGTGGTAGTAGAATGGTGGTTGCATTAACACACGCCGTTGTGTTTGGCCTTGTTTGGACTTTGTCATATAAAATGCTTATGGGTTTGGCTGGTAGTATGATGTAATTACGTTAATAATCGTGATTCTAATATCTATTTTAATTAATTAATAAAATAGATATAAAGATTTTTTGTTGTATATATATAAAATGATGCAATACGTTATTTTACTTGCTTTCGTCACTACTGCTTTCGCCCAATCTGGACTTAGAGGGTCATCTGATTCTTCAACTGTAGATCACGTTTTTGAGTGGAAGGAGTTCACAAACTTCCAAGATAGATTTAGCAAGAAATATTCATCCCTTGAAGAGATGGAGGAGAGATTTGCGGTGTTTAGAGAGAATTTCAGGGGCATTAGACAACATAACAGTGATTTGGCCCAGAATTTCACAATGGGTGTCAATCAATTTACTGATCTAACACCGGCTGAGTTTAAGGCGACTTATGTCTCTGGTTTGAAGGCTGTACAAGCAACTGGATGCAAGTCCTTTAGCAGCTCGGCTTCTAGTGCTCCCGAGTCATTTGACTGGCGCCAGCATAATGCCGTTACTCCAGTTAAGGATCAGGGACAATGTGGTTCATGTTGGACATTCTCTGCGTCAGGTGCGATGGAGGGTGCTTGGTCTATTTCCAAGGGTGCTCTTGTGAGCCTGTCTGAGCAGGAGTTGGTTGATTGCGCTGGTCTTAAGTATGGCAGTATGGGCTGCAATGGCGGTCAAATGGACGGCGCGTTCAAGTATGCTATTGATAATGGTATGTGTACTGAGACGACTTATCCTTATGTTTCGGGTACAACCAAGACTGCTGGAACTTGCCATAGTTGCTCGGCGGTTGATCACTTCTCTAGTTGCTCCGATGTGAAGGCGAATGATCAGATTTCTTTGAAGGGTGCTGTTGCTCAACAACCAGTTGCTATTGCGATTGAGGCAGACACCAAGTATTTCCAGTCGTATTCTTCGGGCATTTTGACTAGCTCCAGTTGTGGCCAAAATTTGGATCATGGTGTTCTCATTGTTGGTTATGGAACCGAGAACGGAATCAAGTATTGGTTGGTTAAGAACTCTTGGTCTACATCGTGGGGTGACCAGGGCTATGTAAAAATTGCCAGAAGTGACTCAACAAATGATGCCGGAATTTGTGGCATCGCAATGCAACCATCGTTCCCTTCCGTCTAATAACCAAAAATCCATTTGTAATTAGTTAAAATATAATATAAATATTACAAATTTATATTATACATATTATGACAGTCATAAATAACATTGAAATTGATGATATTAAATACTGCGAGAACGAAATTAAGGCGGCGATTTCTAACAATGAACCAATTGAAGACAAACTAAATGTAATTATTGTTATTTCTAATCCGTGTCAATATGGTACCCGATATCTTTTAGCAAGAGAGTTTGTTAGAAGAATGGAATTAGAGGAGCCGAATGTGGAATTATATATTGTTGAGCTCGCATACAATGACCAGCAATTCTATGTTACCGAGAAGGCTAACAAAAAACATCTTCAGATCCGGACAAATACAGCACCTTTATGGCACAAGGAAAATATGATTAATTTAGGAGTCAAATATTTGCTCCCAAAAAAATGGAAGGCTTTTGCTTGGATTGATGCTGACGTTGAATTTGAAAATGTTAGTTGGGCATTAGACGCGCTGAAAGTGTTAAATGGCTGTAAAGATGTTGTCCAAGTTTTCAGTCATTGCGTAGATATGGACAAAGAGAAGCTCACAATGAGAGTATTCAATAGTTTTGGTTATCAATACGCAAAAAAGAACAGATATATTGGACAGGGTGAGAATTACTGGCACCCAGGTTACGCCTATGCGTGTACTAGGAAAGCATATGGTAAAATGAATGGTCTATTTGAGGTTGCTGTGCTTGGTTCTGGTGACAATATTATGGCACTATCTTTTATCAATAATGGACTTAAAGCTGTCAATGAATTGTCAACTGATGGTTACAAGCAGACTATTTCGGATTTTCAGGCAAGATGTGCTAATTTACGTATTGGTTATGTGCCGGGCGTTATTCGTCATTATTTCCACGGCTCTAAAAAAAACAGGAAATACACTGAGCGATGGGAAATCCTAATAAAACATAATTTTGATCCTTTGGAACATATTACAACAGATGAAAAGGGATTACTAATTCCGTCTCCTAGTTGTCCACAGGAGCTCCTAGACGACATTATGAATTATTTTAAAGAGCGTAATGAGGACGAATAACTATAGTTCAAACTCGTATTCAATCAAGTTCTTTATATCCGTCTTCAAATGTGTGTATAGATTGTTGCGTATGCGACTGACATTAACGTCGTGTGCTACTATTGTAATATTCAACAGTTTAATAAGTGCTTTATTGAACTGCTCTGATATTTTATCATCAGCTTCCATTTTGGTCTTATTATCCAGCTTCCATTTGGACAACTCGGACAGCAATTTGTTCTGTACCTTTTTTAATACTAGCAACAATTCTTCAGTCTCCATTTGTGTCCAAACTGCTTTGCCGTCAGGCGTCTTTTCACAAATATAAAATACATTTTGCTTATGCGAGAAACACTTAATTGGATGTATAAAGTCGGTACCACTTGATAAATTATACTCCAATACACTCTGGAATATTTGAAACGCATTGTAATCAATAAGAGATAATGCGATCTGAGGAGCCACTACAATATTAGTTATCCATTCCTTGAATCCAATTGTCGCTACAACGTGCTCATTTAACCAATCTAAAACCTTGATTTTCTGCTTTTTTTGATTTATCCATACTTGCATTTGTTCCATTTTATCCTCTAATTTGACATATTTAAATGCTAATTCCTGTACAATTTTGACTAATTGCTCATATGTAGGTGTGTCTCCGAGTTCTTCTTCGTCTACCTTGTGTTCTATTTTGCTTTTTGACTTGAAATCACACAAGAGTTTATGCTTATCCAATGAGGACTTTCTTGTATATGATTTTTTACACAAGTCACAGCAATAGCCTGTAGTACTTATTACGTTTTGATTTAGATCACTACTATTTGCTAACATTATACTTATAATAAAATCTATTATGGTAATTTTATTTTTCAATTTTTTTAAAATAAATAATAATAAATAATAATCACAATTTATATAAATGATTGGACAATTTGATAGTTACTTGATAGAAAATGATGGTTATAATCCAAGAAACGAGCCGTTTGTTTACAGATGTAGAGGATGTAATAATAATTTGTCTGCTAATGATCCCGCTTCACAATATCAAAGACAGAAGATTATTCAGAAAACAGTTCGTGTTATGGCCTCTGTATTTACAATGAATTTAGGTGCTTTAAGCGCTTATCAAAGACCAAATCTTACTTACAAAGTAGTAGATGTTTCTGGTTCTAACTATCTTGTTAGTCCAGGAGTTAATTGGAATCAAATGAGTGACCGAAGAGAGCCGCATATTCAGGTTGTGAAAAATGGTGCCGGTTCTGGTTACCATTCTAGCAGCACAAAACGTACCATTACCTCAAATAGACCGGGTGCGATGTCTCCAGGTGGATCAGGTGTAGACATTAAACACAATTCATATGACCGATATTTAAATAGACTTAAGGGTAAAGCACCAATGCGCCGTGGTGTAATACCTCCAGCATTTGGTCTGCCACACATTCCATTTAATAGAGCAGATCCTATTTATGGTGGTAAGGTAATGAAAACATCTATTGTTAATGGATGTAACTGTCCAATTGTATCGGACAACAGTGCGGAGTTGTATAAAAACAGTAATATTCAATCAAAAATACTTGCTGTTAAATTTGAGTTTCATATTGGCGATTATGTGTGGGCTAGAAAGGTTGGTGTTTCAACTATGGCATTGTACAAGGCGACAATTACAGCAATTGAAAATGGTATATTTACTGTTTTATTCGAGGATGGAACATCTGAAAGTGTTACTAGTGAATATATTTCAATTTACTATGATTGTAGTGGGTGTATAAGTCAAAGCACAACAAATGCGCAATCATATACATTAAATAGTGATATAGTAACAGCTTCTTGTACAATATTGTCATCATTATCTGAAGGTGCTTTAGTTTAGAATAATTAAAAAGAAAAAACAATTATTTAATTAATTTAATTTAATTAAAATATTAGTAATAATTATAATATGTTTAAAAAAATGATATTTAGCAACGCTCAAGTACAACAACGTAGTGCGCCTAATATGAGCGTTTATTCTGCGAATGTAGCAAGAGCACCTGTAAAACCCGTGGCATTAAATGCGCCTATGGTCACCCGTATTCACACGGCGAAACCTGGATGTAGCGCGTGTGGAAAAAGAGTGGCATAATCAATCTGAATTCTATAATATTAATTATATATACTAATATTATAATGTCATCTTTTTCAAGCAATATTACAGCATATCCTCAAGGATCATTGAATCGGTCTAGTTATTACATTACATTATTTAATACCGCGGTATTACCTTATAACAAAATGTATAATAACTGTTCCAATACTCTGTGCTACACGTCTAGTAAGGGGACTTTTATATATAAGCCACATACAGCTTATGGAATGGTAGGCACATCTGCTGCGAGTTATTTGGCTAGACGCCGCCGACTCTAATTCCACCTTTGAAAATGTGGAGCCAAACATTCTAATTCCACCTTTTCAAAGGTGGAGCCAAACATTCTAGTTAATATTGTTTTGGTTATAGATAGAATTGTTTGGCTCTTAGCTACTATTTCATATGCGCAGAACGCTTTCTTTACTACGTCAGAAAAAGTGGATTTAAGATACGGACTTGGTTTGTAGATCCTTGACTATCTTAATATAGTTACCTTGTGCCTGTATCTTTTGCATTCCCTTTAATTTCTCCCAAGCACTCCATTTGGCCGTCTCTTTGAAATTGAAAAAAGAAGGTTTATCAGTATTGACATCGCCAACTGTTGCTTGCTTGAAATAAGCATAAAGCGACAATAATGTATTGTCGTCGGGCTTAAAAGTTAACAACTTGACATCTTGAGTTGCTTTTGTAAAGAGATCATCAATATTTGCCGACATTATTATGACAAATAATCATTTGAAATCTTTATATGATTATTTTAATAAATTATTATAATATTTAAAAAAGGTTAAATAAATATTATATATTAAACAATATGCAAACAATTGCTGATGGAAATGATCGTCTTTATTCAAGTGATATAAAGTTTACAGAGATAAAGACATTAGACAATTCTCTGCTTCAAAAATATGATGTTAAATTGTATGGCAGTGATAAAGACACATATGATATTATCAATGATTTTTTAGAGAATAATCAAAGTGAACAAGCATTTTATATTATTAATTTAGGTGCGTTGTTTGACTCGTATACTAATTGGATCAAGTTACTACCCAATGTTCATCCTTATTACGCTGTTAAATGTAACCCAAATCCAGTTATTTTACACGCTCTTGCCTCTCTAGGCTGTAATTTTGATTGTGCCAGTGAAAACGAGATGAAAATGGTTATTGAAATAACCAAAGATCCATCGCGTATTATATTTGCGAACCCGTGTAAGATGTCGTCTCAAATACGGTATGCTAGAGCAAATGATGTAGATTTAATGACATTTGATTGTGAAGAGGAATTATATAAAATTAAATTATATCATCCTTATGCGAAATTGGTATTACGTTTAGCTGTAGATGACAGCAAAAGTAGGTGTAAATTCAACAAAAAATTCGGTTGCAAATTAGCACAAGTTGAAGAGTTATTGAATATTGTAAAGACACTGAAATTGGACGTTATTGGTTTCAGTTTTCACGTTGGTTCTGGGTGTTCTTCTGCTGACACCTTTTATGATGCTATTTATGAGTGTAGAAAAGCTTGTGATATTGCTGAACGTATTGGTATTGATATTAGTGTGATTGATATTGGTGGCGGATTTCCTGGTGTAGACAGGGATATTAAATTTGAAGATATTGCCAGGCGAATAAATGATGGTATTGCCGAGTTTTTTTTGGAAAAGACGAGTATTAAATTCATTGCTGAACCAGGTCGTTATTTTGCTGAATCAAGTCATACACTCGTTTTAAATGTTATTGGAAAGAAGAATATAGTTGATGAAGAAACAGGTGAAAAAATAATTGTGTATTATTTGAATGATGGTATTTATGGGTCGTTTGGTTGTATCTATTTTGATCACAATAATCCAGTTGTATTACCATTTAACGAACGGAATAACAAGGTTCATAAGAGCCGGTTATTTGGTCCGACTTGCGACTCTATTGATTTGATATCAAATGACAGTATGTTACCTGAATTGGCTATTGGTGAGTGGGTTTATGTTGAGAATTTTGGCGCTTATACAGTTGCTTCTTCAAGTAACTTTAATGGTTTCAAAACTAATGTATTCAAGTATATCTTTCGTTCTTAAATATTTGAAATATTTGTCACTTGTATCAATGCTTGTACGTCAGATGCTGGTATTTCTATTATGGGAATAACTGTTACTATTGTTGCTACTACTTGTTCTTGCGTTTGTATTGGTTGTGCTACTGGTACTACTATTTGCGTTGAATATTCTTTTAGCAACTGATAAAACTCTTGTACTTTTTTATGTATGCGGATTTTTTTCGCATCAAACGATGTCAAATATAATCCTTCCAAACTCTTCACTCTAGATAATGCCACATATGTCTGTCCACATTCAAATATTCCCGATCCCGCATCTATTTCCGCTACATCCAATGTCGCACCTTGTGCTTTATGTATGGTTAAAGCCCACGCTAATATAAGTGGCAATTGCGACACACCTAGTCCAGGGATGTTCTCGCTCGGCCAAATGTGGTAATTCATTGTCATCTCGTAACCATTAGTGAATTTTACTACTGGTTGTCTCTTGTCCATTGTGGAAAATCTCACGACAATTCCTTGACTGCCATTACAAAGCATCTCGCCATTTGTTAAATCTATGTTGACAATACACATCACTTGACTGCCAATCTTAAGCCGTATATTCTCATCGCAGCGCAAATTGCCCTTCAAATATTCCAGTTCAGTCTTTAACTGATCCGGGCTATAATTGTGCCGAATTAGCCTCTCATTTGGCGTCATTTCTAGGTCTCCGTGATATTTCAGCTTGTATTCCACTTCGTCACCGCCCAGTTTACCCATTTCCGACGCATTTATACTGTCCACTTTGTTCCGTGTAGGGAACAATTTAGTAGGACGCAGTGTCGCGGTTTCATCAATTTGTCGCCCTACATTATGTAGGAGCGCATCATTAGACGATCGTTTAAGTCGCCCTTCACGAACCTGATTGAGTATGCTCTGGTACACCGGGTCGTTTTGTCGGAAAATTTTCTGTAACTGAATATGGTCTTGTTTTAAAAATGTATGAAACCAGAACTCGGATTCAAAACAGAATTTGCTTGTATCGGGATCGTCCTTGTCGCCAACTGGTGGCAACTGATAGAAGTCGCCTGAGAATATTAGATGAATACCGCCAAATGGCCTACTGTTTTTTCTTACTGACTTGCCAATCGCGTCCAATGTTTCAAACAATTTTAATGACATCATAGACACTTCATCTATAACCAATATATCCGTCTCCTTCCATAATGCTTTTGAATGCTTGTTTTTATTGATTTTTTTAATAAGCTGTTCTATTGCGCCTTTACCTAGACCAATTCCAGACCAAGAATGGATTGTTTTCGCCTTACATTCAAGAAGGACAGCTGCGCAACCTGTTAGAGCACACACCTGAATATACTTGCCTCTGTTAATCGCATCACGCTGAATATATTTAATTAATGCGGACTTACCTGTGCCGCCGGGACCAGTAATAAATATATTTCTACCTTGAACATATTTATTAAATGATATTTGTTGTTCTTCAGAATATTCCATTGTTTTGTATTATTTATATCACTTTGTTTCTATTCCGTTTTATTATTCAATTTTTAATTTGATTTGTTTTGATTATTTGAACTATTGTTTTATCAAAATAAATAATCTAAAATAATTCATCTATATATATTATAAATGAATTCTAATAGTGCCAAATTTGATCTGAATATATCCAACTACACGAAACCCGAGTTGGAGCAATTATTTGAACTACCATCTAATTATGATGAATCTATTATAGAGATGCAAGAGACGAAATTAAGGCAAAACATAATGAATGACAAGAGTATTGTCCCTTCTATCAAAAACCAGACATTGAATTTTATTTCTGAAGTAAAAAAAACACTTATTATCAATATTATGAGCGGTTCTAATGGCAATGTTGTAAATGAAGCTGCTGTAATTGCTAAAAAATACTACAATTTTGACAAGGGACTAACAAAATCAGACGTTGTTTCCAGTGGTTCCACATTCATTATTGATAAGCCTGTAACACCTTATGGACAATCGCAACCTGGTGAATTTTATCAAGGCACGATTAATCCTCTTAATAAACGTACCTTGCGCCAAAATATCAACATTGATACACGTTTTAGAGAGAATTATTATACTACACCAGCAACCAATTTCCATTTGGATTTACCTATGCGCTTGACACAAGTCGTTTCGCTCCAATTATCAGCACTTGAAATGCCGACTACGTTTTATGCTGTGTCTGGTGTATTTGGTAACAACTTTTTTTCCCTTCAAATTGACGGACAAGAACCCTTGATTGTGACCGTTCCTGATGGCAATTATAATTACTTATCTCTACAAACTTATATTAATAATTTTTTATCAACTCAGACACTTAATCTAGCATATAATACAATACAGTTTTTGTCAGATATTAACACGCCTGGCGGTACCGGAGCAGGTGGTACTGGAAAAATGGTTGTTGCTTACGATTCTACAGCAATTCCGCCACTTCTTAATTTCTCTATTAGTTTCCAGACAGATCGTTACGGTAATGAAGATCGGCAAACACCGCTGCCATTAAAACTTGGCTGGCTAATGGGATTTAGAGCGGGTTACTATGAGAACAATACTGCTTATGTTTCTGAGGGGGTCATTGATCTAACAGGTCCCAAGTATATTTACTTGGTAATTGATGATTTTAATAATAGCGTCAATGATGGATTCTATGGCGCGTTTACGTCATCTATTCTAAATAAAAATATTTTGGCCCGTATTTCGTTACAAGGCAGCGTATTTAGTACATTTACACAGAGTAATTTGCTTCTAGTAACAACTTCTAGACAATACTTTGGACCCGTTGATATACAAAAAATACAAGTACAACTCTTGGATGAGTATGGACGCATTCTGAATCTGAACAATATGGATTATAGTTTCTGCTTGACATTCCAGACGATTTATAATCTCTAAAATCCACCTTTTCCGCTACGCTTATGAAAGGTTCAACGAAGTAAGATCCAAAACCGAACCAAACAAAACCAAACACAAAATTAAAAAGCCTTTGTCTTCGTCCCACCATCATATTTAACCGCTAATTTTTTATCAAGCATATACTGGTTCAGATGTAAGTCATCTAAATACACTTCGGCTAATATGCGGCCATATTTTTCCGTTTTCAAGTCCTTTAATATAATATGTTTATTCAATATTAATTTGGATAACTCATCCCGTGCTAGTTGGGCGTATTGTTTCTCCTTTAAAGTTTCACCTTTTATTTCCGGGCAATCAATGCCATTCAATCTTACAGAGAACTTATAAAGTGCAGAGTCCTTGTAAGGCAGCTTTGATATTATCGTGATTGTATCGCCGTCATACACTTTCACGACGAATCCTGAACTGATAGGTGGTATAAATGGTTTTACTTCGGTCATATTTATGTTAGTATAATCAGTTTCCTCTGAATTAGTATCTATACAACTAGTAGCACATATAAATCTGGAGAATAGTCGGCACATCATTTCTTTATTGTTATTGCATTATGAACAATAACAATAAATCAATTTTTATTTATTTTTAATTTAAAGACATACTATTTAATTGCGTTTTTATTTGTTTTAACACCGCAGTTGGATCATCTGATGATGAAGAAGATGAAGAAGATACAGGTGCTAATGTTGTTAATGGTGTAGAATTGGTTGTACTACTAATACTGCTGCTACTACTTGCTGGCACACCCCAATACGCACTATAAAATGGTGAAACACTGCCATCCAAACTGTATGCGGATTTTTGCATTTTTTGAGTGTCACAAACAGCAAAATCGGCAACTGGTGTAATAAATTCAAATCCTTTGACTAAATTAGGGAACTCGCTATATGTTGTAGGTGTTGATTCTACTTTACTAGTTACAGAATTCCAACTGGCAGTATTCGGATCGGTACCTTTACATAATAAATATTTATTATCATCTACTTTATAAGCTTTTTCTATCATTTCTTTATCTGTTTGCCCAGGAGTAGGCCTTGGATGAAGTTGATTAAAAAATATACTTTCCTTAAGATCTTTTATACAAGGAGCATTGGACATTATTAACATAGGAATATATGTTCTTATAGGTGTACTTTTTGGCATATCATCTACCTGTGTGTTCATTTTAGCAATTTCTTCATCAGTCGGTGCTGGTTTTCCAGCCTTAGATGCGGCATCTATTGCGTTTTGTTTTGAAGCATCTTTTACACAAGTTAATATTTTATCAGGCCAGGTCCATTTTAAATTCGTTATAAAATCTTGCGATTCTGCTTCTGTAACATATTTTGAAGCATTGTCTGGTCTGAACATAAATGCTGGAAGTTTATTATCAGTATATATTTGTTTTAGTTTGGTAATCGTCTCTGGTAATACTACATTGTCTGCTGGTAAAGGCCCAATCGGACCCCAATCAGATAATGATGACGAAGGCATTGAAATAGATGATGTTGTTCCAAAATCAAACCCTTCTATGACAGTGTAGTGCTTAAATAGATACATTGACAAAAGTATCGCAATTATTACTAAAGCGCACATAATACAATTCCGTTGTGTCCATTTTATTTGTGGTAATTTCATTTAATTTATATTGATATTATTTTATTGTTTGAATAATAGTTTGGCTCCACCTTTTGAAAGGTGGAAAAAATTGAATTACTATCATCACAGTCAAAACCAATTATAATTATAAAACAATGACCGACGCAGCTGAGCAAATGAAAAATGTGGTTTTTGAGGTGATGAATAAATACGCCTTCCTAGAGGAATATATAAATCAACCAAGTGTTTTAACAGGCCATAAAAGACCTATATTCATAAAGTATATGTCGACGATCTTGTATTTAAGGCGCCGTCTTGGTTTCCTATTGGTTCCTGATGATGAGACATTCTATCATAATATAGAAGACAATGATTATACAAAGTTTGCTCTTATAGACGATGTAGAGTTATATAAAATATTGGTCGCATTTGTAATGTTCGCCTGCTCTTATATTGCAGACAAATTAGGCGATGATGAAAGTCTTGATAAAATTTTACCATCTATTAGGAAATACATTTACAAGAACCTAGACTTTGTTGTTCCAGAATTAGCCTAAATATTGACTTTAATTTGTTAGTATATACTAACAAGGAATGACAAAAAATAATACATCGGCAAGTCTTATAGATATGACCAATTCAGAAATAGAAGAGTTTATTGCGAAACATTTACCAGTAAAAGTTCTTGAAAAGAAGAAATATGGCGAGGTGTTCACGCCTTCCGCTTTAATTAAAAAAATATTGGATTTTTTCCCAAAGAGTGTGTGGTCTAATCCGGACTTAAAATGGCTTGATCCAAGTTGCGGCACTGGCAACTTTATGATCCTTGTTTACCAGAGACTTATGTTAGGTCTTAAAATTGAGTCGGATAAAGCTAGGTCTAAACATATTATCCAGAATATGCTCTATATGGTTGAGATAAATCCTAAAAATGTTCAAACTTGTAAGCAAATCTTCGGACAAAATGCTAACATTGTATGCTCTGATTTTTTGTCCGACAAGCATTTCTTTCCTGATTGTAATACGTTTGATTGTATTATTGGCAATCCACCCTTCCAAGACGATACTAATGTCAAAGGCACAGGTGGTAAAAGTAAGTTATATGAACGCATATTTCTGAAAGCATATGAGATGTTACAAAAGGGCGGATATTTGTCCTTTGTTGTGCCTGATAATATGCTAAGCGGTAACGGAAATGTTGCTTATAATACGTTGATAAAGAATGATGTTCAATTTGTTAGTTTCAACTCCGAAATACAAGCATTTTTTCCAGGTATTCAGCAAAACATTTGTTTTTTCTTTATGGAAAAGAATGATCCGAAAAATAAAGGTACAGTCATTGAAGGTGTAGATGGTCACAAATTTACGACACAATTAGTAGACAGACCTGTTAATCCCGTGCGCAATTGGACGCCTTATGTTGAGAAATTGTTGAACAAATATGTCACTAATATAAAAAATGATGTGAAATATAATCGCGGCAAATCACTGTCTTTATACAATGGAACTAAATATTCTATCATTTATACTAGTTCTAAAAAGCTACGAACTAACAAAATAGAGTTAGCACCGGGACTAAATATAAAGAAAGCTGTTGTATTTGGCATCTCATCGTCTCTAGATTTTGAAATGGATTACACAGGCAAATATGGTGTCGGACCTAATACATTTTACATTCCTTTTCAAACAAGGACCCAAGGTCGCAATTTGGAGGCGTTTTTAAAGAGCGATTATTACAAAACAATGGCTTTAGCGTGTAAAACGAACAGACAATTCTTGAAAATTGGTTTTGTAGAGCATTTGAATCTATCAAAGATCTTTGGCTCCTCAGTTAAATCAAATAATAAAACTAATAAAAGTAAAGGAAGACCAACTAACAATAAAACTAGACGAAAAAAAGATAATGTTGACAGTATATAAATGGCTCACGCATTCAATATTATTCCTGCTAAACCGGCATTCGGAACATTAAAACAAGTGGGTTATCAAAGCGACTATTTGGCAAGAAAGAAGGCACTAAGAACAGTGTGTAGTTCACAGGCAAATTGCGGTCAAATTAAAAATGCCAAAAGTTATGAGCAAATCAATGAATACAACAAAGGCTTTAGGTTAAATCAGGCTAGGAATTGTACTATTTTGCCCTTTAATAAATCCAATCTGATTATAAATCTGTATTCAAAAATGGACTTGAAATATGCTTGTCCGCTAATTAATGGCTTTCCTTGTATAAACTGCTCTGATCCTATGAACCCGTCTTGTTGTATTAATGCCTGTAAAGCTTCCAAAACAATAGATAACATTGATAAACCATTTAACTGGTTTCATACAATTGACCCAGTGGGGGACTTATTTGGAAAAAGTGAATGTGGAATAGAGAATTACACAAATTATATGGTCTTTAACCCGGCTTCTATTCCAATATCTCAACAAGAGCCGTATCCTATTCCTGATCCAGATCCCGATTTCCCAACAATTGGTTCAAATCCAGGCCCCCAACCTATCTAATCATTGTAACAAATAGATCCCACTTTATAAAGTATAAACGAACTAACAATATATAAATTGGATTTTATGTTAGTATAAATATTAGAAATTGGGTTGTATTTTATAATAGACTGTGCTGTATTAGTTGGAGACTTCATTTCAAACATTGTCTCTGAAATTTCATCAATGTCAATAATATCATTAAATTGTTTAATGTTTACTAGATCACACATATTATAGCTATTAGGTTCCAAGGGCACAAAGAACCCCCAATCAGATGTTAAAATGGATGGCGTTGTACCAATATTATGTATATATTCATTAAACGATATTGACTTATTTTTGGGAATTTGGTTGATAGCCATTGTTTCTATTTACTTCTTTAATAGATTTTAAATTAATATATTTTTATAAAATGAAATAAAATAAAATTAGTAATCAATTTTATTTTATTTTATTAATCGCTTCGCTTTTGCCGCAATATTACTATACTTTCTCGTCTTACCTTTGGATCCTTTCTTTTTAGATATTGACGTATATTCCCGCGCTCTAACATATGCTGAGTAAACGCCCTTTCTATTGATCTTACACGTATTCTTTGTACAAATGGGGAATGACTTGTTTGGACCCAAGAAGCATTTATTGCCGCACTTATGCTTCATTGTTGTGCGTTGTTTATAACTTGGCTGCTGTTTAGACCAACCTTTCAAATATTGTCCACGCCCTTTTATACCTGTTTTTAACATATATGAATAGTTAAGATATTATTATAATTATTCTTTGTATAATTATAATAATGGATACATTGTATTTGAAAACTGAAGAATTAAATGAACTAAATATAAATAGTGAAAATGTTGTTGAGTTAAAAGATAATGATATTTTTAGTGCTATGGAAAACGGAACAACTAACAAAACACGGTTATCATCTGATCCTCCTGTAACAAATATGTCCAATTACGATTCCGAAGATGAGAATTTAGTTATATTAAATATGAATACTAAATTGAATAAAGTAAATAATAACAATGTATTTTTTAAAAAACTACAATACAAGGATGTTGAATATATGATTGATAGATCATATTTTGACATCAATCATAAATATAGTAGCGCATTAGATATTCTAGCAAGCTATTTAAAGGGCCATAAAATCATTTATATGGAATCCAAATTCTTTTGTGAAACGCATTTGAATATGTATATGATGCCTGCTATTTTACTATCCAGTGCCGCAACTGTACTAACATCCTTTATTACGACTTACAAATGGGGTGCTATATTTATTGCTTCATTAAACGGACTTATTGCGTTTCTTCTTGCGGTTGTTAATTATTTGAAATTGGATGCTGCGTCAGAAGCTCACAAAATTTCATCACATCAATATGACAAATTACAAAGCAGTGTGGAATTCACATCTGGATCTGTTTTATTGTTTCGGTACAATGATATTCAGAAATTAGAATATGAGTATGAAATGCTGTCTCCTGAATTTAAAGGAACTAACAAAGGTATATCTTTAAAAAAACAAATAGACGAAAAACAAGGTCTTGTAGAAGAGGAAATGAAACAAAAATTGGACGATGTAGAAAAGAAGATTGCTGAAATAAAGGAAACCAATCAGTTTATTATCCCGCGAACATTACGGCTGCGTTATCCGGTGATTTATAATACAAACATATTCTCAGTTATTAAAAGAATAGATGATCAACGTAAGAAAACCATTACTGATCTAACAAATGTCAAGAATGAGATACGATATTTTATTAATTTGAAGAATACTTATGAAAATATAATTAATGAATGTTCTGAGAAAGAGAAAGAGAAAGAGAAAGAGAAAATTAAAATAATTGCTCAGATTTTTATCAAATTATTTGAACGAAAACGCGCTTTGCTACAAGAAATTATATTATTAAAATCGGCTTTTTACATTATTGACCAAATGTTTCATAAGGAAATTAAAAATGCGGAAATAAAGCGGTCTAGTTTTTGTTGGCCTGTAACAATAGATAATCCTGAGGAAATGAATGATTTTATTAAGAATTTGATGGATCCATTTTCTAATTATAACTACAGTAAGACGTCAAATATGAATAATTGTAAGGATTTGTATTACGAAGATTATTGTAAGTTGTATGATATTGATATTGATACTAAAACGTAAAAAATAAATATAAAAAAAATTAATATA
>Ga0209596_1000961_pt1 | contig 25556 bp, 4 predicted proteins | sample M_130807_MF_Meta_FD_187314 | JGI IMG/M metagenome (GOLD analysis project Ga0209596, IMG submission 187314) | Freshwater microbial communities from Lake Montjoie, Canada to study carbon cycling - M_130807_MF_MetaG (SPAdes) (version 2) | ecosystem: Environmental > Aquatic > Freshwater > Lake... | reverse complement strand
ATGGTGGTGATTTTAATGATTATAAAAGACCAGGACCAGTAGAAGATAGATCAACTGGAATGACAGGAATGATGAAATCTAAAATAGCTACTGAAGCTCATTATGGAAATCCTTCTGCATTGAGAATGGTATCACCTAATCCTAAAACAGGTATGACTCCTGAAGGAATAGGTACTCATTACATGACAAGTTTTGATAATTATGCTGTTCCTTTATTACAAGATAAAGGTGGTAAAAATTTAGAATATATTGAAAATCCTTCTATTTCTAAAGAAGATATAAGATTTAATTCTCCTGAAGAAGCTGAATATTTTGCAAAACACTATAAAGAAGTTGCTCCAATGATGAGAAATCATGAAGAGTATAAAAATGGTGGTAAAACAGATCAAAACCCATTATTAAAATCTAAAACATTATTATTAGAAGGTAATGATGAAAATCCGCAAGATTTAGGACCAGATGCTAATAGATCTGGATTTGGTATAAATAATAAAAAAATACATATTAATGATAATAGGAAAATAAGAGCAACTACTGGTAAAAAAATAAATCCAAATGTAGCTCTTAAAACTGGTGATTATGATGAAAATGTAATTGATAGTTTAATAAAGTATGCTGTTAAATACAATATTGAACCTAATAGAGTTTTAGCTCAAGGGTTAGCTGAAAGTACATTTGGTAAAAAAGATAGTCAAAATATTGGACATCTTAAGCATTTCTATAAAAATGAAAGTCCATATCCTCAAATGATGGAAGCTATTTTAGAAGGAGATCGTTTAGCTAAAACCAATAAAAATAAAAAAACAACAAGAGAAGAAATTATACAAGGATATAATGGATATGGAAAGTTATTTCCAGAAACAGAAAAGGATTATCATGGAGGTAATTCAAAAGCTTTTTATGAAGTTCCATTTGGAAAAGAAGGTTATTTAAATATGGATAAAAATCCATTGTATGGAATAGAAATAAAAGACCTTATGGATAATGTTATTGGTAAAGATCCAATAATACAAAATAAAATATTAAATGTTAAAAATCCTATTAAAGAAGAATTTTATAATCCTAATAATGTTAAGATACCATATAGAAGAAAAGATTTTAAATATGGTGGAATAGTAAAAACATTACAAAATAAACAAGATAATAGCCAATGGCTGGACAAATATAAGTAATATGAAAAATACAATACTTAAAATGGCAGGAGTTAAAGATGAAAAATCTTTTTACAAGAAATATCCTACTGAAGCAGCTTTTTTAAAAGCACACCCTAAAGCTAAAGCTGAACTTCAAAAGTTTGCACTTGGTGGTATTGATGCTAATCGTCAAACATACCCTAAGACAATAACTTATACTCCACAAGAATGGCATCAAAAAAATATATTAGCAGGTAATGTTATGCTTGGTAAAAACAATGATTTAAACACAATGTTTAAAAATAACATTTATCCTCAATATACTCTACCAAATGATACAGTTCCAATTAACTATTCTCCAGTTGTAAAGCAATTACCAATGCCACAAGGGTTTGTTGATAATAGTAAAGGAACTTTTAATTATGCTGCTGGACAACAATTACCTAAACAAGCTAATGGTGGTCAAATGAATTTTCAAGCTATGCCACAGTTTGCTAGTGGTGGTAGTATTTTTAAAGACATTGGTGCTGGTTTATATGGAGTTGGTGAAGGTCTTCTTGATACAGTTACACTTGGTGCTACTGATCAAATTACAGATATGGGCTATAAGGCTTTACAAAAAGCAGGAGGTTCAACTGAAAATGAAATTAGAGAACAAGATTCAATTCATGGTTATAGTCAAGCTGCTGGTGCTATTGGTGGTGCAGTTATTAATCCTGCAGGAACTGGTGCTGCAATTGGTCAAACTGGTAAAGGTTTAGGTGAAGGTATTAGTAGAGGTAATGAAAGTGAAGAATGGGCAAGAAATACTGGGCAAGCATTAAATGCTGCAGGAGCTATTGGAAGTATAGCATATGGTAATTTTGGTGCTGCTGGCACTTCTGGTGCTGCTAATGCAGGTGCTAGTGCTGCTGGTAATGCAAGTAAATTAACAGGACAATCTGCAAAGTTTGCTGGAAGTGATTTTGGTAAATTTGCTCAAACTGCTGGTAAATATGGAAGTGTAGCTGGTCAAATGGGTAGTGTTTTGCAACCAATGTTTAATCAACAATATGGTAATAATCAAGGTTATAAAATGGGTGGTCAAATGCAATATGCTATGGGTGGAGAAACTCAATATGCTAATGGTGGTACAGGTGAAATTAATGCTGAGGTTGAAGATAATGAAAATGCAATAGGTCCTAATGGTGAATTTACCCAATTTAATGGACCTACTCATGCTGAAGGTGGTATTAAAACTGATATGGCTCCAGGAACTAGAATATTTTCAGATAAACTTAAAGTTCCAGGAACTAATAAAACATTTGCTGCTTTAAATAAATTATATGATACTAATAAATTAGAAGAAAAATATGCTAAAATACCCACTACTAAATATACAGAAACTTCAGAATCAGAAGAAAAAAAAGCTATGATAATAGGTAGCGATATTCTTTTTAAAATGCAAGAACAGTTTAAACAAGACAAGGTTGCTGCTTATGCTAAACGTATGGGAGTACAAATACCTTCTCAAGATAATGAACAAATGGAACCTCAAGGTATGCCTGAGCAATCTGAAGGTGAATATAAAAATGGTGGTATTCATATTAACCCTGCTAATAAAGGTAAGTTTACTGCTAGTGCTGAACATGCAGGTATGGGTGTACAAGCATTTGCTAATCATGTATTAGCTAATAAAGAAGATTATAGTTCTACTCAAGTTAAAAGAGCTAATTTTGCACATAATGCTGCAGGTTGGAAACATGAAATGGGTGGTATTCAAGAATCTGATTATCAAACAGATCCAGGAAAACTTTCTGACATTCAAAGACAATTAAGAGTTGTTAAACAACAAATTAATACATTACAACCTGATAGTCAATATGTTCCTGGACCTTTGGCTAAATTAAGAGGACTAGAAAAAGATTTAACTATTAGACAAAACAATCACCCTGAATTTAAAAAAGCAATTGGTGGTAGATTACCTATGTATCAAGATGGAGCTGTTGTTCCTAAACCTCAACAACAACCTTTTAGTTGGGGAAATTTAGGTAATTCTAGTCTTCAGTTTCCAAAAAATCCTAATCCAAATCCTAATATTATGTATATGAAAGGTTGGACAGAAAAAGATAGTAATTATAATCAAAATAACCCTTTATTGTTTAATCAACCAAAAAATTATAATTATAATCAAGATGTAAAACCTCAAGATGAACAAGTTTTTGGTAATTCTGATGAAAATTTAAATTTTAATAATTATAATATTGATTCATTTTCTAATTCAGAATATAATCCTAATTATAAATTTCCTCATAATGAAATGAATAGATATTTAAATGATGCTAATATAGCTAATTCAACTTTACAGCCTAAATCTCAAAATGCACAAGGATTAACTAGTAAAATAAATCCTAATGCTGGTTCACCTAGTGGTAATACTCAAGGCAATTTAGGTGTTCAACCACCTCCTGAAGGTTTTGATTATAAAAAAGCAGCTGGTAATTTAGGTCAATATGCACTTCAAAATGCTGGTAATATTTATGACTTATTTAGAAGTACTCAAGATAACTCTAAACTTAATTTAAGTAGAATGTCACCTACTTTTTTAGATAAAACACAAGACTTACAAAATAACTTAAGACTTTACTCTGAAGGTAAAAGACAAACTGCTGAAGCATCTCAAGGTAATGCAAGTACTTATTTAAACAACATGTATGCAAATAGAGCTAGTAAGCTTGCTAATGACCTTAACATTAATACTACATATGGTAACCTTAATGCTTCAATTGACAATGCTGCTAAGTTATACAATGCTGGTGCTATTGATAAAGAGACTATGTTTAAACTTCAAGCTGAAGGAATGAATAGAAACTTAAAAGGTCAAGCTTTGGCTGGAATGAGTCAAAACTTCCTTAATCAAAGAAATAGTGATAGGCAAGATGATTTAGATCAACAAAGATTAGGTCTTCAAAAACAATACTATAAAGCATTTTATGACAATCAAGATAGAGAAAATCAAAGAAAAGTAGATGAAATAACAAAAGGGAAGAGTAATTCTAACCTTTGTATTGGAGGAAATTGTTTTGATAATACTGGAAGTTCAAATCAAACTCAATCAACTCAATCAACTCCGTTTTTGTTTAATCAAAGTCAAGATAGATGGAATGCAATGGCTAAACAACAAGAGGCTCAAGATAAAATGAATAAATTAAAAAAAGGTAAAAAGTAAATTAAAATCATTATATTTGTAAATATAAATAATTATGGCTAACATTTTTGACACACCAACACAACAAAATTATGTTGAGACACATATACCCCTTCCTTTAGAGGAGATGGGTAAACTTGCTTCAAAATGGACTGACAACTATAATGCTGGTAAAAGTTTACTTGGTGGGTTGGATAAAGTAGCTCAAAAAATTGAAGTTGCTCCAAAAGATCAATATAGAAAACAATTGTGGCTTAATAAATATTCAAAACAATTAAATGATGTTGCTGAAAAAGGAATTCAAAATCCTGGTTTATTTGCTGATGCTTCATTTCAAAATGAAATTCAACAAACAATTAATCAAGCTGCTAATGATCCTGAATTAAACTTATTAAATTTAAATAAAAAAAGTTGGGATATTTATTCTAATGATAGAGCTAAAGGTATAGGTCAAGATTTACATTATATTGGTGAAGATCAAAATTCACTTAATGGTTTAGAACAAAATAGACCAGGAACTCTTTATAATGCAACTGTTACAAAATATGCTGATCCATTAGAAGCTATGGGTAAAATTGTAAATGGAATTCAAGAAAGTGGTTCTTTAAGTGAATCAGGAATTGATTTATCAAGAGGAATAGAAGTTCAAAATGGTCAATACACTGCATACAATAGTCGTACTGGTGGAAGAAAAGCAATATCTCCAAAGGATGTTAAAACAATAGCTACTTTAGGTGCTGAAAATTATGGAAAAACTGATGCTGGAAAATGGGTGTTACAAAAATATTTAAAAGATAATTATGGTGATCAACTTGGTGAATCTATTAAAGATCTTGATTATGATGTATTAAAACGTAATTCTTTTAGTGGAAATAAAGCAGATAAAGATTTATTTGATGAAGTAAATGATTTATATGTTTCTTCTATATTTAATTATGGAGCAAAACAAATACATCAATTTACAACAGATAAAAATAAAACAACCATTGTTTCTAGAAAAGATTACAATAAACCACAAGAAAATCCAGGTGGTGCTGGTGGATCAGTACCAGGAGATGTTGAAGGATTAGGTAATTTACCAGATTATATGCAAAAAGTTGTTGAATTAGATGCCAATGGTAATCCTAAAATGAATTGGAGTGCTGCTGAAAAAAGACCAGGCTCAGCTTTAATTGGTAGTGGATCTCCTCAAGGTCAAACACAACAAGAATTTGTTGATGAGGTAACAAAACGCACTAATTGGTTTAAAAATACAGCTAAAGCAATTGGTTGGACAGGAAAAGTTTCAGTTGATACTTATGATGATATATTAAAGGAAAATAAAAGAGTAGAAACTGTTTTAAATTCAGATTATAAACTTGAAGTTCCTGAAGCCAAAATATATAAAGATGACATCATGAAAAATCCAAATCAATATGAATTTTTTGATGCAAATGGTAAAGGAGTTGCTAATCCTATTTCAACATCAACTAATCTAAAAATTAGTGTAAATCCAGAAAGAATTAAAAGAAAAGATTATTATAGTGTTGTTCAAGTTGATGTAGATGGTGTAAAATATACTGCTAGAAATACAAATAAAGAACAAAATGAATATTATGATGTTGCAACACAACAACAAAAAAATTCAATGTCATATATTAAAGATCAAAAAATTGAAAATAATAAAATAGGAAAAATTTCTGAAATTGAAAATTCATTAGGTTTAAATGATAAATCAGTTAATTGGAATACTTCAGATTTTAAAGGAATTAAAGGTAAACCAAAAGTTATTGATTTTATTTATAATCAAAAAGGAGAAACTATTGTTACTTTAGCAGATGAAAAAAATCCAAGAAATCAATATATTGTTAAATATAATGAAAATAAAATCCCAGATAATCAAGTAAATGAATTATTTAATATGAAAGATTCTGAGATTAATAAATTAAATCAAAATATAGCTCAAAAATTAGTTAATATAAAAAGTGATTTTAAAAACAAAACTATTACTAAAGATCAAGCTCTTGAAAAAATAAAAAATATTGCTTCAACTGTAGATAATATTGGAAGTAATAATGACTTAATGCAATATCAAACTAAATCATTTTTTAGTGAAAGCAATGTTGGTAAAAATCAATTAAAATATCTTCAACCAGATGCTAGCATGTATAAAGATGAATCTCAAGTAATAGAACAAAATTCAGATCAAAATGAAAATCAAGATTAAATAATAGGTAAATAGTTAATATTAAAACAATCAAATGCCAGATAATAATCCAAAACAAATTAATATTGCTAAATCAAACACACCTTTATTGTTTGAAGCAAAAGATCATCCATATCTTAAAGGTTCTGATATTTCACAAACATCTAAACCTTATTTTGCTGAAATTGGTGATACTGATTTTGGTCAATCTGATTATGATAAAACTTCTCCAACTTCACTTGAAACTATAAGAAGTGGTGATTATCAATATAATAGAGGAGAACAACAAAGTGGATTAGCTCAATTAGGTTTAGGTGTATTAAGAGTTGGTGCTAAAGCTTTAGTTGAAACAGCTAAAACACCTGGTTATTTATCTGCTTTAGGTGAAGCTACATTTACAGATAAAACATTAGCTGAATCATTAGATAATGCTTATCTTAATGGATTAGAAGGTCTTGAAAAAACTTATAAAGGAGCTATGCCAGTTTATAAATCTTATAAGTCTGGTAAAGGTGGTTTAGTGGATAATTTCTTCAGCACTTCATTTTGGGCTTCAGAAGGTGCTGATGGACTTGGATATATGGTTGGTATGTTTGCACCTGGAGCTGCATTAAAAGGCATTAATTTAGCTGCTAAGGCAGAAAAATTGCTTCTTAAGGTTGGTGTTAAAAATGCACTTAAAGCTTCATCTTTAGGAGAAAAAGTTGAGTTAGGAACTCAAACTCTTTTAAATACATTTGTTGAATCAGGAGCTGAATCAAAAGGAGTTGCTGATAGAGGAAGATCTGTGTTTAAAGACATTTTAAATCCAGAATCACCAAATTATAATCCAATTAATCCAGCAACTGGCAAAGATTGGACTAAAGAAGAAGTTGATTCTGCTATTGCTGATGGAACAAGAAGTACTTTTTTATTAAATGCATTTGTTTTACTTGGTCCAAATCTTATAATGAATAAAAATTTATTAAGTAGGTTCAATAAAGACAAAAGTGTTTTAGATAAATTTAAAGACATTGATGGAAACTTAATGGCAAACCCAATTATTAAAAAACAATTTGTTAAAGATTATGCTAAAAAAGTAGGTATTGGAATTGGTTCAGAAGGATTTTTTGAAGAAGGTTCTCAGTCATCTATTGAAAATTATGAAATTAAAAGATTAACTGGTCAAACAACTGATGGTTTAATTAAAGGGTTAATAGATGAATATGGAAATACTTTAACTACATTAGAAGGACAAAAATCAATACTTCTTGGAAGTGTATTAGGAGGATTAGGTGGTGTTGCTGGTCAATATAGACAAAACAAACAATTTAATCAAATAAAACCAACAATCAGTAAGTTAATAAGTAATAACTTTAAAGGATTTAGTGATGATTTAGATATTTTTGAAAGAGATGATAATGGTGTTATAAAAAATGATAAAAATGGGCAACCTGTAATTAATAAAGAAAAAGCATTAAATTACTTTTATAATTTAGCTAGTGAATCAGAAGAAGCTCAAGTTAAAGATTTAGCTGCATTTGATAATAACAAACTAATGTATGATTATTTTGCAAATAAACAATTTGTTAGATATTCACTTCCATTTATACAACAAGGAGCTTTAGGATTAGAAATACTAGATGATCATATTGATAAATCTTCTAACAGTCAATTAATGACTGATCAAAAAGAACTATCAGAAACTCAAGGTGTTTCTTATGATGAAAACAAATACAAGCAACAATTAAAATCTAAAGCAAGAGAACTACAGGCTTCTTATAGTCAAACTCTTGATGTTTTAAAAGATTTACCATTTTTACAAGATTTTGTAAAATCTAATCCTAAAGAAGGAAATAAATATATTAATGATTTAGGTAACTCTGTTTTTCAAGAAAACGCAAAACAAGTATTTTACAAGGAGAAAATACAAGATTTAAATAGAGAGTTGATGGAATTAAACAGCTCTTTATCTGCTGATTTACCTCAAAATCAAACAATAGCAGCTAAAATAAATAAAGACATAGCTGATTTAACAAGATTACTTGAAAAATCTAAAGAAGATTATAAAGCAATATTTAATCCTGAAGAACAACTAGCTGCATTTGAACAATATAAAAAAGACTCTAAGACTGAAGAAAATATTGCTAATTCTCAACCTGATGAAGAAGTTGAAACTCCAGAAGTTAAAACTAAAAAAGAAGCTAAAGCAGAAGAAGTTGATAAAGAACTTGAGTCTAAATTTAATCAATTAACAACAATAGATAATTTTAGTGATTTAAACTTATTAAGAAATGAAATAAAAAATCATCCTTTGCATACTAAAGAGATGTTAAATCAAATTAATGAGAAAGAAAAACAACTAAAATCAATTATTAACACATTTGCTGAAAATATAATAAACAACACTCTTGAAAATAATGATAACAATCAGCATTTTTTAAAAAACAATCTTGAGGACATTGAAAAAAGAATCCAAGAGTTAAAAGCTATTAAAGATACTAAAAAGCCAGTTTTTGATGATATACTTAAACAAAGTGGTGTTGAGCCAGGATCTGAAGTTGAGCAAGATGAACAAACTGAAGAAGAAGTTAATGCACAGCAAAAACTTGTTTCTGAGTCAAATTCACAAGGTCTTTTTTCTGATAATGAATCAACTCAACTTCAAATTGATTCTGAAAAATCACCATTTGGTATTGAAAAAGGTATTAATGTAAAAAACAATGTTGTAATGGTTCATATATTTGACCATTATTTTGACAATGAAGTGTTTAAATTTGCTCGTAATGAAGATGGATTTCCAAAACATGATAATGTATCTCAAATAGATATAAACGCTTTAAACGGCCTTAAAATAGGTGATAAACTAGACTTTGAACTTGTTAAAGTTTCTTCTCAAGTAGAAAAGATTTATAGATCATTAAAAGACTATGATGGAAAACACATTGCTATTAAGCATAATGGAAGATTAGTTGGCTTTGTTCAACAGCCACATCCAGTTTCTCCTAAATCACAAGACCCAGCTTTTTCTGAAGCAATAAGACAAGAATTAATTGAATATAGAAAACAAATTGTAAGTTTAATTAATCAAGGCGTTAATGTTACTGAAAAAGTTCAAGATAAAGGTACTGGTAATTTATATACTAAGATTAATGTAACAAATAGTAAAAAATTAATAGCTGCTGATTTTAATGTATTTGAAACAGCAAGACCTCAAGATAAAGTAAATGGATCGTTAGTTTTTGTTTATGCTGATCAAGCTGGTAAATTAATGTTGCCAAAAAGTTCTAATCAAGATATTAATTCTTCTGACATTACTAGTATTAATAAAAGATTAAATGAATTAGCTGATTTTAAATTTAAACCAGGTAAAGTTTATCAATTAGTTAAAGATTTGACTGGTAAATGGTATCCAATGCCTGTTTATGCTAACAAAATTAATTCAAAAACATTAGATAATATTGAAGAAGTTTTAAGTTTTGCTAATAACTCTTCAGAAACTAAAAATATTATAAGAGATTTACAACCATACATTTATGCCAGTTCATCAAGAATTGGTGCTATGATGGCTATTATAAAAGAAAATGATAAAATTAATGTTTGGGCTAATGGTAAAAGAATATCATTAGATGATTTCAATAATGTTGATGTTTTAAGAAAAGAGTTTTTAAAAAACATATTAGGTCTTCCTCAAAATATTGATGTTATAAACATAAATAACCCATCTGTTCAGGAAAAAATGGCTGATAGGGAGAATTTATTTACAAATGTAACAACGTTTGAAGGTGAGTATTTTGTTCAACCATATATTGAATATACTCAAAACTCTATGTTAAGGAAAGAAGCTCCTATAACTAATGATCAAGTTAATAAGTTAAGTGCAGTTAATCCATCATCTGCGCCATCTACTGCTGTTTCTACAGATACTAAAGCTGATATAGAAAGAAGAAGACAAGAAGAATTAGATAAAACTAATGCACAATTAGAAAAGATAGAAAAAAATGGTGATTCTTTTATTAGAGCAAAAATTGAAGTTTATACTACTTTAAGTAATGAAGAAACATTAGATGAAGTTGAAATAATTACATTTAAAGATGGAAGTAGAAGAATTAGAACAACAGATTCTAAAACAGGAGAATTAACTCTTGAGGAAAAAATAAAAAAAGAAAATACTACCATAAATGAAAAATTAATTGAAGCTTTTGTTGGTAATTTAGATAACAGTTTAAAGAAAATATCAGAAGATAACAATCCAAATAAAACTGTTGTAGATAAAATCAATGCTAAATATGATGCATTAATTAATGACTTATCAGAAAGTAAACCTAGTAAACTTACTGCTGAAGATATTAAAAAACAATTATTTAAAGACAAGTTAAATAAAGCAAATAATGCTATAGTTAAAGAAAAAGGTGCTTCTAAAACTTTAGATAATACAATTTTAAATAGAAATTTGTTTGAAAAGTGGTTAAAAAAGAACTTACCGCAATTAAACCTATCTGATGTTAATAATGTTCTTGCTTTAAAAGACACAATTATTGATGCTTTTGGTTTATTTAAAGATAGTACAATATTCTTATTTGAAGGTGCTGGAATGAAAACAGCATACCACGAAGCATTTCATGGTGTATTTAGAAACTTATTAACAGTAAAACAACGTGAAGAAATAATATTTGAAGCTAAAACTAAGTATCCTGCTCCAACATTAGAAGATTTAAACAACCTTCAAAAAGATTTAAAAAATCAATATACTGAACAACAATTAACTTACCTTTATTATGAAGAAAAAATTGCAGATTCTTTTGCCACTTTTGCTAATGATAAAAACAGTAAAAGTCTTTTGGGAAAACTTTCAGATGCTATTATTGATTTTTTCAATAAAATTATTCAATACTTTAACTTCTTTAAAAGTAAAAAAACCTCAGCATTAGAATCATTATTTGACAATATAAACAATGGTAAATTAGCTACAATCAAAAGTAGTTCAAATAGTGTTGTAAATATACCTATATTTAATGAATACGCTTATTCTAAGAAGCTTAATCAACAACTTGGTGTAAGTAATAAGTCAAGAACTGTTGAAGCAATAGGAAACGCTTTTATGGCTAAATACCAAGAAGCTTTACTTGGTGGTGAAAAAATAGTTCCTTTAAGTGTTTTTCAATCAGTTTTAGATATTTACTCTGAAAAACTAATGTCTCTTGATGAAAATTCAGATGACTTTGCTCTTTGTGGTAAAATAATATTAAATTTCCCTGAATTAATTAGTGAAGTTAAAAAATACCTTTCTATCCGTAATGTTAAAATTAAAGATGAAATACAATATAAAGAAGTTGCTGGTGAATTAACAACACTTAAAGACAATGGTGGTATAGAAATTACAGTTCCACTTGATTTAGATGCGGTAGAAGATAATGAGGTTTATACATTAGAATCAAAAGCATCTAAAGGATTTACCGATTGGACTAGTATTAGTGGATTAAGTTCTTCTAGTGCAAGGCTTAAGTTGTTTTTATCATCAATACCAGTATTAGATTATTCTAAAAGGGTTCCTGTTAATGTTTTTGATGAATTTGGCATACAAAAGTATTGGGATTTTCATGAACTATATGTTCATATTGAAGATAATTTAATTGATTTATATGAATTTGAAGAAAAAATAGATAAATTAAAAGAGTTATCTATTAATAGACCTGAATTAAAGCAAGTTATTAATAAATTAACAAACAGACCATCAAATTATAATCAAGAGCAATTTGATTTGTTACAAAATGACTTTGATACAAATTTTAATAAACAGAACTTATTATACACATTATTTAAATTTGATACTGACTCATCAACTGGTCAAACTACTCATGAAATTATTGAGTCAAATAGAACTAGTTTAGCTAGACAATTAAGTGATTCTTGGAAATCAAATGTTTTTGATGTAAACAAAAAGAATATAATTGGATTTTATGATAAGGGTGAAGGTAAAATTGACACAAAGAAAGCTAAAAAATTGCTTGATGAGTGGAATGGTTTACCAGAAAACCCTAAAGCAAAATTTATTAATACTAAATTATTAAAAGCTGGAATTGAATATTCTAATAATACTATATTAAAACTAGTTGAAGAAAATGATCCTGAGTGGAGAAAAGATGTTGCAACGGTATTAGAATACTATGCTTCTGGACTTGACCTTTCTAGACAAAAAACATTCCGTGAAGCAATGTTTAGACTTGTTGGAAAAGAAGTTGATAATTCTAAAAATAAAAACTCAATGTCTTTTATTGATGGAAGAAATAAGAATATTTTTGCAGTACAATTACCTACATTTATAAGTAAAACAATTGTTAAAATTAAAAACAAAGATAAGTTTGCAAATTGGATTTCAAAATTACAACAAGATTCTTTTTATAAAAATAGCAATATTTTAAGTCTACTTAAGAATAAAAGTGATTTTAAACAAAACCTTAAAATAAGTTATTTAGATTCATCAAAAGACTCAAGAGGAACTAGAGAAGGTGTTTCTTTTACTAAAATGACACCAAAAGACTATGCAATTACTCAAATAGTATCATTTAGAAATCTTGTAGGTAATGTACAAAAAGAAACTTCATTACCAATAAATAAATATTTTTATTTAACTCCTGAAGGTAAATCAATGCAAGTTATTATTGATTCTACAAGTACTCAAGTAATGGTTGATTCTAAAGGAGAATTGTTAATTGAAAATTCACCAATAATCTATAATGGCCAAGGTAACATGCATTATTATAATGTTTTCTTACAAGAAGCTAATAGAATTAAAACTAATATTGATATTAAGAATGAAATTATATTAAATAAAGGTACAGGTAAATATAAACTAAATATGTTACTTGAAAATTACCATATGTCAAAAGACAATTTTCAAGAGGTATCTAAATTAGCAGTAAAAGATGAATTAACTGAAGATGATGTTAATAATTTAAGCAAAATGTTTAATGGTTTTGCATATAAATTTAATTGTTTTTCTGATTCATTTAATAAAACATTAGGAAAAGATTTAATTGAAATTATTGAAAATTCAACTAAAGACAATCTTGAAAGTAATTTAGAATCTATTAAAAAACAAGTAGTTACTGGTATAGCTAAAGACATTCAAGATGATTTTAATACTACTTTAAAAGAAATGCTTTTTAAAGGAGTTATTGAAAAAAATAATAAAACAGGATTATATAGTAGTAAAACTATTGAATTAGTTAAGAATATTGATAAAGTTACTAATGAAGAAGTAAAAAGAACTGATCAAAAGGTTAGTGATGATATATTAAATATTTTAGTTGAATTTAGTGCTAATACTAAGTTAAACAATATTGAGTTTTCAAATATACTTAATGGTGATATTGCTAAATATAAAGCTAGGAATTTAGCTAAACGTGCACCACAAGCACAAACAATGACTGTTTTTGGTCATTTTATTAATAAGATTATTAAAACAAGAGTTGTTAAAGACGTTTTTAGTAAATTAAGTACAAAAGAATATGATGATATTTATGATTCTTTAAAAGATAGTGGTTTGTCAGATTCTGAAATAAAATCAACAATTGATCCTTATCTTAAAACAAATTCAACAGATGCTCAGGTTTATATTTCTCCAGAACTATACAAAAGAATTCATGTTGCTCAAGGAAATTGGTCTCCAGAAATGCAATCAGCTTATGATATTGCTGAAGGATCTGTTATTTCTGAAATTCCACAAAGCTTAAGAAGAAAATTATTAGGAATAAAGCCATTTTATTTTGGTGATAGGTTTAACGAAGATTTAAGTATTATGGATTTTGAACAAGTTAAATGTTCAATGATACCTTTATTTAAGTCATATACAGACTTAAATCCACTATTAGCAGATATACGTAAAGATATGCTTAAAAAGGATAAGAATGGCAATACAACGCTTGATATGGTTGCTCATGAATCTGCATTTAAGGCTACTTTAGGGTTTAGAAATGATATATTTGATAGTACTGGAAGTGTTACTTTAGATTTAAATACTGATAATTTTGGTATTCAAACAAGTAATGTTGATCATATTGAAAGTGGGAATGACTCTACAAGACAAATTAAAATGTTAATGTTTTCTGCAATTGATCCAAATAAATCTTATAGAGGAACAAATGGTAAAGAATTAATTGATTTAATAAACAAACTTGAAGCCACAAATATCAAACAATCATTAAAAGAAGTTTTAGTTAAAATGAATGTTAAAGATAATGTTGAATTTAGTAAATTTATTGAAGCTTCAATTTCTAAACGTAAAGAAAACATTAATGTTGAGGAAGGTTTATTATTAGAAAATGGTGATTTTAAATATGCTTTAGATAGTGGTAATTTATCTACTCAAGTTGAAAACTTAATTAGTAGTGTTTTTACTGATAATGCTGTTAAACAAGAATTTGAAATTGGTGGAGATGCTGTTCAAGCAAGTAGTGTTGGTTTTAAATTTAAAAGTGAGTTTAAGAACTTATTAGAACAACAAAAGAATTTAACTAAAGAACAATTAATAGAACAAGGTAAATTAAAATGGATTAAACCTAATAAAGAAAATGGTTATATTGAGTTTGCTGAAGCAGCAATGCCAGCTTGGACTAAAAAGTTTTTTAATGAAAAAGGGTTTTTAATTGATGCTGAAAATATACCAGAAGAATTAAGACAATTAATTATATATCGTATACCAACAGGAGGATTACACTCTATGATCCCAATTAGAGTTGTTAAATTTTTACCAGAAACAATGGGTAATTTTATCTTATTGCCAGATCAAATAGTAACTCAATTTGGTTCTGACTTTGACTTTGATAAAATATTTTTTATTGGTAAGGATTTTTACAAAACAATTAATGAAGATAAAGAAGAGTATTTTAGACCTTATACTTATTATTTTAATCAAAATGAAACTGGTTTAAGATATAATGATTATTTACAGTATACAAGTCTTAATAAATTAGATCAAATGGATTTTAATTATTTTTCTAAATTAAGTATAGAAGAACAAAATGTAAGACCAGCAAGAAACAATGAGATTATTAATTGTTATTTTAAAGTATTAACAGAAATAAAAAATTTAAACTTATTAATTAAACCATCTTCATTTGAAGTTTTAACTAAATTTAAAAAAGATAATTTTAGTCAAGAAGTTGAAGAAAATTATTTTAGTAGTAGCACTCAACGTGAATTAAAAGATAAAAACCATGTTGCAATTGACTTAAAAGGACAAGTTGCATTACATGTTACAGGTCATTCTTATGGTACTTTAATGAACTTAAATACAGCAAGTTATATAAAAGTAGATAAAAATAAATCTAAGCTTAATTTAGATAAAACTGTAAATATTGATGGTGAAAAAAGAACTAATTTTAGTGGGTTATATAATGAAGATGGACAATTAATTTCTGACGTAGTAGGTAGTGTTTTAGATGCTGTTTTAGATGATACTCAAAATCCAATATTAAAGACTTTAGGTATAGATAATAACACTGTAGATGTATTTATTTCAATATTAAGATCTGGAAAGAGTTTAAATGACGCCTTAACATTTATTGCACAACCTATAATTAAAGAATTATCTGCTAATTTAATAACTAATACAGATAAAATTAAAGAATTTAATCAAGGACAATTTTCTGTTGATGATTTAATAAGTATTTGTAAGACTAATGCTAAAGAATCTTTAAGTAAAATTAAAGACAATGATAATCCAAGTATTAGTATGTTTTTTGATAAAATAGAAGATAATGAATTTTATATTAAAACTAAAGACATAAAACAATATGTTGATAATTTTGATAAGGATAATTTTATTAAAACAGCTGATGAACTTGAAGTATTAAAATACTGGTCAAATCAAGCAAGAGCTTTAAAACAATTTAAAAACATTGAAATTATATCTAAAGAATTAGTTAAAACTAATAAGATTTTTGCAATAAATAAAGAAGTTGGACCTAACATTGAAGATATTATTAGTAAAAAACAAATATTACTTGATTTATTAGATTCTAAGGTTTTAAATGGATTTGATTTAAGAAGAATCCCAAGTTTAGAAGCAACATGGAGTGTACATATGGCTGCATTAAATTGGTTTGGTAATTACTTTCCATATGGCAGTAAGAAGTATATGGAGATAAAAGAATATCTTGCATTTCAACAAGGAAGCAAGAATATAGCTGAATACCCTGTTAAAGATAGGATATTTATGAATAGTTTTATAAGAACATTTACAGACTATAAATCATTTTTATTTCAAGATGTAGATAAAGAATATGTTAAATTGTTAAGAGAATTACCTGCTCAAATAAATGATATTTTTAAATTTCATGAAGAAGAGAAGTTTTTAGGCACAACTTCTTACAATGTATTAAGAAATAATGTATTCTTAAAAGAAATTAAAGAATATCAAGATAAAGATAATGAAAATTATTATTTGCAATTAAGAGGAAATAGACTTAACTTGCAGGTTAAAAATAATGTTATTTCTGGATTAACTGCTCTTTATAAATCAGAAGATCCAATGGTACGTGAATTTGCTATTGATTTGATTAAACATTCATTTTTAAGTACTGGTTTCTTTAAAGGTGTTAATTCATATGCATCTTTAATTAGTCCAGAAATATTAGATGATTTAAAAGTTGAGGGTATTTTTCCTGGTGAAACAACAACTGAATTACAGTCATATAATGAATTTAGAAAAAATGCAATATATAATTTAAATAGTGATTTTGCACCAAATTTACCTGCATTAAGGATTATTAAACAAATGATTAGAAATAACCCAAGAGTTTTTACTAAAGTATTTGACAGTAAAATGTTTACAGAAGATTCAACTAATGGACTTCCTAAAACTATTACTACAAATAAACTTAAAATTAAAGATGCTAAAAGGTTAAATGATATGCTTTGGGAAGATTCAGATGGAATGGAATATAGCCCATTAATTATATCTGTTTTTGATGAATATAATAAACAGGTTAAATTATATGAAAGAAATGACAGTAATGTTATTAATTCAGAAACTAAAGATGATTTTTCAACTATAACTTATGATGAGATAACTCCACTTGGAAAAATTGGTAATTTAATTGAAATTTATATAAATGAAGAAAATCCAGTTTCTAGATTAAAAAACAACAATAGTGATGAAGAGTCTAATGATCAGTCTGAATCTGAAATACTTGGACAAGAAGGTAATATAGAGTTAAATAATAATAAGACAGAATTAGATGAAACTCAAACATCTGTTCTACCTACTACTCAACCATCTACTAGTGTTAAAGAAGGAGTACAAGAACTATATGAATCTGATCCTAAGTTAGCTAAACAAGATATCATAAACAATCCTTCAAAGCATGAGTTTACAAAAAAAGAAGGTAATCTTATTATTGAACAATCAGTAAGTACAGGTAATGATTCAGCAACAATACAACAATGGATAAGTTCTCCTGATAAAGCTATATCTTTCTCTAAAAGAGTTTATATAGGGCCTGATAACACTGTGTCTATTACATTAAAAAGATCTGGTGGTATAAGTTTCTTTAATGATACATCTAGTGTAGTAAATAAAGAATCTAAAGATCAAATGTTAAATTTAGCAGAAACTATTAAAAATCATTTTCCTTTAATATGGGATAAAATAATAGAGTATTCTAAAACTTACAAAGCTGTTGTTATAAACTATGATTATGGAAAAGAACTTTATAAAAAAGCTGATTTTTTAAATGCTTTTGATTCTTTTTTACATAATAATAAATTATTATCAGATTCTGAGTTTTTTGAGATAATGAATTTTAATAATAAGAAATTAATATCTACTCAACCATCTACTAGTGTTGAAAGTAAAACATCTAGCATTCCTAGTGAAAGACAAATTAAAGTTGAACAATTTAACATTACTATAAAACCTGATGGTAAAATGTTTTATGAGAATGGTAATGAAGTAACTGACCAAACTACTAAAAACAAAGTAAATGTTAGAAAAGAACTTCAAGATAAAACTTTAAGGTCATCTATATATAATGGTGCAAATTATTTTGTACTTTCAGATGATAGAATTGTTGGTTCTGGTAAAACTAACCTTGGAAAAGAATCTATTACAGATAATACAATAAAAGAAAAAATATTAGCTAAGGCTGTAACTTATAAAAAAGAATGTTAAAATGGCTTGTATATTAGAAATTAGAAAAACTATTCAAAAAAGTATTGACGAAAAACTTTTTCTTAGTAAAGATGTTGGTATAGTAAAAAGAGGCGCTGAAAAAATTAGGGATTATCTTAATGATCTTTGGGATTCTCCAATAGCTGTAGTTAAAAGACATAAATTTAATGGCAATGTATATGTTGTTGAGATAAAGTCTTTAGATGCTGCTGTAAATAAAGAATTTAAAAAACAATTAGCTGCTGAAAAAAAACATAAACAAAATCTTGATTTTTTTAATGATGAAGAAAAAGTAATTGAAGAAACAGATAGTGAAAAGTCTGAAAAGTTAAGAAAAGAACAAGAAAACAGAGATTTAGCTCAATATCAAAACTTAACAAAAGAATCTGATGAAAATTTTATAGCTTCTGAAAAAACTATTAGAGATTTAGCTGCAAGATTATCAGATAGAATTGGCATACCTTTTATCTTTGAATCTGATAGAACTAAAGAATATAAAGGTAAGTTAGAAGGAAATAAGGCAGTTATTAATTTAGCTTACGCTACTCTTGATACTCCTATACACGAAATATTAGGACATCCTATTATTAGAGCTATTAAAAATAACAATGTACCTAAATTTACAGAACAAGACATATTCTCTGGTTTAAATATTATATTTAAATCTGAAGAAGATGTATATAAGACAGAAACTATTGCTACAGAAGAGGGTTTTCCTAATCCTACTGTTACTAAAAATGGGGAAGAGGTATCATTAGAAGAGTTTAATAATGCTTATATAAAAAGTAATAATGCGCCTAACCAATTATACCAAAACCTACTTAAAGAACTTGAAATAGGTAAAGGTAAAGAAGTATTAGATAGGATTAAGAGAGATTATAAAGAAAAACAAACAAGTGCACCTGTTAGTGATACAAATAACTATGGATACCGATTATCAGATTTTATAAATGTTTTAATAGATAAAGGTTATTCTGCTGAAAAAATTGTAGAACAAGTGAATACTTTATATCCATCAGTAGATGGAGAATACATGTATTTTAATTTTCCTGAATATGTTCCAGAATACCAAGGAGATGAAGGTCCTTCACCAGTAACAGACGCAGAAATTGTTTATAGAAAACTAGGAATAGGATTTACAAAAAGTGAGTACAACTTAGAAGAACAACAAGAAGAAGCTATTGTAGAACTTCTTGGTATGATGACTGCTGAAAAACTTGATGCAGTTAAAGATGGTAAGTTAATATCTTTACTTAAAAGACTTCTTAAAGAAATGAAAGTTTTTATGAAACAACTTTTAGGTCAAAAAGAAGTAGAAATAGATAAATTACCTGATAATATGACATTAGGTGATATTGCTGATTTATTGGCTTACAGTAATTCTAAGCTTATACTTCCTGGTAATGAAGTAATATATACTACTCCTGATAACCAAACATTTAAAACTTATCAAGAAGCTAGTAATCATATTAGTCAATTAGCTAAAGATGTTAAAGATGTTGATTTAAATAGTATTAAGATTAATACAGAAACATCAGAAGAGCAAAAAAGACAAATTAAACAATTTACTGATGAACTTAAAGATTTAAAAAATCAATTTAATAACTTTAAGTTTGAAAAAATACCATTTAGTAATAAAATTGATATTTATACAGAAAAAGGTAGATTAAGACAAAATTATTGGGCAAGAAAAGAAGATGGAACTACAGGTTATTTAGGAGGAAGTAAAGAAACTCTTACTGGAGATGATTATGATGGATTTGTTTTAGATAAAAGAGGAGACCCAAATGCAGTTCAGAATAGAGAGTATGTAAAAATATCTGATGATGAAGCTAAAAAAGTATTTGATGAAGTCAATGATAAAAATACTGCTACAAGAGCATCAATAGATATTTATAATGCTTTAGCTCGTAGTATAGATGTTTTAGAAAACAGATTAAATGCTTTAGAAGAAGGCTCACCTTTAGAAAATTTTATAACAAAAAACAAAGAATATGAACAATCTAAAGAAATTATAGAAGAATGGAAAAAAGTTAATAACATTCAATATAATCCTGAAGAAATATATTCAAGAGGTCAAGAATTTAGTTCTGTTGTAGGAGCATACTCAAATTTTGATGTAAATTTAATGATGCAAAATTTACTTCAGCACATAGAAGATAATGAAAAAGCTGGAGGTAAATTTGCTATTTCTTCTTACACTAAACCTATTGATAAACAAATAAGTCATTTAGAAGGTGGTGGAGGTAAAATTAAATTTAAAATTTACCCAAAATCTAATGATATTTTATGGGCATCTAATACAGATGTGTATTCTGGTAGTGTTTGGGATGCTTCTAAAAAAGTAAATAAAGATAAAAAATCTGAATTACTTGGAGTATCATATACTAAATACCCTTCTTTAAATAATGTAAATAACATACAACCTAATCTTTCTTCTGTTATAGATAATTTAGAACATCATCATAATGAGTTAGGAATTGTTTTAACAGGTAATAATTTTAGATTAGAATATGATGAAGATATTCCAAGTTCTACTAAAAAAATTATTAATTCATTAAACTCTATACTTGACCAAAAATATGGTAATTTAGTTAAACCTGAAATTAAACCTTTTAATAGAAAAGAATTTTATAATGTTATTCCTGGATTTGAAGATAATTCTTTTAAAGAAAAGTTTAAAAATGTTATTCAACCAACTCAAACTAAAGATAATGTTAGTAGCATTGAGAGTGTTAAGAATAAAGTTGTTACTAATAATTATTATGGATTGACTAAAGTAGGTAATAATAAATGGGCAATACAAACAGAAGATGGTGATTATGAAAATGTTTTTGAATCAAAAGAAGAAGCAGAAATAGCCTTAAAAAAATTACAGCCTACAATTAAAGAAAAAGAATACACTTCTCAAGCATTAATTAATACTAAAATAGCCAAACTTAAAGAAGTTGCTAAAAAGTATCCTAGAAGTTTAATTAGAAGTGAAGTTGTTAGAACAAGGGAATATTATCCTGGTGAATTTTCAGGATTTGCTGAAGATGAATTACCTTTTCAAAAATTGTCAAGCACTTCTGTAATAAAACCAACTCCTAAAGTTGATAAATCTAATCAAACTGAGTTATTTCAGATTGAACAACAAGAATCAAGACTTAAAGAAAAATCTTTAGTTGATAGGGTTAATGTATTATTAGGTGATTATATTAAAGCAAATAACATTAAAGTAGAGTTCCTTGATAAAGTTCTTAGTAAAAATGGTAAAGAAGTTGTTGCTAAATATGATTCTATAAAACGAATTATTCAAATTAATTCAAATCAAGCTAGTGCATTAACGCTTCCTGAAGAATTAGCTCATGATTTAACCTTAGCATTAGGTATTGACCATGTTTTAGTAAAAAGAGCATTAAACTTAATAGGAAGATTAGATTATAAGAATATTTTAGGCCAACAATATGTTGATGCTTACAAAGGTAACGTTAATTTGTTAAAAATGGATTTACTTGGTAAGTTAATATCAAAGCAAATAGCTGATCCTAGACTTCCAGATGAACTTAAATCTGAAGATGGTGTAAAGATATGGGAAACTATTAAAAATGCCATTAAAGCCTTTATAAGCTTATTTAAGCCTAATTCTAATATAACCTCTGAATTAGACAATATTGTGTCTGAATTATCAGATATGATTATTTCTGGTAAAGAAGTTGGTAATCCAACAATGTCTGTTGAAATGTATGATATAAATAGTACAATTCATGATGTTAAAAAAGGGTTTCCTATGACAAACTCTAATAATCAGAAGTTGCTTTCTAGAGAAAAAACATTTACTTTGCGTACTAAAAATTATCCTTCTGGACTATATAAGTTTGGTAAAAACTATTATAATGTTTTAAATATGTATGGTAAGGCTGTAAAAGCTGATGAAATTAAAAACCCAGATTATCTTAAAAAGAAGTTTGTTGGAGATGAAGACATTAGATTTGACCATGTTAAAGCATTTTTTGATGGTACTGAGCCATTATATGTGTATCAGATAACTAAAGTTGATGATTCTATTCAAGCTATGTTAGAAGAACAAGCTAAAAGTGGTGGAATACCACAAGATGTAGAAAAGTATTATGTGTTTTATACACGTTTAATTTCTAAATTAAAGAAAGATGTTAAAAAAATAAACAATTCATTATCTGATGAATCAAAAAGAATTGAAGCTAAAATTCAAGAAATTGAAGCAACATTACAAAACTTAATATATAATAATAATAAACAAAATTTAATTGATTTAGCTCATAAAACAATTGATGACGTTGATACTTATTTAAAGAAATTATATGCATTAGAACAATCAGGTCAAAATTTTAATGTTAAAAACATAGAAAAATCAATTAAAGTTTTACATACATTTGAAAATTTAGAAGAAGTTGGTGAAAGAGCTAGATTATTAATATCTAGTTTAAAAAGATTTGGAATTAAACTTTTAGATGAAGAGCATTTAAGATTAACTGGTAGAGAAATAACTGATAAAGAAAAAAATGAAATTCAACAAGACATAAATTATGGTGAACTTCAATTTGGTACATTATCTGACGTTAGAAATTATTTAGGTAAAACTATTGGTCTATCAATTAAAGAAAAGCAATCTATTATTGAGAAAAACAATAAAGAAAGTAAAAAAATACTTGATATTGAAATTAAAAAATTAGAAGAATTTCAAAAAACACAAGGTATTACTGGAAAAGATATATATAAAATATTTATACAAGAACATAGGGGTAGTACTGTTTTAACAAAACCTTATACTAGTGATTATTATAAATTAATTGCTGATAGTTTTGAAAAAGAAAATGGAGCAGAAATAAGAAAAAAATTATCTGTTTATAATAGTAAGTCTAATAATTGGGAGCCAAAAGATTCAGCTTATTATAGTGATAATTATAAAGAAATTCACAAAAAAGGTAATGAACCTCTTTTAGAATTTTACAATTTCTTCAAAAAAACAATTGCTGATATTACTGATAAACTACCTGTAGACGAATTAGATGAAAATTTTATACCAAATATTGTTGAAGCAACATTATTAAGTGTTTTAAAGTCAGATAAAGACTCTGTTGGTAAATTAAAAGATGGTATTAATCATATAATGTCTGCAAACTTTTGGGGCACTAGAGAAAATGAGTATTTTATTAATAGAGAACTTGAAAAAAATGAAGTTCCATTAAAATATATTGGTAACATACCTTCTGACAAAAAATCAAATGACTTAGGTTATGTTTTATTAAACTTTATGCATTTTGGTAATTCATATGAACAAATGTCTGATGTTTTACCTAAAGTTGAGCTATTTCAAGAATTAATGCAAGAAAAGCAATTTATAGTTTCAAAAAAGAGAAATGCTGGTTCTTCAACAAATTTAAATAGTTTAATTGATGGGTTTATAAAAATGCAAGTAAAAGGAGAAATGAAGTCAGATAATGATTATTTTGGTGATAAAGCTCCAATTATTGACTTTGCATTAACTTATACATCTTTATTAAGAATTGGATTTAGTCCATTTGCTGCAGCTGCTAACTTTGCTGTTGGAGGAACTGGTAATATGATTGAAGCTATGGGTGGCAGATATTTTAATCTTGCTAATTTAACTGAAGCTAATTCTATATTTTTAGCTCAATCTTTTAATGAAAATTCTAAATTATCTAATATTATAAGTAAAGTTAATCCTTTAATGGAAATAGATGACTTCCTTAGTCTTGAAGATATACAAAAAGGTGCAAATAGTTATACACAAAAATTAAAATCTGGAGCTTATTTTTTACAAAGAATTGGTGAAAAGAAATTACAAGTAAGTGTAATGATAGCTATTATGCTTAATAACAAAGTTACTACTAAGAATGGAGATCAGATATCAATGTGGGAAGCTTTTGATGAAAATGGTGTTTGGGATGAAAAATTAATGGGTTATGAGTTTTTAGAAATAGACTTAAATAAATTAACAAATAAAGTTCAAGCTGTTAATCAAGGGATTCATGGTAGATATTCTTCTAAAGATGCTGCAATTTTTGCTCAACAAAGTTTATTTAGAGCTGTTTATCAATTTAAAAAATGGATACCTGCAGCTATTGAATCAAGATTTGGAGGAAAAAAAATAAATGAAAGATTAGGCCTTGAAACTGAAGGAAGATATAAGTCTTACCTTAAAGGATTTAAATATTTGTGGGCTAATGTAAAAGGTGATATTAAGTCTATAGAAGAAAATAAGTTTACTGAGCTTGATATATATAGTATGCGTAAGAATCTTGCTGAACTTTTAATAGTAACAGTATTACTTCTTGCAAAAGCTGGTTTTGAAGATGATAAATTAAGAAAAAAACCAGCATATAAATTTACTATGAGTTTGTTAAATCAAGTTAGTGGAGATTTGTTATTCTTTTATGACCCTATAAATATGCAAAAATCATTTACAAGGCTTCCAATTGAAAGAACTTTAAAAGATTTTTCAAACATTTTTATAAACATTCCTGCAATATTTGATGATGGTTCAAAAAGTGATAAAAAGAAATATCACTATCGTTCAGGTCCTAATAAAGGAGAAAATAAGTTTACAGGTTCATTTATAAATGCTACTCCTGGAGTTAAACAGGTATTTGATATTTATAGATTAGGAAATCAATCTCCTGCAAAGAAATAATTAAACGGTACTAAATTTTTTTAAAGGGGAGTTCATTACTGGGCTCCCCTTTTTGTTTTATGAATTTAATAAATAGAATGACACAACTAAGAATAATTGATACAAAAGTTGTTCAAAGCCAATATTTATAAATAATTGTCTTAAACTTCTAGCATTCCATAGTTTAGTGTTTACATTATTCATTATAAAAGAAATAATTGAATGTCCAATAAAACAAATTA
>Ga0209596_1000959_pt1 | contig 25610 bp, 29 predicted proteins | sample M_130807_MF_Meta_FD_187314 | JGI IMG/M metagenome (GOLD analysis project Ga0209596, IMG submission 187314) | Freshwater microbial communities from Lake Montjoie, Canada to study carbon cycling - M_130807_MF_MetaG (SPAdes) (version 2) | ecosystem: Environmental > Aquatic > Freshwater > Lake... | reverse complement strand
TCTGTGATTTGTACTTTAACTCAATTTCATACTTTTTGAGATACAAATCTTGAGCCATTTTGTCGCGGGTCAGATCGTCATCCATGATCATCTGCTGGCGCTTTAGCTCAAGCTCTGCCGCTTTCTTCTGGATATCTGCCTTGATTGACTCGGCCTGCACTTGGGCCAGCACCTCTTCGGGGCTTGGCTTTTGTTGTGGTGGTGGTGGCACATAGTCAGCAGGGATATCTTGGAAAAAGCTGGTTGAGTCTTTGAAACCAGATAACTCTACGATTTTTCGCAGGGTATTACTAAACTGCTGGGGCGTGACCAATGGATTCGTTGGACCAAGCTGCTGCAAGATTTGCTCTTGCTTGGACATGATCATCATCAGCGCTTGCAATTTCTCGTTGGTGTCGCCATTGCCCAAAGCAATATTGATGTTCGCATCCATGCTGGTGTCCCAAAACCTTGGATCGATCTGCACCCACTCGTTGCGCATCCGCACCATTCGGGCTTTGTCCTGGTGCGTTGTGGCCAAGAACAAAATGCCCTTGAATAGCTTTTTCATGCCTTCAGCCAAGATTCTGGCTGTCAGCTCAATGCGGCCTTGGCTGGCGTTAATCGTCGCATTTACTGCGGCCTTTGTGCTTGACTGCAATGCGTCAGCGTTCAAACCCATGGCGGCCTTGCTCATGCCAGTGCGATCTTCTTTGATCTGGTCCATGTATTCCATCATCGGGAATGCGGCCTGACCCACAAATGGAGTCGTCAAAGGCTGAACCATGCCAGGCGCTCTCATGCGAATGATGGCGCCTGTCTCGTTGTTCAAGACATCGTCGATGTTGACTTGGCCTTCGACCACCGCAGTGCGCGGGTGGATCGACTGGGCCAGACTGTCTAACGTGTTGCGGAGTATTTCCGACTTGATTTCTTGCAAGTCACGAGTAATGTCAAAAATTGACATAGCCTCAAGTGGGCTTGTGTGTGGCTCTGGGTCGCATGGAAAGTCAGCAAAGGGAATGTAACTGGCTGGCAGATTACGCACCACCTTATAGCCACCGCCCATGCAGCAGACCTTGCGCAGCTCTGCAATGCCGTCACCATCAAAGTCAACGCGGGAATAAGCCTCGATGTATAGCACTCTGCGCATCATCGGGTTGGCCGCGTCATTTGTTCCAAATGTCGTGGACAGTGGCTGACGGGCTAAATACTCGTCATTGCTGTCCAAGTCGGTCGATGACATATTCTCTTCGATCTCATCCTGGTCATAACCCATGGCCAACAAATCAGCCATGGTGGCCATTTGCCGGTGGGCAATGATGGTCGATTCGTCAAAAGACCTAGCGCGTCTGTCCAGTAGCAGCTCTTCGGGTGGCACGGCCATGATCCTGATCCGGCCATCCTTTGTGATGCGCTTGATCTGCACATCATGGACCATGGCTGGGGGCGCCATAACTGGCTGGCCAGTCATCGGGTCCACAGTGCTGATCTGCAATTCATCAATGGCAGGGTCTGGGTAAGACACCACAATCTTGACTTCTGCACCAGGCTCTTGCATCAGCATTTCTAGCGTCTGGTCATCAAGTCCGGTGTACTCTTCGATTCGGACCTTCTCTTCATCTTCCCACCAGAATTTGGCAATGCCGCATTTCCTGACCAGTGCATCCTTAAAAATCGAATAGGTCGTCAAAAACCCGTTGTTGTCGTTTTGGAATACATAGTTGGCGTAGTCGGTCGCCTGCTGGGCCATCTTCACATCTTCTGGGCCACGGGGGGCAAACTCGACCACATTCTCAGAATTAAAGAAAACGCGCATCAGGCTTGGCAGCATGGCCGAGACAGTGTCCCGCACTTCCATGGCCACCACTTTGCTGTTGCCTTCAACCTCATTGCCGAATAAATCACCGCGATAGTATTCAGTTCCCTTGGCGCGTGTGGGTGACAGATCACTGTCAACATAACTCACCGCATCGGTCAGGTCTTGCGTGACAATGGCTTGCAGCTCTGCATCATCCATTGGCTCTTTGGCTGCAATGTCGGTGGATAGGTTTTCAATATCGTTCATTTCAATCCCCAAAAATATAGGTCTTTTGCACTAAGGCACTGGCCAAATTTGTATTGTTTGAAGAGAGGCTTGAAGTCATTAAAATCTTCCTCCCTCAAATTTTGGTAGTAATCGTTTGTAAATGGCGCGTCTATCGGTGATGCCCGACTCGTGCCATGCTCTGGTCTGCCTATTGTGGCACAGGAGAAAATCACCAGACCACCATCCCGCGCAAAGTCAATCATCTTTTGGAATGTCTTTTCCCAGTGATTGTCATGCTCAAAGCACTCGCATGAGATCACCACATCAAACATCCCATCTGGATATGGCAGCTCATGGCCTCGGCAGACAATGTCCACCCCTGGGCCTTCGCCCAAGTCACAGCCAATGTATTTGTCTGGATTCTCAAAAAACTGCCTGACGCTGCCGTTGATGTTCAAAGAGCCAACTTCCAAGACCTTGGTCTGGCTGAAGTATTCTGGGAATTGGTCTTTGACACTGGCCACAAAACTAAGTTGCTGCTGGTGACTCATGCAAAAATCCTTATATATGGCTCAAATCAATTTTAATTGTGAACGAACAAAATATGCGGTAGCTTTACCACCAAAATATTTTGGTCATCTAGCAAGATATCTTCAAAATAACTTGCATCTCCAGCATAGCCTTTGTCTCGAAATCCAACCCTTTTAGCTCTGTCTGTCTTCACAATTGCTGCACTTATATCAATTGAATTGCGCCTATAACTTGTTTCAAAGTAAGAATAAGGCGGCAAATCTCTACCGCCAGGCCGATTGTGGGAATGCACCATGTCAAACAAAATGACATCAGGCTGCCCAGTGGCCACGTTCAAAATCTCTACCGCCCTGGGGATAAAGTAATTATCCGCATTGGTCAGCAGCAAATAATCGCCCGTGGCCTGCTCAATCCCAATCTGCCTCAAAGAATGCCCGTAGTCGTTGAATCTAGACTCTGTGCAAAAATACTTGATTTTCTCTGGCATCTGCTTGGCCAGTGGCCGCATTGCCTGCTCAAACTCGGTGCTTGGCCCATCGTGAATGACTGTAAGTCGCCAGTTGTCTGCGCTCTGATTTATCCAAGACTGGACAAACACCCGCATTTCATTGGTGCGCTCATAGGCCACCGCGAATACATCAATCAAACCAGGCACTCGCATATTCAGGTCGATTCTCTTTGAGCCATGGCATTGCATCCTCATGTAGTTTTTGGAATTCCATGCCAATGGTATTGCTGCCAATGTGGTGGACATAACTGGCTGACACAAAATGTGCATAGCCTTTTTTTATCAAATCCATACAATGCACATCATCTGAGTACCAATTCAGAGGGGGAAACTTTTCCTCCGAAAAAGCATCACTTGATATCCATGCAAAGATTGGGCTGACCACTTGGCTCATTCTGATGTAGTTTTCAGACGGGAATTTATAGCCACTGAGCTTCTCACCCTCTTTGCTAATTCGCACATTCTGGATAGGCCGTGCCGCATCGCACCTTGCCGCCACCCAGCCAGGCTTGACACTGTTCATGCTTTTCACGATCTGAACATCTTCCATCAGCACTTTTACGCTGGTGGGAGTCAGCACAATGTCGTCATTGGCCACAATGCATGATGACCAGTCCTTGAGCGCTGCCTCAATCACCTCGTTATAGTCCTCACCAAAGTTCCTTGGTTGGCCATAGATTTTGTAATCCGCATCAAAATGCTCAATGACAGACTCTGGGCCTCTCAAGTAAACCGGACACTCTGGCGCGTATTGCTTGATCGACTCTAGCAATACGGCCAGACCATGGCCTCTCACAGTGGCAATGACAATTGGACAAATCATTTCTTCGCCTTGTTTCTTGCAGATATTGCAGCCGCCTTTGCCTTGGCATCAGCCTTGGAGCTTGCACCCCATGCCTTCAATGACAGCAGCAGCCTGGTCGGCTCGCCACCCTTCATCTCAGGACCAGGCATATTGCCCATGCGCGCCAAGAATGATGCGCGCCTTGGGTTATCGCCAGACTTGACTGGCGCTTTAAGGTCCATGCCAGCGGCCTTTGCACTGGCACGGCCCTTGGCATTTAAGCCGCCAGAGGGTGACTTGCCCTCTTTACGCTGCCAAGCCGGTGTCTTCATTTCTTTGGCTTCTTTGCAGTCTTGGCCGCGGCTTTGAAGTCAGCAGCTGATGGCGCGCCTTTAGCACCAGGCTTGCGCATCTTCTCTTTGCTGCCTGCTTTTATCCGTTCCTGTTTTGCGTTGATATTGGCATAAAGTCCGGGTTTCATAATTCAATCCTTTCCATGTAAATTGATAGTTATTAAAGAATCAGCTGATTCGTCTTGCATATCGCCAGCGTTTTGACCATCTTGACCATCGCCTTCGCCCGTATTGGGACCACCGACCACCCATGCGTCACAAGTCCGGCTGGCTGCGCATTTAAAATCAAAGATTTCGCAGTAACCCAGATCGGCCAACTTAATTGTTCCCCATGGATCAGCTTCCATGCCAATACCATTTGCAATGCACTGTTTGATCATGTCAGACACATTGAATGCCGCGCAGTTACCGCATCGGCTTTTCTTGGCATCATTGATCGTTACATCCCAAGTGTCTGCTTTCTTTTGCCAGTAGGCTGTATTAGGCAGCGCTGGATTCTCAGGACCATAAGCCGCAGTCGTAATCGCCTTGGCGCGGTTTTTCAAGTTCAGCGTGACATCTTGCGTGGGCATAGGGCATGACTGCTCTTGTCCCTGCTGGGCCATGCCAGATTTGTTGTCCATGACCTGGCGCATGGTGCGTTGCATGGTGGCCATTATTTCATCCCCTTTTTGGGTTTCTGCTTGATCTTGGCCTCAGACAATGCAATGGCAATTGCTTGCTGTGGATTCTTCACCACCTTGCCAGTGCCACCGCTGTGGAGCTTGCCGGCTTTGTACTCACCCATCACCTTGCCGACCTTCTTTTGCGCTTTAGTCATCATCTTCATAGGTTTCCCCCATTGGTTTGTCAATACCCGAATTATGCAACCCTGACTAGGTTTCTGCGCAGGGGTTGGCTCCACTTGTTTGAGCCAGTGCTGCCGTACATCCCCGCCATTGCATCAGACGCAAACGTCAGGACAAAGGCATCGGCCTTGTCTGGGCTTGGTAATCCTCTGCGCTTTATCTCGTCTTTCCCCTCAATGGCGATCTTGCCGTTACTGGTAAATGAGTACCGCACTGTGGCCAGTTCAGCAATCAAGACCTCATCCTTTGGCATCTTGCAATCTCTGGCCTCAAGCCATGCCCTTGCTTTGTACCAAAGCTCTGCCTTCAGATTCCTGTAAGTCCCACCCATCGCGGGGCTTTCACTCACATTGATGCCTCTGGCCGGCAGGCCCAGCTCCCGCAGCCGGTCCACCACCCCAGCCCCAAGGCCAATGCTATCCACCAAAATCTCTTTTGGCTGCTGGCTGGGTGGCAGCGCCTGGTACTCAGCCACCACCGCGCCAGTCAGTTGCATCAGGTCCAAATTTTTCCATGTCCGGATATTCTCTGTGACCGCATTCCCTTGGCGCTTGCACAGCGCTGACCTATCTGAGCCAAACCGCGCCACATCCAAGCCCCAGAGCATGGGCGCGTAATCACTTGGCGCCACATCCCGATTCACCGCGCTTTCAAGTAGGTCCATGGCAATCACAGTGTCGTCATCCCCCTTGGGGAATTCACCGATCACCCTGATCCGGTAGACGTTGCTTTCTTCGCCATAGCGCATGGCCATCTCTTTGACGTACTCATCACTGACCCTTGGCGAGTCAGTACACGCCACTTGAAACGTGGTCCACTCATCTGCCAGGCGCGTGTGGGTATCATAGAAAAACCCACTAGACCTCACCGGATTCCCCAAAAGCAGCGTCACCGCGTTATGCCCCGACATCGAGCCAGCTGCCGCCTCGAACACTTGCTCTGGCACACCACTGGCCTCATCGGCCACCAGCATGACATTCTCTGAGTGAATCCCTTGGAGCGCCTCTGGCTGCTCGGCCCGTGATGTCCTGGCCGAAATAAACATTTCAGTCGGTGCAGCATTGAATTCAATCCTCTCTTGCTTGACAGTCAATAACCCCTGCAAGGGCAAAGGCATCGCATTGATCCACCTCTTCAGCTCCGCAAACATCGCGTCATACAGCTGAGAGCTTGTTGGTGCAGTCACCACCACCTTGACCGGACTCCTGGTCATAAAGTACCAGAGCATGGCCCAGCTGCTTGCCGTACTTTTCCCCACCCCGTGGCCAGACCTAACCGATATCTTCCGATCCCCACGCGCAATCGCACCAAGAAACTTCACTTGCCATGGGTCAGGGTCAACACCTAAAACCTCCCGCACAAATAGCACGGGGTCAGGCTGATACCGGTCCACCCACTGGGCAAAGACGTTTTCTTTCACAAACCCCTCACTTGCTTTAAGTTCCGACCCGTGATCCTATCGGTCCAGCATGATGCACACAACCACCTGGTCGCACTCATCTCAACCCCACCCTCTGGCGGCTTCTCAATCAGACAAGTATTACATTTCTGTAATTTATGACCATGGCAACTACCATTTAGTCGCACTGGGTTATTCACAAAATTACTTTTCACTGGATTCTCTGTACTTCATTATCTTTGTGGATTAACCATTTATTACCTAAATGCCTTAATGCTTTGACATATTGCAGTTGATTATGTCTATTAGTGCTACGCGGCACATAATCAACATTGAATAACTGTCTCACTTTAATCAGCAATGTGGTGTTCATACAATCCCCACAATCTTGTCTTTATCAACCCATGCGTGCCAGGTCGCCAATCCGTCTTGTCCCATCAAAGTGCAGAACACCTTCCCGTCTTTTTCCTCATCAGTGTCGATCACAATCCACTCATGGCCGTTAATGATCACTGTCGCTAGCTTAGATTTCATTCGGTTACTCCGTTGTTTGTGAAGTTGACATTTTTGCACAATTTGACTTAGTTGTTACTTTTTTAAAAAATTTTTTTTGTAGGTGTTTAGTGCCGCCACAGTCGCCCCCGCCAAGCCGGCCACGAAGGGGGTCGCGGCCACCGACCGCCAGCCGGCCACCACCGACTTATCCACGGATTTTGGCCAACTTTATCCACAGATTCCTGTGCATAAGTAGGCTTGTAATACTTTGATGCACTTAATTCTGTGGATAACGACTTATCCACTTAACATAATGGTCATTGTATAAAGCGACTGAATCATTTGGTATTCGTTTCTGCTGAATCGTCTATCAGCACGACAGATCGCTTGCGCAGTGCATCAAGAGCCATGCTTCCAAGGTCGATATTGACCAGGGGCTGCTGCTTGTCACCATACTCATCTGGCGCCTGCTTGGCGGCCAGCCAGCGCCTTGTGTCCACTCTCAGCTTGGCCACCTGTGCCTCTTGAGGGCTTGCGTTGTCTGCTATTTCCAGCGTCTGCTCTGCTAAACTTCTCCCACCTCGCGTACGTGCGCGCGCGAGGAGCGCTCCGCGCTTGGCATCTTTTTCGATCCATTTGTAGAAACCACCGATGCTTATGTCCAAAGACTTAATCACTGAATCGATGGTCTTACCTGATGAGATATGGTCAAAGAGCATAGCCTCACCGCCAAAGGCGTGAATTTTCTTATTGATCCCAGACATCTCTTTGCGCTCGATGTTGGCAAGTTCTTTCTGATTCATCTGCCTGGCAACAATGTTGTCTGCCAGCTCACTTAGCGTTTGTGCTTTTGCCATTCAAATAATCCTCAATGATTTTGATTGCATCTGGCGCTGATCGTGAGACCAGGCACAGATATCCTTTTGCGTTTAACTGCAAAGCCACAGAGCTTTGTTTGCTTGATACCACTCCGGCCTTGGTCTTCATCTCAATGAAAAGCCCGTGAAAGCCATTTTTAGGCTCCAAGACGCACAGATCAGGCATCCCTGCTAAAACCCCTTCAGAATGCAATCTGACGCGCTCTGAGGCCGTTCTATCGCCTCCATTGGGTATTGCCGCAATGATGCAGTCTGGATAAAACGCACGAATGTGTTGCACCACTTTGACCTGGTCAATGTGTTCAATGCTTTTGCGCTTGCGCTTTATGTCAACCACCATGACTCGGATTCTACTGCCGTGGCTTTGGTTTGAAACAAATGACATCGGTGTTTGACATCGGTTGGGAATGCAGCCAGTCCCGTTTGGCTGCACTGGTGTTCGGACCATGTGATGGTTGCCCATCCACCTTTGATCTTTGCTTGGTCAAACATCCACTGCAATGGCTTTGAGTTGACCTTTCGGTGTCGCTCCATCTGTTCGGCTGGCATTGACTGCTTCATGTCCACTTCTACCGCTTTACTGCACTGGTGGCAGAAAACGCGCTCATCTTCGACCAATTTATCGTTCTGTGGATAACCTGTGGATAACTGTGTAACTTCTTGTCCCATGCAAAACCTCCAAAAAAGGTCAAAAGTAAACCGGTATGGGTTAAGGAAATCTACCGGTTTACCTGTTTACTTTTCACTATCCCAAAACTGACCAGATTGGCCTGTGGATAAGTGGGTCTACGACCCCCACTTATACCAACAGACCTGCCATTATCTAAACCGGTATACCGCTTTACTACCGGTTTACTACCGGTTTACCGGTTTACTTTATTTGAACCCACCCGCTTGATGATTGGTCCAATGCAAAGCGCTGGAATATAGCCGCGCTGACGGCCTTTCTTGCATAGCTTTGGTCGGCCATTGGCACGGCCTGATAGATGTCAGCCCACTCCAGCTGGTGCATCTGTGCCATCTCTTTTGGCACTGATGGGCGGCCAGAGCCTCTGCGCATAATGACCGCGCCTTTGGCGTTGATGATGGACTGGACAAAGTTGCAGGCAGCATCTGCGGCATCTTGGACTTGTTGCTGCTTCTTATCGTTCTGCCGGTCGTTGGCTGCCTGCCTTCGGTCATCTTCCGATGACATGGCTGGCACGACCAGCAGCACCATCTGCTCTTGGATATCCCCGTCTTCATCCAGCACTGTGTCGGCAAAGATATCACTTTGGAATTTTATTTCTCTGAAGTTGGGCTGGTAACGGGTCTTAACCAGACGCATATATCGGGTCTTGGTCTCATCTTCAAACAGAATGCCAGTCAGAGTTGCATCACCTGTGAATGCAGAAGCGCCACGGGCTGTGGCATCTGAGTCTGACTTGGATATGGTCTTGTTGGTGTGGGTAATGATGCAGACTGGTGTGTCCAGTTGGATGTAAATGGTCTGCTTTAGTGCTGCAATATATGCACCCACTTCTGAGTTGTCATTCTCATTATCAATATCCATTGTGGCGTTGGCTGTATCTAATACCAATAATGGCCGGACATTATCTATTGTGTGGTGAATCACATTATGTGCAAGCATCAATAAATCTTTCACATTAGACCGCTTGGCATCAATGATGACAAACCACTGGGACAATGATTCAGCACTAATCCCATAATGCCGCGCATAGCCTGTCAGAGTTCTTTCGACTTGGTCCGAGTCTTCAGTCACGATAATTGTTTTTCTTTTCTTAGTGGCAGTGAGTTCACAATCTTTGGCCTGTAAGCCTGCCATGACCATGCAAAGACTTATGACTGCTGTGGTCTTTCCTATGCCAGGCTGACCAGCCAGCACCATAAATGAATGCGCCCAGAAACCTTTGACCATGTAGCGAATAGGCTTGATCTGGCCAATGGTCAATATGCGCTCTGGCCAGCCTTTAATCTCTTTTTGCGCTTCAGTTTGCGCTTCAGTTTGCGCTTCAGCTTGGCCAATCACAGCTGCAAAGTCTTCAACCGCTGACTTGCGCTCGGTCTGCTTGGTTGGGGCTTCCCAGCCACAGTCCTTGGCGTGTTTAAAGAGTGTGCCAATGCCAACACCTTTGCCCTGGTGAAAGCTCTTCCAGTGGACTTCAATGTCTTTTGTGCCTTCGTATTTAGTCCCGCCTTGGGACCATGTATCCCATAAGTTACAGCCTTGTTCCCCAAATTCTGAGTGCAAAGCCTGACCGATCTCAATCCACTGGTCGTAGTCACAGTCTGGGCTAATGTGCTGCAAAGCCTGCGCAGCCTTGGCCATTTCATCTGGCGCGCCTTTGGACATCATTTGAGTGAAATCAAATCTTTCATTTGAAAGATTTTGCTTCGGTTCTTGCAATTGATGCTGCTCGATGATGCCCCAGTCCATTAACAATTCATGCAAATTGACGGCCTCTTGGAATTCACCAGCCACAGATTTGCCACTAAGTAGGACTGACTTTCCGGCACTGTTTGGTAGGCCAAATACTTCTAGTTCTTGACCGCCACCAAGTTTGTACTTAGGCAGCACCTGGTCAGATTCTTTGGGTGGTTGTACCCATAAGAACACATGGCGGCCACGGCCACTGACTGACACTTCGGTCAGCATCTGCTTTTGTTTCACATACTTAGCCATGCGCTGGATGGCCACATTGGTTGGGCCTGATGCGTGCTTCATGTCCACATCAAGGCAAACCAGATAGTTCCCTGATGCGCTGATGATGGGGCGCTGCTGCACTAGGCCAAGGTACTGGCCATGTGGGGCCTCTTCCATGGTCCAAACGTCTTCAGCGTTGTAGAGATCGGCTGGGTCTGTATCCCGTGCCACACCTTGGCCAGATCGCTTGTAGGGGATTTTTTTAGAGCCTTGCAGGGCAAAGGTACAGAACACGGCATCGGGGGCCACAGCGCCTATTTTGCAGGCGACAGACTGGGACTGAGAGAACGTGTCGTTTTGGGGTGTTTCAGTTATGATTGGCACTGAAATTCCTTTTGTTGGGGGTTTCATTTGTTAGTTGCCATGAGAGTTGACCTTTTGACCTGGCAGTGTTAACGCGCTGTCAGGTCTTTTCTTTTGGCAGGGATGTGAATTCTATTCCTTCGCCTTTTCTTTGACTAGGGATGGGGCAGCCACCTTCTCACCGACTAGGTCTTCGCTGACTTCGACACCGAGTTTTAAGACGGCACTGGGGGACTTCAGCTCCCAGGCTATGGGCGTGTCTTTGAATGCTTCCATGACCAGCGCCTCATCTTTCCAGAATTTTGTTTTGCGGCCTGCACGCATGGTCCAGCCGGAAATGGCCGCACCATTGGTCAATTGGTCTTTGGCGGCAGCCTGCACTGCATCGGCCCATGCGGCCACCAAAGCCGCGTTGTCTAGCATCTCTGGGGTGACAGTCGTATCAGGCTTGAAATCGATCCTAGCGGTCTCTTGGACCTTCTCACGCATACTGGGGCAGATGGTCTTGGCCTTGCAGTACCGGCAGGCATCTGGGCTTGGGTTGGTAGGTGCATCGCCTGAGAGCGCCAGCTCGGCTGCCGACTGCAAGCGCCTGCCATGCAGCTCTAAGTAGTTCCCAGACACTGTCCACTTGCTATGGCCAACACGGGGCTGGAATATGTGCATGGTGCATTCAATGGTGTTTGGCGCTTTGAATTGCCTCATGGCGCCAAGTGCATAGGTCAGCAGCTGCTTGTTATCTTGGGCATCCACAGCCACTCGGCCAGTCTTGAGATCAATGACATGAAGATGATTGCCATCGACCAGGACTGCGTCAGCCGTGCCACCAAGTGCTGGGTGCAGAGACTTTAGACCCTCATCGAGATTGACCTCGATCAGCTTCTTTCTGGGATTCTCGACCAGGTTGTTGACAAAGTCGGCATAGCTTTGGGCCATTGATAGATGGTCAGGGTCAGTGCCAGTGGGTATCTGACCACCGCGCAGAATGATCTCAGACAGCTCATGGATGGCTGTGCCAATGGCCGCGGCCTCGCCTGCTGGCTCCCATGGCATGAGGGATTCAAGCCGGTATGAGCCTGGGCATTGCATGAATCTGTCTGTGCGGGATGCTGACAGTCGGGCGTGTTTTCGGGTTTCGTGTTGCATGGTTTCTCCTGGTTAAATGATTTGATTGACAACATTGAGCTTCTTTAAGACCTTGGCCAGCACATTGTGGTCTAGACTTGCTTTGATGGTCAAAATGTAGATGACGGGTGGAATGCCTGACTTGTTGATGTTTTCCACACGGCTTGATGCCTGCTCCAGTGCTGATGTGGACCAAGTGCATTCGACAAAGACAATCGTGTCGGCAGCGGATAGGTCCACACCCTCAGACATGGCGGCAATGTTGCCAATGATGCATTTGGTCTGGCCAGACTGAAAGTCTGCAATGGCCTTGTCGCGCTTGACCCGTGACGTTTCGCCCGTGATGACCACTGGTTTATGGACAAATAAGAATTTCTCCAGCTCGGCCACTACATCCTTGTGGTGCGCAAACACCACTACCGGCTCATTAGCCTGGAGCAAGTCATCGATGAATTCACTGGCAGCCTTCACTTTGCGCATACCGGCTTCCCGCATGATCTCGGCCAAGCCGTCAAAGACCAGCAAGGCATTGGGGTTTGCCATCAAGGCATCGGCATCAAAGGCTTGCTCGCGCTTGTCATTTGGCAGATCAAAAGTGATCAGACTGACCTGTGGGTCTTTGTAGTCTTTGAAGATGTTTTCTTTTTTGCGTCTCAGGACATGGGGCTTCATCAGCTCTTTGAGTTCAACCAGGTTAGACGCGCCACTGGTGTCCAATCCCCAAGGTGCATTCCAGAGCTTTGCGTATCTGGCCGCAAAGTCAAACCAACCGCCTCTGTAGATGCCAAGGCCGTGCAGAATAGGCCACAGTTCAATCGGCCTGTTTGGGATGGGTGTCCCAGACAATGCATAGACATGGCCCACTTTCTTCATGGCCAGCATTGCTGCCTTGGTCCTTTGGGCCTTTGGATTCTTAATCCTGTGGCACTCATCGAGAACTAGGGTGTTATATCTGTCAACGTGTGTTACACCATACTGCAAAACATCGTAGTTAATGATGGTTACATCTGCGCTATTTACCTCTGAAGCCTCACGTTTCCCATTGACCACATGGACTGAGACGTTGGGGGCCAGCCGAGCAAAGGCAGACTCCCAAACTGTCTTAGCAATGGCTGGGCAAACGATAAGGGCTGGTAGGTTTTCAAGTGCAGCAGCTGCTGTGGGTAGCGTCTTGCCAACACGGGGCTGGTCGGCCAGTATGGCCCTTCGCCTAGACAGCAAGAAAAGCTTGGCCTCTTGCTGATGGGGGAATAACTGCATGATCGTTTCCTCGTTTTAAGTTGTTGCGATCATATCTGCATTTGTGCTAAAGTGCAATTTCTGTTTGACGACAGAAACGTAAAAACCTAAACCCTTAAAAGGAAAAAACCATGACCAGAGTCGTAACCGGCAAAGTTCGTTTCTCATACTTCTCAGCTTTAACTGCTCGCAAGAATGAGATGAACGGCAAAGAAGAGTTCTCAACGCAAGTGCTTGTCCCAAAGACAGACCTTGACACTGTGAACCAATTGAAAGCGGCAGCCAAGGCCGCATTGACCGCCAAGTTCGGGGACAAAATCCCAAAGACTGTGCGTAACCCCTTGCGTGATGGCGATACAGAAGTCAAATCCGATGGCGGCCCACTGGGTCCAGAGTATGCTGGCCATTATTTCTTCAACACCAAGTCAACCAACAAGCCTGGTGCAGTGGATGCCCATGGCCATGACATCTTAGGCAGCCAAGACATTGTCTCTGGCGACTTTGGCCGCGTTTCTTTGAATGCCTATGCTTATGACCAGGCAGGCAATAAGGGCGTGTCGTATGGCTTGAACAACATCATGCTTTTGGCCAAGGGTGACTCGCTGGGTGGTGCAAAGCCATCGGCTGCCAGTGACTTTGGCGTGGTGGCCGACAAGGCCGCGCAAGCTGCTGCACCTTCAATCGACAACGACTGGTGATTTGTCGATCAGTTTGTTGAGTGCCAAGTGCAATTGATTGACTGATGTCCACAGAGGCTCCACAGTTCCAGACAGCCACCGGCTGACTTGGGACTGCTGGATGCCAGCCTCATCGCACACCGCAGACATGGTTATCTTGTGAGCCTTGGCCCTTGCCTTGATATCGTGAATTGATTCCATGGCCGCATTCTAATTGCGTTATATGCAAAAAAACAACATGGACAGAATTACTTCTTGCAAGATAATTAAATTCTGTCAGACTCCGTTACTCCTATTCAACTTAAACGAAAGAAACCTATGAAACCCTCAAACGAAACCCTCATGGATTTATTGACCGCCTTGGCCATTGGCGTTGGCTTGGCTGCACTCTTGGTGGCATGGTGGTCCTCATGAAATACGGCCCAACACCTAACTGCCCCAGAGGCTTGTTTCAGTTCGACTGCTCAGTTGAAGACGTTGACCTTATATGCTTTCTGGAATACAGCCCAGAAGAAAAAGGCTCGACAGACTCCCATGGCTCACCTTATGAGCCTGACCTTGAAGAGTGCATGACCCTCAACAACGCATACATCGCTAGCACTGATGTGGACATTGCCCACATGATTTTGCAATCCATGGTGGACCACATTGAAGTGTCTGCATTGGAGAAGTTTAAGGATGGTGATGAATGAGCTGGCTCTTTTCGCAGGCGCTGGTGGAGGAATACTCGGAGGCAAGCTCCTTGGATGGCGCACAGTCTGCGCAGTCGAGTGGGAGCCATACCCAGCAAGCGTATTGTGCGCCAGACAAAATGACGGCCTTCTCCCGCCTTTCCCGGTTTGGGATGACGTACAAAGTTTTAGAGGAGAGCCATGGCGAGGCATTGTTGATGTCGTATCTGGAGGCTTTCCGTGCCAAGATTTGTCCACCGCAAAATGGGGGGGGGGGCTGGTCTTGACGGAGAAAGAAGTGGATTATGGAAAGAGATGGGGAGGATTATTGGCGAGGTTAGACCGAGATTTGTCTTTGTGGAGAACTCCCCAATGCTCGTTAATAACGGACTCGACAGAGTCCTTGCAGACCTTTCCAAACTGGGGTTTGATGCGAGATGGGGTATTGTGGGAGCAGACTTCGTTGGCGCACCCCATAGACGGGAACGATTTTGGTTGGTGGCCCACTCCAACAGCGACAGACTTTATGACGGGTCAAACAAACGGAATAACTTACACGGGCAAAAGATTTGTGAGGAAAAGCCACAAAACTGGCACGGAGTTTGGAGCAAAGCTAACAAGTGCTTATCGACTGATGACTGGAAAACATTTGCCACCGAGTTTTACGGAATGGATGATGGGATGGCCTCGCGATTGGACAGAATTAAGGCCTGCGGAAATGGCCAGGTTCCAGAAGTGGCAGCAACAGCATGGAGAATTTTGAGTGAACAATGAATTACCACCAGCCCTTGATGCCTGCCTTGACCTGGTCAAAGACTTACTCCACCCAGAAGTCTTTGGCCACTCAATCCCCAATGAAGTTAAAACCCGTGCATTCGTTGTCAAAACAATGCTGGAGCGCTTGAAAGTAAGAATGGATAAGCAGACATGACCAGAGGCTTGAAACCCCGTGTAGGCCCTGCCATTGAGGCAGCACTACAAAAGAAAGGCAATCTGTCAGACCTTGATCTGGCCAAGATTTGCTTTTGTTGCAGACGTAGCGCGGCCAGAGAGCTGTTTGACCTTCACTGCAATGAATTGGTATATATCAGCGGATATACCAGAGTCAGCAACAATGGCCAGTGGCGGCCACTGTGGTCATGGGGTAATGAAGAAGATGCCATTGCACCTGGTCCCGTGCCAGGCGCTGATCGCATTCGGAAATATCGCGACAAAAAGAGTGCAGACGATAAAGACTTTGACGCTGCCAGACGCAGGCAGAAAAGACGGGTCGTGAAACGCGACCCACTTGTGGCCGCGTTTTTTGGGTCTTAGTTATTGGCCAACATAACCAGGCAGCATTGAACCAATCTGGCCAGAAGTTCTGCCGGAAATGCCAGCAGCCCTTGCGCGAGATTCGTTCAATCTTCTGATCACTTCAGCCAAATCTGTCAATTGCTGCTGGTCACGCGATAGCAAGATTTTGCCAATCTCATTTCTCACGGCCTCTGGAGTTCTTGTCTGGCTTGCAATGTTTGATGCTGCCGCCAACATTCCAGTTGGACTTCCGGCAGCAGCCGCAGCAGCTGCTTGACCCAATGGTGCGACTTCAAGATCAGCAGTTCCAGCCAAACGTGCAGCAGTTTGTGATCCACGGCCAGCAGACTCCAGACCTTTCAATCGAGCTTCTTTGGCCACCGCAGACGCAAATGTTCTGTAATCATTGCCAAATACTTCCTTCAATCGGTCTTGCGTTGCTGGCTCTTTCCACATCTTGAGCAAAGATGTCTGGCCAGCCTCTGTGCCAGTCTTCTGACGCAAAGCCTGCAAAGCACCAATGCGGAATGCATCGATCTCTGATGGCGTGAAACCCTTCATTGCTTGGCCAAGTTCAAGCACATCGCCAGTCATGGCTTTACGGCCAACTTCAGCTGCATCCATCATTTGGGATGGACCGGCCCATGTCTTCATGGCCATGGTGTATGCAGACTGGCCACCAATTTTGGGAGACTGAGCCTCAAGAACACCCACCAATTGCTTGCGCACATCATCGTATGCATTAGCCTGGGCATTGCTGCCAGTTCTGCGCAGACTTTGGGCAGTGTCGTAAAGGGATTGTTTCAAAGTATCCAAGACATTCATTGGCACTGGATCACCAACTTTGAGCTTGGCCAAGTCAATGGTTTGGCCAGTCTTTGTTCTGAATAACAGTTCAGCAGACCCTTGGACTGCTTGTGATTTGTTCAATGCATCGGCCAAAGTGTTATCAACTTTCAAAGCCGCTTGATCAATGGCTGCATAGTATGGGCGAGACTCAGCAAATCTTTGAGCGCTAAATTTATCAAGTGTTTGCATAAATTGAGCGCCTTGAGTGCCAAGACTTTCATCGGCAGCAGTCATCAATCGACCAGCACGGCCTGCTTGGCGCTCACGAATGGCGCGTTCCACAGCCTCAGTCGTTGTGCCAGGCAATGTGGCCTGCACATCGAGCAAATTGCGTGTGGACTTGCCACCTACATCTGCAATGCGAGCCTCTGGGCCTAATTTGGCCAAACGCGCTTGGGCCATGGTCAATGCACTTGGTGCAAGACCTTCTGGCACATCGCGAATCAAAGACTCGGCCACCTTTTGCTGTGCGTATGTGCCAGCAGCAGTGGGTGACATACGCGCCATGACCTGACGGCCACCAGCGCCAACTATGCCCATGACTGGCTGAGTCACTGCACCCAATGTGCCACCAATCAATGTACTCTTGGCCGCATCTTTTAGTATTTCTTCAGCACTCTGACCAGTTGACTCGCCAATGCCACCCAGCAATCCATAGCCTGCACCAGAGACACCAGCCTGCACTGCGCGTTGGCCCATGCCCATGATTTGACCAGCAGCTGGAGCGCCAGTCACATATTGACCAACTTTGGCAATTGCTGGTGCAACACTTGGAGCGACCGCTTCAATGGCAGGCATGACTCGTTTGCCAACTTCTTGCACGACTTTGCCGGGAACACCGGCAATCATCATTGGCACACTGGCAGCTAGTTGTCCAGCGGCTGCATAGTATGGTGATTCTTTCTGATAAGACTCAGCAGCGCCTCGGAATATGTCACGGCCCATTGTGTAGGCTTCAGACAATGGCACACCTTTTTGCATAGCTAACATTGGAGCGCCAATAACACCAGCCAATTCATCGGAAAAGCCAAATGTTGGGCCACCGGCCGCACTGGCCAATGCGCGTGTTGTTGTGCCTAGTTTTGCACCAGCCTCATAGGCTTTTGATTTCGACTCAGCCAAGAATTTAAGAATCTCACTTGGCTTGTATTGATTTTCAAGTGCTGTGGTGACTTGAGTGCCAACAGTTGGCATTTGGGCTAGAAACTGGACAATTTCATCATCGCCATAACCAGCCTTTTGAGCTTCTTTGATTTTGTCTTTAATGCCATCCATGATCAGCCTCCTGGTGTTCCAAAGATATTACCAAGAGATGGTCTTACTGCACCACCACCGCCTGGTGCTGCACCAGGTCTTGTTCGCATAATTGATGGGATTGTCGCTGGAGCGCCAAGAGCTGCATCAAGGTTTTTAAATCCATAGGCTTGGCCAAATCCTTGGAATTCTTGGCGTTTTTTGTTGTACGCATCGCCAGCGGCTGCATATAACTCATTAGATAAAGCCTTAAAGTCTTCGCGCTGTGTGGGCGTGAGTTTCTGGCCACTCATCATGTTGCTGAAATAACTCTGCAATCGGTCCATGCGGCCTGCTGCCGCCATAGCAATGCCAAGTTCAGACTCGCGCACCACAGAGCCTGGGTCTAGCAATTTCATCACTTTGGTTGCACCGGCAACATCACCAATTGGTGTTCCTTGACTCAAAGATGAAACCACTTGGCCAAAAGCAGACTTTACGTCTTGATAGTCTTTATAAATTGGCTCTTGCTTAAATGCACCAGCCAATTTCATTTCATTCTCAAAGCCCTTTTGGCCTTCAGTCATGTTTACTGGCACATTGACATTTGTCTTTGGTGCAATATCTTGACGATACTTGCTTACTATGCCAATGCCTTCTTGACCAGTTCCGCTTAAATTTCTACCAAGTAAATACTCAGGCGCTCTGATATCAGTTGGCAATGCCTCGTATGGCATAGCACCTTCAGCGACTCTTGACTGGCCCATCTTGTTGTACTGCAACATGACTGTTTTGCCATTTAAAACCACTGGCTCTGACTTACCCCACTCAGACTGAGACGCTGCCATTTTCAAAACTTCTGACACACCTTCTTTGCGTGGCAAAGATGAAAGCAATGCACGTTGCTCTTGGCTTAATGTAGAAAGCACACCCGATGGCGCTGGTGCAGCCATTGGCATGGCCATGTCCCTCTCTGCCGTTGGCACTCCTGGTCCAGTTGGCATGGGTTGAGCCGCACCAGTTGCTGTGACTGGAGAAGCACCACCAGTCAAGAACCTTGTCCAAGATTCATTGGCCGCTGCCTCTCTTTCGGCTTCTTTCAGTTTCTGATTTAAAAGCAAATCTTGAAAAGAAGTGGCACGGGCTTGCTGATAACCTTGCTGGCCAGCCTGCAAAGCTGATCCAAGTGCTTGGCCCATGCTGATGGGGACTGCACTTCGGCCACTGGCTTGAAGCAATGCACCGGCTGCTGACAGTGCAGCATTACGGCCCAAGAGCTTGCGCTGATCTTCTGTTAGCAATGCATCAAGGCCAGTTTGTACACCACCACCGCCAAACATATTGCCTAAACTTGCAAAGTCAAATTCATTAGCCATATTTCCACCTTAATCCAATAAACCTTTGAGGCGAGTATTGACCACATCGCCTCTGCTCATCATGTTAGTTGATCCTGTATCTGGTGCAAGCAAAGACGCAGCCCTCATGGCCCGTCTCTCTTGACCAGGCTTGATGGCTAGTTCTGCCACCGGTGTTCCAGCTCTATCCATGGCCACCGCGACATTGTCAAAACCTTTGGCCTGATCGTATGCATAGCCAAAAAGCGCCATGCCCACATCTTTCTCAGACCCTTGGTCAATGATCCTGACCTTTGCAGGGTCGCTGGTGATCACAATGCCTCGGCTTGTCTCAGCGACTGTCAGCCCATCAGGGATGCGAGACGGCATCGGTGATCCAGGCGTGATCAAGATGGTGTCACGCTTACTTGATGGATCAAGCAAAGCCATCAGCTGCGCGTCAGCGTAGCGTTGTGGCTCTGGGGTTGGGTTTTGTCTCATGTTAGATCAGCGCAGCCAATGCACCAAGGCCAGCACCAGTGCCTGCTGTAAGACCAAGAGTGCCAGCCAATTGAGAGCCGGCCAATGCACCGCCCAATAAGCCAGCGCCAACATTCTGAGTGTATGGAGTCGTTGCCACCATGCCAAGATTGGCAGGCTGCGCACCGAGTGAAGACTGAACCACGCCCAGACGCTGGAGGCCAATATTGCGAATGGCATCCATCTGCTGCTGGTCCAAAGCCTGACGCGCACCACCAGCGGCCATAACAGCTTGAGCGCCACCAAGACGCAATGCTTGTTGTTGTGCAGCCAAATTGCCTAGCTGGCTTGCACCGCCTAGCCTCAATTGCGCACCTTGCAAGCCTGCTTGCTGATTGGCAATGTCGGCTGCTGATCTGCGGCCAATGTCGGCCTGCTGCATGGCCATTGCCTGGTTAAATGCCTGCTCGTTCAATGTTGTGCCAAGTGTGGCGGCCTGCTTGGCAAATCCAGCATTGGTCAAAGCCTCTGCCACACCTTGGCGTGATCCACCAAATGCTCGTGCAGCGTTTGCGCGTTCACCAGTCTGCTGGATGGCAGCGCGTCTTGCTGATTCCAAATCACCCAATGCGTTTTCACGCACCATGCTTGTGTAAGGATTCATGTAGCTGCCAATTGAGCCTGGGCCTTGCCCCATGCTTAAATTAGTCTGCTGCGCTGAAATCTGTGCAGGCTGATAGACACCGCCATAAGCGGCCATCTGTGCGGCCAAGTCAGTGCCACTAATGCCTGGGCCAGCAAGGGCCGTGTTGACCAGAGCCTCCTCGCCTGCCTGATACATTGGGTTGTAGCCAGCAAACTGCTGGACCGGCAATGCACCAGCGACCCCTTGGGCCTGCTGAAAGTTGGCCAAGAATGCTTCTTTGATCTGTGGATCAATGGAGCTTGTCGATGTAGTTGTTCCACCTTTTGACATATTGCCACCTTATCCGAGTAAAGACTTTAATTTATTGGCAGGCACTTTGCCTTCATTGATCATGTCCAGAAGTCCACGGCCATACTTATTGACTGAAGACTTCTTGATCACATATTCACCCATATCAAGGTTGACAGCGCCATCATCTGGACCAGGAGGGTTTGCACCAAACATCAAGCCACCATCGACCATGCCGCCTTTGGCCATGCCGCCAGTGCTGCTTTGCTCCATGCCTGTTTGTGTTGCAGCTGTTGTGGCCGCAGTCTCTGCCGCAGTCTTGGCCACATTGGCAGCCGCGATCTGATCATACAAAGCTGGGTTATAGCCACCCATTGCTTGGCCTGCTACCACGCCAGCGTATGGATTGCCCATGGGTTGCATTTGGCCTCTGATCAGGCTGTAAGGGGATGCACCACCAGCCATGACAGCTGGGTTGTATTGCGCGCCTGGTGCAATGGATTGGTAGTTCTGAAAGTTCTGTGCAAAGCCTTGGGTCGCATTGGCAAATGGCATTGTGCCTGCACTAGTCTGAAAGCCAGTTGTTTTGTCAGTCTGCTCTGATGCCAACTTGGCTTGATTGGCCAAATAGTCCTGATAAGCCTTTTGGTTAGTCGTAATCTGCTGCTGATTTTTTAAATTATTTAAGCGCTGCTGCTCTGCATACGCTAGATTATTCAAGCGCTGCTGTTCGGCACTTGCTAAAGCATTCAAGCGCTGTTGCTCTGCATAAGCCGCTTGGTTGGCAGTAATCTGCGCCTGATTATTTATAACATTTAAGCGCTGCTGTTCATCCCATTGAGCCTGACGTCTTGCAAGTTCAGCCATAGCCGCTTGATCATAAGAAATTTCGGTGGTTGTTGTAGGCTTTGCCGCATCAAGCCTAGACTGGACATCTGAAACCGGCACACGAAACGCATTGGCAACATCAGCAGCGCTGATGCCATACTGATTCATGTTGCTTTCAATTTGCGCATCAGTTAAGCCTTTTGCTTGGGCGGCTGCATATGCGTTAATTAAATTCTCATTGAATTTTTCTTGAGTAATGCCATTGGCCAATGACCATGCAAGTCCCGCTGAAATTGCCATATCTATTCTCCTAAAGTTCCTTTGCCATTACAGACCACTGTGGGCTGTAACCTTCGTCTTTCAAAAATGTCTTTGCCCAGCCTCTTCGGCCTGCCAAAGTCACCCTGGTGCAACCAACTGATTTGCCCCAGGATTCGATCAATGGTCGCATCCGTGAGAGTTCATCTAGGTCGCCACCAGCCAGAAAATAATGCAAATTCTTTAGCCTGGGATAGACAATGATCTCTGTCAACACCACCGAGTCCTTGGCCGGCCACAGCTGTAATCTGTGATCCTCGACCATCTCAGCGACATCTTCAAAATTATGTGTGCCTCCAGAGTATTCTAATGCCGCTACCACATGGTGGCGCAACCTTTCCAAATGCTCTTGATCGCTCATCGCTTACCAGACGGCACAGCCTCTAATCTCATCACGCCCACCCGCCAGTCAGCCAAAGTGTTGCCAGTCACCTTCACATTGACCTGGCGCCCAGAAAACCGGACTGAAGTCGGGTTGGCTGCCGTATATGGTCCAAATGTGGATTGTGTGCCTGTCGGGTAATTTCGCGTTTTGAATGAAACTACCGCCTCACCCAGTGTCTGCTCATCTGGAATGACTTGACGCACCGACATGATATTGTCGCCATTGCCTAATTGGACTGGGCCAGACTCAGCGTAAAGGCTGGCGCTGTCATAGTTAAAACCGACCTCATGCTCATAGATGTAACCAGTGGTTGACACCATCAATGGATAGGTGAACACGCCAGCATCAACCCCAGCAGTTCTGGCCAATGTGCCAATGTTCCAGTGGTTTTCGCGGTAGTTGAAAGTGACATAACTGTCATTTTCATTACTGGATGCACTTGGGTAATACCACCAAATCTCACCAAACTTGCTGACATGGACCGCATAAATCTTGGATGCCTGCGCATAGTTGATATTGTCAAAGATGTAATCCGACACATCACTTGGCAGTGGCTTGACATAGCCGTCATAAATCCAAAAGCCTGCCCTACTCATCCAAATTGCAGCAGTGTCAATGGCCGCCACTGCTTGGGCCGAAATAAGACCACATCCAGAGCCAGCCTTTTCAAATCCATAAACAAATGGCGCGCCAACATACTGGGCCGTGTGGACATCCACATCTGTAAACAGTAGATTGACACCCTTGACCCGCTTGCCGGCAATGAGTGAGCCAGGGCTGGCTAAGTCATAGTCGCCTGCCAGATTGTCACCTGCCGGTGTCCACTGGGTATTGTTTTCTTGGTCGCACCATTGCACTTTCCTTGGGTTTCCACCAGCGCCAAGGGCAAAGATAATTCGCTCTTGGGTGACTAAAACTGCTTTGTTTCCAGTGGGTGCATTGGTGATTGCCGCTGCCTTGGTAGGCGTTGCAAAGCCTAATTGCCACTCATAGAGCTTGCCATCGGTGCTAGAGCAAGCAATCAAATACTCGCCCCATGTATCAAGTGACCAGGTGGTGGCTGCAATTGGCGTTCCAGTGTCTGGCCGTGCCACACCATAGGCGAATGTGCCATAAGTGCTGTAACCATAGCCTGTGAGGGTTGTGGAGCTGGCATAGCCGGTTGTGAAGCTCGTGGGCGTGATGTCTTTGAGTGTCCCCGCCTCATTCATGGCGTAGAGCTTGGTATGCGTTCCAGCGCCAATGTATCGGTTGCCACTGTTATCGCGCCAAGTGATGATGCCTCGGCATGAGCCTGTCATCTGTGAGCTTGACCTGGTGCGCCATCCATTGATGGGGCGCAGTGTCCCCTCATACCAGCGAACTAGGTTTGCGTCATACCAGCGGCCTGCTGCCTGGTATTCAGTACCATTTCGGAAAACACCTGGGGGTAGCTTTAAAGGTATGTACATGGCAGTATTTAAGTAATGTTTGAGACAAAGCTCATTGTGACAATGGCTGATGGGACTGCTGGCCGTGTGGGGCTTGTTCCGGCAGGGTATTGCTCAATGGATACACCGACATCGGTTGGCCTCCACATTATCTCAACATAGTCAGTCGCATTTAAGCTCACAAAGTAGTTGATGGCAGCAATGGTGTGGTACGGGTCTCCAGCACCTTTTCTAGGTGCAAAGCCAAATCGGCTGTTTGAGTTGGCCACATTTGTGCCATTGACCCGAAACCAGACATCCACATCTTGAGAAGCATTTGTCGTGTTTGTAAACTGTATGGAAAACTGCAAGTTCCAGATTCCGGCATCGGCCACAGTGATTCTGGACCCACTGGCCATTGTCACGCCATTGGAAAAGTCTGTGGTGTTGAATGTGACCGCATAGGCCGTGGTGGTATTGGCAGCCACTTGGTCGGTCGAGTCTTGAAAAGCCCCATAAGGGTTATTCATAAACCGACCACCTCTTGGTCCAAATAAAGACCCCAACACACTGGCCAGCTTTTTAAAGTAAATCGTCAGCGAACCATTGTTCTCATTGAAGTGCCTGCGCTCATAGACCTCGGTCGGATAACCAAGGGTCGGTGGTGCTGGATTCTCAAGTTGTTGTGTTTGGCTGGACATGGGCTAATTTTGCCCTAAACAGCCCCCAATGGATAAGACTTTTCATTGACACAAAATCAGACTACGATAATTTTGCAGCAATTGGCTGCTTTAACTGGGGAATGTCATGAAATTTGAAATGGACTTGGGTTTTATTGAAAATGAGAAAATTACAATTGAAACGTGGGATTTTGAGAAAATTGAGATCATCAAAGATTTCATTGCTTTTCAAGAAGAACACGGCTGGGCAGTTGAATATGAAGCAGTTGACCTTGATGATGAAGAGTTTGAAGATGAAGACACAGAAGAAGAGGAAATCCCACCTTTCGCTTTAGATTCCAAAGAAGAGCTGTAATCTATAAGCTACAAATGGGGCTTATTTGGCCATCAAGTACAGCCCCACATTTGAAAATGCATAGCCTGCATAGACCACGGCCATAGACGCATTGCCTTTAAGCAGCTGCTCCCCAGCAATATAGGCATAGATCGCACCAGTCAGAATGATCAGCCAGGCACTCAAAATTGACCCACATCAATCACTTGGCCCCTAAACTGGACCATGTCCTCATCAAACTTATGGACCAGCTCTGGCCACAAAAGTGTCCCATTAAAGAAGTTCAGCACCGCAAAGCCTGATCTGTGATTGCTTGGATTGATCTCGGCATAAGTAAATTGAGGGCCATCAGTCTCGGCCAGTGTCCCCGTGTCTACCCCGTATCTAACCCCGTTGTAGTCGCTGAATGGCGTGACTTTTAATGAATGCAAATGACCGGTTATTATGCTGACACCAGCGTTGACAGTGTTGTTGTGGGTAGCATGAATTCCCCCCTTGTATCGGTGTTTGATGATGCACTGCTCAGTAGGCCACACTGCCCAGCAGAAGTCCCATTCAGTAATGTGGTCAGTTAACTTAAAGCCTTTGACCTCTTTAAATTGTGGCGCGTGCTGGGCCAGTCGATTGCCAAAACGAATGTCATGGTTTCCCCATGTAAACAGTAGCTTTACATTGTGTCTGGCTGCCTTGGCCACTTCCTCTATTTCACCCAATGCACCTTGGCAGGCTTTCAATTCTTGAATGACTGAAGTCTGAGGAAGTTCAGTCACATCATGGCGGCTTATTGAAGCCCCATCAAACGCATCTCCATTACAGATGATAGCTTTAGGCTTGAATTCTTGAATGGCCCACAGTAAGCCTTTAAAGGCCGTGGACCTTTGACCAGGTATAAAGTGGGCATCAGAGAAAACAATCACAGTGCCATCTAGCATTCCAAGCTCAACTTGCTTTAGTGGACTAAATGACTTGGGTTTGTTTTTGTCGTATTTAACACCACGATGGTCACT
>Ga0209596_1000957_pt1 | contig 25628 bp, 37 predicted proteins | sample M_130807_MF_Meta_FD_187314 | JGI IMG/M metagenome (GOLD analysis project Ga0209596, IMG submission 187314) | Freshwater microbial communities from Lake Montjoie, Canada to study carbon cycling - M_130807_MF_MetaG (SPAdes) (version 2) | ecosystem: Environmental > Aquatic > Freshwater > Lake... | reverse complement strand
AACGATGAAATCATTACACGAAATAATACCAGCAGCGATAAACTTTCCTATTCAGAAAGAGAATGGAATCGCCTTAAAAACCTTTGATAAGGATGAGATTAAAGTTTATGAAGCATTAGAATCAATGTCTATTAATAAATGCTCACGAATAGAAGTAAAAGAACATCTAAAGACTTGTCTTGCATTAAGTGGAACACAAATACCCACACAGGAGATATTTGAATTTTGTGTCCAGTTTATTATAGAAACATATGGACAATACAAACTAAAGGAATTAGGGGTTGCCTTTAAAATGTATGCGGAGGATAAGTTCCAAATTGGAACACACATAAATTTTAACCCTAAATTGATTGGCGATGTGATGTCAGCTTACAAAAGGATTGCCGTTGAGGTTAGAAAAAAGATAGAACCTAAAGAAACGCAAAATGTATCACAAGTTATAATTGATGAAGAACAAGCTATTAAGGAGGAAATAGAATGGTGGGGTAAATCAAAAAAGGATTGGCAAATGATTAACCATACAATATTTGATTATTTATGGAAACGTAAATTAATAAAACTAACCAAAGAAGAAGCCGATAGTATTAAAGAAAAGGTTAGGATATCTATATTAGGCAAAGCAACAAAACCCAGCGAAGTGATTATATCAGATGAGCAAATGAAAACACTTGCTAAAAAATATTCATTAATGATTTATTTTAATAACCTATGAAAGAAATACTAATGATATTAATAGAATTTACAAGGCTTTTAATCGGTGCAGTACTTGGCTTATTCCTATTGGGAACGATAGGTTTAATGGCAGTAGTTTTATTACTTATAAAAAAATTCAAATGAAATACATTTTAACCATAATTCTTTGGGAACTAATTAAATCCATTTACTATAAAATTATAAACAAATGAAACATTCATCCAGCTTTACACACGACCTTAATTTTGGAGAAAAAGCAGAAGATTGGTTAAACGATATGTTTTCTAATGGAAAACTTATTGAAGTTAAAAATGACCGCCTAGTTCATAAAACAGGCAACATATTCATTGAATACGAATCAAGAGGAAAGCCTAGTGGATTGTCAATAACAACCGCTAACTATTGGATTTACCGAATGAATGAATTAGATATTGCTTTTATCATTCCAACCGAAAAACTAAAGAAGATTTGCAGAGAATACTTAAAAGAAAAGAAATACATAAGAAACGGAGGCGATAACAACACATCATTAGGACTTTTAATTCCATTTACAACATTACTAAACGACATTGCAGCATATGAAAGGACACGAGAACGCACAACCAGTGAAAATGATATACCTAGACACGAAAGAGGAAACAATATTTAAATCAGTAGCCTACGCAAGAAGAACCATAGGAATAATTGAATACCAAATCAAACAAGCATTAAACCCAATGAATAAAAAGCGGTTTACCTATCAGGAAAGGCAAATTACGTTTCGTATTGCAAAATGATATAGTTTTGTAATATGGGATTGATACCATTACCAAAATTGCTAGAGAAAACACAAAAAGTCGTAAACGCATATATCCGCAAAAGGGATGAAGGTTTGCCTTGTATCTCTTGTGGAAGTAATAACGCAAATCAAGCTGGACATTATTTTGCAGTCAAAGGACATTCCGCATTGAGATTTAACGAATGGAATATAAACCTTCAATGTGCTGGATGCAACTGCTATAAACACGGCAACCAAGCAATGTACCGCATAGGGTTAGTAGAAAAGATTGGGGAAAAAGCAGTTAAAGGATTGGAAACAATTGCTACACGTGTAAAAGTTTACAAATGGACACGTGCAGAATTAAACGAATTAATAGAAAAGTATGGCTAAATTAAATCCAAGTGGCAAAGTTTCCTTTGGTAGTAGAAAAAAAGGAAAGGCAAAGAAATCCTACAATAAACACAGTCCTAAACCAAAACCTTACATTGGACAAGGCAGATAAGTTATGAAAGATACCTACGCAAAAAGAGAATATGTATGCAAATGCAATACCATTAGCGAATATTACGTTTGGCAATCTTTAATTGAAGCAACTAAAGTAAAATGCAAAAATTGTGGCAAATATTTAGATACTAAAAACCTTAAGGTAAAAACACAATTGCATTCAATCAGAACCGAAACAAAAAACCGATAATGCTAGTAAGTCAAATCAAATCAAACCCAAACAATCCTAGAATTTGCCGTGATGCTAAATTCAAGTTATTAGTTAAGTCTATTCAAGAGTTCCCTGAAATGCTTAACCTACGCCCAATAGTCATTGATGAAACAAATATGATTCTAGGTGGCAATCAAAGATTTCGTGCTTGTATTGAAGCTGGTCTTACCGAAGTTCCTGTCATTCACGCAAATAACTTAACCGAACAACAAAAGAAACAATTTATTGTTCGTGATAATGTTAGCACAGGAGATTGGGATTTTGACCTTCTTGCTAACGAATGGGAAATACAAGACCTAGATAATTGGGGTTTAGATATACCAGCATTTGCAAATAATGATATTGAAGAACCAAAGGACAATACTAAAGGATGTAAGACTTGTCCTAATTGTGGTGTAACTTTGTAATTCAGGCAAAATACAGGCGATATGGCAATACCTAACCAAGAAATAGGACAATTTAAAAAAGGACAATCAGGAAACCCAGCAGGGAAACCTAAAGGAGTTGAACATAGCAAAACAAGACTATTGCGTTTATTACAACTCGTTACTAAAGTGCGTAACCCTGTTACAGGCGAAGATGAGGAGTTTACAATAGCTGAACAGTTAGATATGAAGATAATTGCTAAGGCAATGAAATCAGATATTCGTGCTTATCAGGAGATTCTTGATAGATTAGAAGGCAGAGCAAAACAAACAACCGATATTAATGCAAACATACAAGGTAGCGTTCAAATAGTAATACAAGAAGATGACCGATGTAAACCAATTGAAGATTAATGCCACACCAGTATTCTTTGCCAACAAAAAAGCATATGAAGGTAATTATCCTGTCATTTGCAATGAAGGTGGCACACGTTCTTCAAAGTCTTATTCCATAGTTCAATTACTTATTGAGATTGCCTATAACAATCCAAAGACACGTATTTCAATCGTATCGCATTCACTTCCACACATCAAACGTGGAGTTTATAGAGACTTTAAAAGCATAATGGAAACGTGGGGTTTATGGTCAGACAATGACTTTAGTTTTTCCGATTTCATTTATACTTATCCAAATGGTTCTTACATTGAACTGTTTGGTTTAGAGGATGAAAGCAAAGCAAGAGGACCAGCAAGGGATGTTTTATTCATAAACGAGGCTAACCTAATTAAGCGAACACTTTACGACCAACTTCTAATGAGAACCACAGGCAAGGTTTTCCTTGATTGGAATCCTGCCGATTTTATCAATTGGGTTTATGAAGTAGCCGACAATCCTGAAAACAAACGCATTCATTCAACATACCTTAACAACTTACCAAACCTATCTGATTCACAAATAAAGAACATTGAGCAATATAAAAACCTACCTGATGACTTTATGTGGAAGGTTTACGGACTAGGAGAACGTGGAGCAGCAAAAGAACTTATTTATACTCAATGGAAACAATATGACATCGCACCTGATGGGGATGTGTTCTACGGACTTGACTTTGGTTATGTTCATCCAGCTGCACTCATAAAGGTTACACATCACGAAGGCGAAAACTATTTTGAGGAAATAATTTATCAAAGCGGTCTTACACTATCCGACTTAACAAGATTGATAAAAGAGAAAGTACCTGAACGAGCAACCATTTACGCAGATGCAGCAGAACCCAAATCAATAGAGGAACTTTACCGACAAGGATTTAATATTAAACCTGCTCAAAAAGATGTATGGGCAGGAATAGTAAAAATGAAATCTTATCCTATAAACATTCATTACCGAAGTCAAAACCTAAGAAGGGAATTTATGTCTTACAAATGGAAGAAGGATAAAAATGATAATGTAATTGAAGAACCAGTCAAAGCAAATGATGATGCTTTAGATGCTTCAAGGTATGCAGTATTTACGCATTTAACCAAGATGCGATTTGAAGTAAGTGTATTTTAACTTAAATTTCTTTAACTTTGTTTAAATTCTAATAATATGGCATTTTTTGACTTCTTAACTAAAAAGAAGATAAACACTCTATTACCTAATATTCCTTTTGATACAAGTGTTGCTATTCAACGAGGTATTGTTACTTGGCAAGGTGGAGATTCAAGAGCATTTGTACGAGATGGATATATAGCTAATGATATCGTTTACTCAATTGTAAAACTTATAACTGATAAAGCAAAACTTGCTCCATTCCACGTTTATAAGGTAAAAGATGAAATGTCTGCTAAAAGATATAAGTCTTTGATGAAACAACCTGATAAAATTACCAATTGGCAAGAGGTAAAAGATTTACATAAGAAAGCATTTGAGATTTACACAGGAGACCAAAGATTAAACGACCTATTAAAATATCCTAATGGAGAAGATACTTGGGCAGATTTAATTGAACAATGGTGTGGATTTAAGTTAATTACAGGTAATTCATTCATATATGGAAAACTTATTGAAACTGGAAACAATCAAGGTAAGCCGTTTGAATTATTTGCTTTACCTGCTCAGTATATGGCTATTATTGCAAATATCGAAGTGTTCCCACCAACAAGAGTGGGATATCAATTATACTATGGAGCAATGTGGTCCTTTGACCCAAGAGAAATATTGCACGATAAATACTTTAACCCTGAATGGACAGTTACAGGTGGTCAATTATACGGACAAAGTCCTTTACTTGCAGCTGCAAGAACTTTAACAAGAAGTAACGAAGCTAAGACCGCTGCCGTTGCATCATTCCAAAATGGTGGACCTGCTGGAGTTCTATTTATGAACGATGAAAGATTTGACCCTATAAGTGGACAACAACAAGCACAAGCATTAAAGACTGCGGTTAGCCAAAAAGGTGGTGCAGCTAATTTTAATTCAATTGCCGTATCAGGTTATAAAGTAGATTGGAAACAAATCGGTTTATCTCCTGTTGAACTTAATATCATTGAATCAGAAAAGTGGGATATGAAGGCACTTTGTAATATTTACGGAGTACCTAGTCAATTGTTAAACGATGCTGATAACAAGACATACAACAACCAATTAGAAGGCGAAAAGGCATTGACATTACGTTGTGCTATTCCTTTGTTAGATTCATTAACTGAAAATCTTAATAGAAAATTACATACCGATTGGGGATATAGAAACAGTGGATTGTATGTTGGATATGATATTCAAGTTTATCAAGAATTAGAGGCTAATAAATCAGAGCAAGTTTCTTGGTTAAATACTGCGTGGTGGATTCCGCCTTCTCAAAAGAATGAAATTATGGGTATTAAAACTCCTGATTATATTCCTGCTGAGGAAATGGAAAAACTTTACATTCCTTCATCATTGCAACCAACTGACCAATTTCAACCTTTGAATATTCCTGATAACTTAAATCCATAAAATGATTTGGCAAGATTATAGAAAACTATATGCCAACGCATTAAAAACCTATTCGCCCAAGTTCAAAAAGGAACTGCAAAAGCAAGTAGATACATATTGCCGTACCCAAAACTATAATGCAATTAGTGATAAAGCCTTAAAGAAGACAATTCAGAAGCTCCACGTTGCTATGGGAGTAAAGATGGCACAAATAGTACAAAAGTCCGTTAAAAGGTCCGTAAAGGGCATTTACGAGGCATTTGAGACCAAATCAGCACAAACTGACCTATTTGCTTACGTTATTCTTCAGTATTTAGAAAATCAAGGCTTAAGCCAATTAGCCTACGACATAACCGAAACTACCAAAGAACAAATAAGAAGATTCTTAATTCAATCAAGTGAAAAGAATTATACTTTGCCTGAAACAATTGCTCTTTTGAGGGTTAGCGGAATAACCGATTATCGTGCTGAACTTATCGCAAGAACGGAAACAGGAAGGGCAGCAAATATAGGTTCAATGGTTGGAACGGCATCCACAGGATTGGTTACATTGAAGGAGTGGATAAGTGCAAGGGATAACCGAACAAGAAGGATTCCAAGAGACCAATTTGACCATTTAAATATGGATGGAATTAAGATTCCATTTGATGCTAAATTCAAACTACAAAACAAAAAAGGTGGTTTTGATTTAATGTTACATCCTTGCGATTCAAGTGGAAGTGCTGGAGATGTTTGCAATTGCCGTTGTACATTAGGATATGAGGCACAAAGAGATTCAAAAGGCAAACTAATGACACTACAAAATAACCCACCACAGGGCGATGCTGGATTCATTTGGAACTTACTTACAAACTTTGCTTTGATGGAAGTTACCAATTTAGTGATAGATACTTTAGCAGATTAAAAAAAAATTATAACTTTGTTAATATGAAAACATACACAAATAAAGACATCGTTGTTGAAAAACAAGATATTGGTTATGAAGTAATGGATGTTGATACCGAACAACGCAGAATAAAAGCCGTATGGGCAAGAACTGGTAACGTGGATTTAGATAACGATATTATCGTTCCTGAAGCATTTACTAAAACGTTAAGAGAACGAGGTCCATCAGGTAAAAACTTAATATGGTCTTTAGTTGACCATTGTGCTGAAATGGAAGCCGTAATAGGTAAGCCTGAACAATTATACGTTGAAGGAGATATGCTTATTGCTATCACTCCAATTGTAATGACTGAAACAGGAGAAGATGTTTTAAAAATGTATGAAGCTGGTTTAATAAACCAACACTCTATTGGATTTACTACAATAAATTCAAGTGTAGGCAAGGATGGTATAAGAACAATAACTGAACTTAAACTATATGAAGGTAGTGCGGTATTATGGGCAGCAAACCCTGAAACACCAACTATTTCCGTAAAGAGTGAAGTTAAAAGAGAACAATTAGCAAATAGGCTAGAGAAACTCTTGAAAGCGTTTAAAGGTGGTAAATTTACTGATGAAACCTTTGCGTTAATGGAGATTGAAATAAAAAGGATTCAAGCAGATTTATTGGAGATTGAAATCATTAAAGAAATCACTATGGTCGCAGAAGCACCGCAGCCGATAATTGAGGAAATCAAAAACAATGATGCAGAAGTTCTAAAGGCAATTAAAGAATTTAATAAAATACTAAAAAAGTAAAAATGGAAAACGTAATTAACGAAATGGCTGAGAACCTTAAAGGTTTTCAAGCTAATATCGAAGCTAAGTTAGAAGAAACTAAAGCTGAGATTAAAGTTGTAAGAGATGAAGCACAAAAACAATTTGATGCTCAAGCTGCTGCACAAAAGAAAAACGCATCTAAACAAGTAAAGTTTTTAGATGAGGCTATCATTGAGAAATTAGATGGTAGATTGGATGAAATGGAAAAATCAATGAAATCAAATGGTAAGTATCGTTTAGATTTAAGAGATGTTAAGTCAATGACTTTAGGTGCTTCTTTAACAGGAGATGCTCAAGCATCTTATGCTATCAACGCTGCAATTTTACCAAGTCAAGCAATCAACTTCCGTGATTTAGTTCCAACAGTAAGAAGTGAAAGTGGTTTGTATGTATTCTACAAAGAGACTGCAACTACTAACAACATTGCTGCACAAACTGAAGGTTCAAACAAAGGTGAGAACAACTACGCATTAAGCGAGGTTAAAGTGGTTAATGATTACATCGCAGGTTTCTCTACATTCTCAAAACAAATGGCTAGAAGTTTGCCTTTCTTAAGCACAACTTTACCAAGAATGTTGACTAGAGATTTCTTTAAAGCAGAAAATGCTGCTTTCTTTGCAACTGTATCTGCTGCTGCAACTGGTTCTACAACAACTGCTGAAACTGTTGATTTAAAGCAATTAGTTGATTACATTGGCAACCAAAAGAGTGCAAACTTTGTATCTTCAGTTGCTTTAGTAAGCCCTACACAATTAGGTCGTTTATTAAAAGAAACAATCACTTTGGGTTACTATGCTGGTAATGGTTCAGTTATCGTTAATCCAAATGGTGGTATGACAATATGGGGAACTCCTATTATTGCTGCATCTTGGGTTACTGATGATAAGGTTCTTATTATGGACAACAGTTACGTAGAACGTATTGAAGTTGAAGGATTAGCTATTGAATTCTCTTATGAGAACGCATCTAACTTCCAACAAAATATGGTTACTGCGAGAATTGAGTGTTATGAGGACATCAACTTGATGCTACCAACTTCAGCAATCTATGCTGATTTGGGTAACGTTTAATTTAATCTTACATAGATATAAAGACCCCTTACTTTTTAGTAGGGGTTTTTTATTATAAATAATGTAAATTTGTAAAAAAGATATATGGCATATTCTAATTTTATCATAGATTTTACTTTAACTGATACTGCTCCTGTAACCGAACCAGTTACTCTTGCAGAGGCAAAATTATATTGCCGTGTTACTAATACGGCTGATGATGCTCAAATTGAAACAATGATAACCCAAGCAAGGGAAGCCATTGAAAAAGCAACAGGATTGTCATTAATACCAAAAACTGCAATAGTTTGGTTTACTAATTACGATGGTAATTTTTATCTTCCATTCGGACCAATAAACTCATTTACATCATTAATAGATAATAACGGAGATACAGTTGTTGCTGCTGATTATTCTTTGGTGGGTGGTAAGTTTCCACAAATGCAATTTCCTTTATGGCATAACCTTAAAGCGACATACACTTGCGGTTATACAACCATCCCAAAGGATTTAAAAATAGCAATATTAGACCAAGTGAGTTATGATTACGAGAATAGAGGTTTAGATTCAGATAACGGAATTTGTGAAAAATCTTGGAAAGCCTGTCAAAGGTGGACAAGAATAAGTCCAATACTATGAAAATAGGAAGTAAAAAAGGTCTTTATGTAGATGCCAACACAATGTATTCAGAAGTTGGTTTATATGCTCCTACAAGTGTTTCTGATGGGCAAGGTGGTTATACAACTACGTTTGCCTTACAAGGAGTTGTATTTGGAGACTTTAGACCACAAGCACAATCAAGAGCATTGCAAGAAGCACAATTGACATTTACAAGGTCAGCAAAGTTGTTTATTCGTTATGATGTAAACATAACTGATACATATCAATTAGAAGTGGAAGGGGAACGATATACCATTCATTCTATTAAGGATGTTGAAAATCAGTTTAGATTTTATGAAATTGAAATGTACTACTAATGGCATTTTCAGTTAATTTAAATGGATTGAAGGAAGTTGAAGGTAAATTGAACAAATTAAGTTTAATTATGACTGATGTATCTAATGAAATTAACGCATCTGCTTTAAAAATATATACTGATGCTAAAAGAGAAGTTAAAGTGGATAATTCTACTTTAAGGAGTTCAATTGCAATCAATCCTGATTCAAAAGGGAGTTTAACATATAGTGTAGAGGCAAGAGCAAAATATGCTCCTTATGTTGAATTCGGAACAGGAGGAATGGTTGATGTTCCTGCTGGATATGAGGATTTTGCGATACAATTTAAAGGCAAAGGAATAAGAAAAGTAAACTTAAGAGCAAGACCATTCTTAATACCAGCATTTGAACAAGAGAAACCAAAACTTATTAAAAGATTAAATGATTTATTAAATGCTTAACCCTAATATAGAAATAAAAAAGTGGTTTTATACCAATTTGGTAAGTGCTACAACTTTACCTGTTTATGATGGGATAGCACCTAATTCTGCACCCAATGAGTATATAATTATGGATGGCAGAACTTCAAGTCAAGAACAAGGAAAAGCTGGTTATACAAATGGCATTTCAATTGTAGTTGACATTGTTGTAAAAAATAGTAACTTTGGCTATAAACGAGCCGAAACAATAAGCGATTTAGTTTTGACTGCTATTAATTCAGACACGAATATAACTTTGAGCAATGGATTTTATGCTTCAAGTTTAGTGGTTGGTAGCATTAGAAACTTAGATGGTTTAAACCCTACGGAAAACGTTTTTAGAACGATAATAACTTATAATATAATAATAACTCAAAATTAAATAAAATGGCAGAAACTAAAGTAAGCGGTCGTGATTATATCCTTCTTGCTGATATAGATGGCGACAGTACATTCAAACCTGTTGCTTGTCTTACAACTAACTCATTTACATCTACAAATGACACTATTGATGCAACTTCAAAGTGTGGTAACTCTTACACTCCAAGTCCTGTATTCAGTCAATCTTTTGATTGTGAAGGATTTGCAATTGATGAAACAGGAACTCCTAGTAAGGATTCTTACCAACAATTGTATGCTGCTCACGCTGCTAAAACTTCATTTAATATGAAGATGGGTAAAGCTACACCTACAAGTGGAGATATTACTTATTCAGGTCAAGTATTTATTAGCGATTTTAGTGTTAAAGCAGATGATGCTGATGATGTTAAATTTACTGCAACTTTCGTAGTAACTACACCCCCATTAACACAAACTGAAACCGCATAATAAACAACTAAACTATGTTTGAATTAAGACTGAACAACAACAACACAATCCCTTTAAAATGGGGTACTTGGTCGATGAAACGTTTTTGTGAATTAGAGAAAAAAACTCTAATGGAACTAATAACAGTTTTATCAAGTGGCACATACGATTTAGATACAATTGTACATATCGTAATGGCTGCTGCTGAAAGTGGTTATAAAAGCCTTCAAAAGCCAATTGATTTTAGTGAGTACGAAGTGTGCGAATGGATAGATGAAGCTGGTGGTTTAACTGCAAAGGATGGGCAATTAATTGCATTTATGAAATATATGCAAGATTCTATGATACCAGACCTTAAAAAGGATGAGAAGAAGGAAGGAAAAAAAAAATAGGATTTTATAGCTGGGATTCAATAATTATTCTCGCATTAGAGGTTGGCTTGACAATTAAAGAGTTTTGGCAACTATCTTGGCGAGAATTTTTATTATATAGAATGGCTTACGAGAACAGGGAAATAAAAGAGTGGGAACGAACAAGGACTTTAGCTTATATGATGTACCGAGCAAACACAACGGACAAAGCACCAAAGAGTATTAAATCCTTTTTCCCACTTCCAAGTGATGAGGTTGAAGATGAATCGCCAAAATTAACGGATGACCAATTTAAAAGGACACTAAAGTTGTACGGAGTAAATTAAAAAAATGGCACAAGAAACTCTCAAAATTACGATTACGGCAGATAATAAAGATGCCGTTAATAATATACAACAAACGATTACCGCTACTAATAGTCTTGGTAATGCGTTTAAACAATTACCAAATACAAGTAATCAAGCAACAAATGCTTTGACTAACTTGTCAAGAGTTGCTCAGGATGCTCCATATGGATTTATAGGTATTGCGAATAACTTAAACCCATTATTAGAATCATTCCAACGTTTACAAAAGGAATCAGGTAGTACAAGTAGTGCTTTAAAAGCAATGGCTCAGGGTTTAATGGGTCCAGCAGGTATTGGTTTAGCTTTAGGTGCGGTTTCATCTATCATTGTCGCATTCGGTCCTAAAATAGCAAGTTTCATCAATGGTACAAATGAAGCAAGTAAAGCTGAAGATAAGTTTGCTCAAAGTTTAGATAAAGCAAAAGCATCGGCGAGTGAAACAGGAATAAAATTACAAGCATATTTAGGTATTGCTGATAATGTAACAATTTCAGAAGATAAAAGGGCAAACGCATTAAAGTTTGTTGTTAGTGAATTAGCAAAAGTAAATTCTGCTTATGCTCAAACAATTACTACAACTGACCAAGCACGTGCAGCGGTTGATTTATATACACAAGCATTAATTGCTCAAGCAATAACATCACGATATGTAGATGAAATTGCAAATAAACAAATTGAATTAACTAATACAACAGAAAAGGCATTAAAAGCAGCACAAGAATATAATAATACATTAGAAGTATCTAAAAATATGACTAATGGTTATGTTGATGCTTCTATTGTTCAAAATGGAATAATACAAAAGTCTAAAGATAGATATGTTGAAGCAGCAAATGCAGCGGTTGAATTACAAAACCAAATTGGTGGTTTAAACGATAAATTACAACAAACAGTTACGGCTGCTGCTACAAATCCATTTAATACAATAACAAATGGTGCAAAGCAATTAAAGGATGTTACAGGGAAGATAGTTGCAGATTTAAGCAAAATAAGTTATGCTGGACTTCCACAAATGAATGGTGCAAATGTACCACAAGTAGTAAATCCAATACTACCTACACAAGCACCACAAACATTGCCTGAAGGCGGAATACAACCAGCACAAGGAATATTGGATGCACAAGCATTAATGGATTTAACAAGACAATTTGAAGTGTTAGACCAAGCTATGCAATTGACAAATGAATTAGCAAATATAGCAGGAGGTGCTTTTAATAGTTTATTTGAATCATTTATTAATGGACAAGATTTTGGAGATGCGTTAGCAGAAGTGTTTAAAAATATATTAATTCAATTAGTTGAATTGGTTGCACAAACATTAATATTTAAAGCTATTTTAAATGCTTTAGGTTTAGGAACTCCAGCCTTAGCAGGTTTAGATTTAGGTGCAGCATCATTTGGGCAAGGTGGCGGTTTAATGGGAGAGTTTTTATTAAAAGGAAGTGATTTAGTTTTAGCAACAACAAGGTCTCAACAAAACTTAAACTTAAGGAGAGGAAAATAATGGCATACGGACAAAAATATCAAATAACATACGCTACTAAACCTGATAAAGATGTTGTCATTAAGATTTACCAAGATGGTTACACTGGCGAGGAAATAATTGAATTTCAAGGAATTGATATCAATTTACAATATATTCCACAATCAGATGACCCATTTGAACCTATTTTAGCAAGTCAATTAGGTATTACCATTGACATTACTGATAATACAAGTGAGGTTTTAGATTTTACAAATATTAATGATAGATTTCTTTATGTAGAAATGTTAGTTAATGGTGTAATTGAATGGGTTGGTTGGGTTTTAAATGATAATGTTTATATATCTTATTCAACAGGTATTAAAGAATTAAGTTTTAATGCAGTTGATGGTTTAGGTATGTTACAAGATATTCCTTTTCCAATTGAAGAATTTAATTGGTTAGGATGTAATGAAACAAGGTCTTTATTGGTTTATATGTATGCTTGTTTTAATGCTACTCAATTCCCTACAAATAGAAATATAGTAACAATGTGTTCTTATTTCGCAGCTGGAATGGACACAAGAGCAGATAACACAAGCAATGAGCCTTTTAATCAAACATATTTGCCATTCAGAACATTTATAAATAGTGATGAAACATTTATTAATTGTTTAGATATTTTAAGCCAAATAGCTAGGTCTTTTGGATGTAGAATATTTCAAGCAAAAGGTAAATGGTGGATAGTAGCTATAAATGAATTTAGTGTAGTCAATTCTTATTATACGGAATATTCTAATTTATTAATTCCTATTAATAATGGAGATGGCAATCAAATAAATACATCAAGCGAAATACAACCATATTTAGCAAATACTTCAGATTTATATTTTATTGACAATAGTCAATTTAAATTACTGAAAAAGGGATTTAATAAGGTTATATCTCAAGCAAATGTTGAAATGGCTAATAATTATATAGCTAATTGGACATTAAAGCAAATAACAAGTGGAAATGCAGATTATTGGACTACTGCGGTTGGTCCTGATTCAACAATAGCTTTAATAGAGGATGCAGAAAGCGTTTATAATACATATGAATTAACAAATGGTGTAACTCCAAGTTCTACATTTGCAAGTATTCAAAGTGATTATTTGCCACAAGTAAGGCAAGGAGATTGCTTTAAATTATCAATGACTATACAAACCGAAGTAACTGCTGCGGTAATTGGTACAATAGATATTACAATAACAAATGGTATAACTACTTGGTATTTAAATAGTGATGCAGAATGGCAAAATAGTGTTACTGCATATAGTGCTTATTCAACATTAAAGGGAGATATTGCAGAACCTTTTTTATTAAGTATTAGTTCATCTCCGTTCCCAATTGGAGGGCAATTATCTTTTAAATATAGATTAGAAGAAGGTGGACCAACATTTTTATCAATTGGAAATTTTCATTTACAAATACAATCTAACATTGAAAAGTATCGTTATCAAGCATTTATTAATGATAGCACTCAATATGTTAAAGAAATATTATTGCCATTTGGTTTTTTTGGTGGAGATGTTGGTGTAGCTGAATATCCTTCTGCAAAAGGTGTATTATTATTAGCAGATGGTTCACAGGCGGATATTTGGAGAAGATATGGAATAGATACAGTTAATTATTTTGGTACTTTACAAGAATTAATTGTACAACAATACATCAACATATTTGGTAAAAATATTATTAATGTAGATTGTAATTTGAGTAGTTTTTATACTACAAATGCAGATTATCCTTTGTTAGATGCTTCAAAATTGATGTTTGCAACTGATACAGACCCAGCTGCTATTAATATTAGTTCTTATGGTTATATGTTAGGAAATTGCACTATTGATTACGCAAAAGATGAAACTCAGGCGACTTTATTACAAATATCAAATTATGAAATAGCTGCAACTAACGAAAAAAAATATTTCTACCAAACAACTAATTTTTAAATATTAAATTTGTACAATGGCAGACAAAGTAATTGGTAAAAATATAATGCTCTATTATCACGAGCCAGCTTCCGAAACTTATCCAACAGGAAGGGATATTGCATTTTCTTGTTCTACAAATTGCACATTTAGTGTAAATGTTGACCAAAAAGAGGTTACAAGTCAAACATCGGCTTGGTATCGTGAATTTAAGAATGATATAGCAACGTGGATAGTTACTTGTGATGGTTTAATTACTTTAGATGGCTATGGTTATCTTTTCTTATTACAACAACAACAAAACCGAACTACAATTTTAGTAAAGTTTGTAGTGGATAATGGAGATGATGGTTTAGTCATAATTAGTGGAAATTGCAATTTAACAAGTTTACAATTAAACGCACCATATAAAGACATAGCAACTTATTCCGTGTCTTTACAAGGTTCAGGTGCTTATGGAACTACAGGAACGACAATCAATCCAAGTGGTGTAGTTATTGTTGCAGGTGGTGTAATATATACTAAAGGATATACGGCAGCAGGTGGAGAAACAACTATTACATATACTGATATGATTGGGAAATCTTGTCTTTATGTATCAAGAGGTGGTGTGGATGTTCAGGATATATTAACAACAGGAACTCCAGTTGATGAACAAGTTAAATGGGCAAGTACAACAGGAATTTTAACATTTAGCAGAGTTTTGGGAAGTGGTGAGTATGTTAGAGCATTATTTCAATAGATAAAAATAATAAGATGAGTAATCAAATCGTAATAAGTTCAGGTGCAAAAGTTAGGAATTTAAATGGGGTTTTAACAGGCACAAGTGGTGTAGTAGGTTCAGTTCCATTAGGTGCTGCCAATGGTGTAGCAACGCTTGATAGTGGTGGTAAAGTGCCTGTATCTCAATTACCTTCATCGGTAGTAACTTATTTAGGTACTTGGAATGCTGCTACGAATACTCCGACCTTAACGAATGGTGTGGGCGATGCTGGGGATATGTACATTTGTAATGTTTCTGGAACTGTGAACTTTGGTGCTTTTCCTATTACTTTTGCGGTAGGGGATTGGGTGTTATACGGAAGTGGAACTTGGCAGAAATCTAACGGACAAAATGGAACAGTTACTTCGGTTGGTGCTTCTATTACAGGAGGTGCAATCGGAATCACAGGTTCTCCAATTACAACGGCAGGAACTTTAGCTTTTGCTTTTGCAGGTACTTCAGGTCAATATGTAAACGGAGCAGGAAACTTAACAACATTTCCTGATTTAACAGGTTTTGTTCCTTACACTGGAGCAACTGCAAATGTGAATATAGGTACTCATTCATTTATTGCAAATAATGGAACATACAATAGTGAAATGTCTCCATCTTTATTTGGAGTTGAGAATGCAGCTGGAACAATATTCGGTGTATTAGAATACAATAAATTAACCTTAACAAATAGTACAGGAGCAGGTTCAGTAATGGAGGTTAATGCTCAAGGATTAATTTTCCCTGATGCAAGTGTTCAAATAAGTTCATATACTGATGCAAAAGCAAGATTGGCATTAAGTTTAACAACAACAGGAACGAGTGGAGTAGCGACTTATAATAATACAACAGGGGTTTTTAATATTCCTAACTATGGTTCAGCCTTATCAGGATATGTTCCCTACACAGGTGCAACTACGGATGTAGATTTAGGTACACACGTTTTAAACGCACAAGCCTTACACGTTAAAGGAACGGCTGGAGCAGGTCATTTAGGATTGAAACATCAAACGGCATCTCCAACAGGTAGTGCTAATGAAAGTATGATTTTTGCAGATGTTAATGGGGATTTAGGATGGCAAAATGGAAATCTTTATTTAAACAAATTTGTTACTTCTGCTAATACCGCAAATCGTTCTTATACTTTCCCTAATGCTTCAGGAACAGTTGCCTTAACAAGCGACATTTCTTATCCTGTTACTTCGGTTTTTGGTCGTACAGGTGCGGTGGTAGCTACAAGTGGAGATTATACAACGACTTTAGTAACGGAAGGAACAAGACTTTATTATACCGATACAAGAGCAAGAGCAGCGTTAAGTTTTGTTGCAGGTAGTGGTGCTTATAACTCTACAACAGGGGTTATAACGATACCTACTAATAACACACAAATAACCAATGGTGCTAATTACATTACTTTAACATCATTAAGTTTTGCAGCAGGTTCAGGAGCATATAATAGCACAACAGGTATTATTACTATTCCAACAAACAATACGCAAATTACTAACGGAGCAAACTATATTACATTAGGTTCTTTAAGTGCAGGTGTAGGAATAAGTTATAACAATACAACAGGTGTTATAACAAACTCTGCTCCTGACCAAACAGTTGCTTTAACTGCAAGTACAGGAATTAGTGTAACAGGAACTTATCCAAACTTTACTATAACAAATACTTCACCTTCAAGTGGTGGAACAGTTACAAGCGTAGCTGCTTTAACAATAGGAACAAGCGGAACGGATTTAAGTTCAACAGTTGCAACAAGTACAACAACTCCTGTAATTACTTTAAATGTACCAACTGCAAGTGCAGCAAATCGTGGGGCATTATCAAGTGCGGATTGGAGTACATTCAATTCAAAGCAGGGAACAATAACCTTAACCACAACAGGAACAAGTGGTGCAGCAACGTTTAGTTCAAACACTTTAAACATACCTAACTATGGTAGTGCTTTAAGTGGTTATTTGCCGTTAAGTGCTGGAGTAAGTTTTCCATTAACTGGTGATTTATATTTAAATTTTAATTCTGCTAGTTTTGATTTTGCAAGAGTTTATAATGCTTCATCAACTGGTGGTTCGGATTTTAGATTAGGAAATGATGCAAATATTAATCTTGGGTTTATTAGAGTTGGAGGTAGTGCAATTGGAGGTATTTATCAAAATACTTTAACATTAGGAACTGGAGGTGGATATGATATAAATATAGCACCAAATGGTTCCGTAGGGTTAAAGGTTGCAAATGGTGGTAATACTACTTTATATGGTGCATTGAGTGGAACAAATGCAAGCTTTAGTGGGATAGTAACTTCAAATCAATATTTTGATATTAATGGAACTTCTACACCTGCAACAACAGGTGGTAAATTATCACTTGGTTATTATACCGCAGGTGGTTATGCTTGGATGCAATCTTGGAGTTCAACCCCATTAATATTAAATCCATACGGAAATAATGTAGGTATTGGTAGTTCAACAGCAGCATATCAATTAGATGTTACAGGAACATTTAGAGCAACAGGAGCAGCTATATTCTCTAGTAGTGTAAGTGTTGGAACAGCAGTAAATACTCCCGGTTCTGCTTTTAATTCAATTTTTAATGTTAATGGTGCAAATCTTGGTGGAACAACTGGTAATACTGCCAAAATAGCCAATTTAGGTTTTGACGCTGGTGGAAATCACGCTGGTTTAGGGATTACTGCATATAGACAAAGCACAGGCACAAATTGGACAACTGCTGGAATTAAATTTACTTATGATGTAGATAATAGCACAGCAATATATGATAATATGCTTTGCTTTTATGGAGGCAATGTAGGTATAGGAACAACAAATCCATTGTATAAACTTGTTGTTTCAAATGGTGGTGCTGAAGGTTTAGAAATTGGAACAGGATATTTAAGTAATAAAACTTTAATTCAAGCATATAATAGAAGTGGGGCAACTTATAATCAAATGGATTTTGCTGCAAGTTCATTTTCATTTAACAATGCAGCTACATTCTCTAGTAGTGTAACGGCAACAACCACAACTGCAACAGGAGCAGTAATGGAAATTCAAGGTTCTGTAAATGCAGTAAAAACATTGTATATAAATAGATATGGTGTAGCAAGTGGTTCTCAACATAGATTAAGAGCAGAAAATGCATACTTTGAAATAGCATCAGCTAATAGTGAGCCTATTGTTTTAACAGGAGGCAATGTATTAATAGGAACTACTACTGATAGTGGGAATGGTTATTTACAAATAGGAAATTCATCTGCAAATAAAATATCATTAACAGGTGGAAGTTCACAAAATGGAATGAGATGGGAAAGTGTAGCTACTGCAAATACATTTTATTTATTTAATGGTAATTATGGACCTGGTCCTGGTTGGGGTATTTATAATGTAACAACAGCAGAATTACCTTTTTGGATTCAAAATTCAGGAGCAGCTACATTCTCTGCTAATGTTTCAGCAACAATTTTTACTTCAACAGGTGGTAGAGGAACAAGCTTTGGCTTTAGATTACCTGATTGGCAAATATATAACACATCAAGTGGCAATGGGTTAGCTTTTAACAATTATTCAATAGATTGTTTAACGTTAGCCTCAAACGGAGCAGCTACATTCTCTAGTAGTGTTCAAACAGGCGGTAATATTATTTCAATAGTAAATAATACAAATACTAAACTTTCTTTACAAAGAACAGGTACAACTCCAAACAATTTTGATTTTGAAGTTCAAGATAATCAATCAAGAATTAGATGGTATAATTCAGCTAATGATAAAGATTTATTTTTTGATTCTGACTTATCAGGAACAACAAGAATGATTATTAAAGGTGGAGGTAATGTATTAATAGGAACTACTACTGATGATGGTGTAAACAAATTACAAGTTAACGGAAGTATCGTATCTACAAGCACTATAGCAGCCGTTGTGCATTCTAACGTAGATATGTTCGTGTTTAATAACACAGGTGCAACTTATACCAAGTCTTGCGTAGTGGCTTCTATGACCGCAACAGGTGGCACAGGTTCTTATTTCTTTTACGGACAACAATCTACATCAACAGTTGCTTTAAAAATATTCTCTAATGGTAATATTCAAAATACCAATAACTCATATGGTGCAATTTCTGATGCTAGATTAAAAGAAAACATTATAGATGCAACTCCTAAATTAGCTGATTTAATGAAAGTAAAGGTTAGAAACTACAATCTTAAAGGGGAATCAAATAAGCAATTAGGTGTTATATCACAAGAGTTAGAGGAAATCTTCCCTAATATGATTGAAGAATCAACCAATTTAGGAGAGAACGTAAAAATAAAAGGAGTTAAATATTCCGTATTTGTACCTATGTTAATTAAAGCGGTGCAAGAGCAACAAGAGCAAATTAATGAACTTAAACAATTATTAAATAAATAAAAATGAAAACAATTCAACCAGTAAACATTTGGAATAATGGACAATCCAAAGAAGGTGTAATCTTAAATGCTTATGCCATTAATGTAACTTTAGGTCAATATGCTACTTTTTGGTGGGGTATATTAGATGCTAACCAATTACAACTTGCACAAGGAAACTTATTAATGCAAGGGGAAGATTACACAAAGTGGGGAGCTAATGATGCTTATGCTTGGGAGTTTGTAGCTAATAGCCTTAACCTTACAATCGTAGGAGATTATGTTCCTCCTGTTGTAGAAACTCCTAGCGAAGTGGTAGAACCTATTTTAGAAGAAGCACCAACAAATAGTATTTAGTTATATATTTGTATAAAATAAACCACAATATGAAGTACAATCAACTCAACAACCTAGTCGCATCAATTAATGCGGTTATTGGCAATCAGGAAACAAAAATCCAAAAGAAACTATTTAAGATTTATGAAAAAGTCAAATCCCACCACGAAAGCTATCAAGCCCAAGTTGAAGAACTCCGCCTTGATAACGCCTCAGCCGATGACAAAGACATTCTTTTATTGGATGAGAAAGGTGGCTACAAGTTTACTAAAGAAGCTATCAAGAAGCTAACTGCTCAGGTAACTGAATTAGGAAACAAAGAGTTTGCCTTTGATAAAATCAATGTAGTGAATCCAGCAGGATTGGAAAACTTTACATTCTTAGAAGATTGGACAACAGGTATCGCATTTGTTAAAGAAGAAGAAGAAGAATTGTAAATGGAAAATCTAGTTATTTTTATTATCGGTCAATCCATCATAATAATAGGAGGTTTAATAGGAATTTATGTTAAGATATCTCTTAAACTAAAGGAGTTAGAAATTAGGGTTAATATGGTTGAAAAACAGGATGACCAAATATATAAGAAACTAGACCACATTTTAGCCGAAATTAACAAGATGGCTATTGCATTACAAAACAAACAAGATAGAGATTGAAAGAGATATTAGTTACCATATTATTAATTGTGGTGCTAATATTTATATTCAGTCCAAAGAATGTCGAACCGATAGTAATAACAAAGGTTGACACTATTGTAAAAGTTGAGAAGGTCTTTAAATATCGCAAAGGGGATTCAATCCCTTTTGTCGTTTTGGGTATTGATACTTTAACCATCCACGATACTATGAGGATAGTTGAAGATTATAAGCTGGTCCGAAACTACAACGATACAATACGCATAGATTCACTTGGGTACGCATACATAAGCGACACCATAAGCGAAAACAAGATAAAAGGAAGGGGATTTAAGGCAGAAATAGAGAAAAGAACGATAAGAATAGAAACTACCAAAGTAAACCCATCTAAAAAAGAGGTTTATTTGGGGTTTATAGGCGATTTAAGGCGGTTTGATGAAAAAGTGGGTGTAGGAGTTGGCATTGGGTTTAAAACGGCTAAAAATGACTTATTTCAATTTAGTGTAACTACAAATCAGTTGCAAATAGGATATTTAAAAAAGATATTATGAAAAACGTAATGGAATGGAAAACTAGCCTAATGGGTTTAGTAATTATCGGTGGCGGTTTAGCAAGTGTTTTTATGGGTAAGGCGGATTGGACAGGAGCAGTTGTTGTTATAACACTTGGAATTGGTTTAGTATTTAGTCCTGATTCAATACTTAAGAAAAATGATAAGTCGTAAAAGTGTAGATTTAATTATCCAGCAAGAAATTGGTGGTCGTACCGTGTACGAAAAAAAGTACAACAAACCTACGTGGGCAGGTGGGCAATCAGGATGCACCATTGGGATTGGCTATGATATCGGCTATTGCACGGAGAAAACCCTTTTTACTGATTGGAAGGATTTAAACCTAAACTATTTGAATGCCCTTAAAAGATTTTGCGGTATTAAAGGCGAAGGAGTTAAGGCCATGATGAAAGGCGAAATATTAAATGTCCGTATTCCGTACAATATTGCATACGAGGTTTTCGTTAAGACATCAATTCCTAGATACTTTCAAATGACTAAATTGATTTATCCGCAATTAGAAACATTAAACGAGGACACACAGGGAGCATTGGTTTCTATGGTTTACAATAGAGGAATGAAATTAGAAGGCGATTCAAGAACGGAAATGAAAGCAATCGTGGATTTAGTTGCAAAGCAAGATTATCACGGAATTGCAGAGGAGATTGAAAAGAGCAAAAGATTGTGGGAACATAAAAATTTAGATGGCTTGGTTTTGAGAAGGGAAGCCGAAGCTGATTTGATAAGGGATTCAATAGCATAACAAAACTAAATATATGACAACTCCAAACACGCTTAAAACAAAGCGGAGAAGGCTATTTTTCGACATCGAAACTTCGCCAAACATAGGATTGTTTTGGGAAGCTGGTTACAAAAAGAATATTGATTATTCAAACATTATACAAGAACGTGCAATCATTTGTATTTGTTACAAATGGGAAGATGAAAAGGAGGTTTATTCCTTACAATGGGATGCAAAGCAGAACGACAAAACAATGCTACAAAAGTTTATTGAGGTTGCAAATCTTTCTAACGAAATGATAGGTCATAATGGAGACAAATTTGATTTAGCTTGGATTCGTACACGATGCCTATTTCACAAGATAGATATGTTTCCTAAATACGTTACAATAGATACTTTAAAAGTAGCAAGGTCAAAGTTCAAATTTAACTCAAATAGACTTAATTACATAGCCGATTATTTAGGTTTAGGTCAAAAGATTAAAACTGAATACAGTCTTTGGAAAGATATTCTTTTAAAAAAGGACAAAGTTGCAATGGAGAAAATGATTAAATATTGCAAAAAAGATGTGGTATTATTAGAACAAGTTTACAAGGCTTTAAGCAATCACATAGAACCCAAAACACATTACGGAGTTGTATTTGGACAGGATAGAGGAACTTGCCCTGAATGTGGAAGTGATGAATTAATAAGAAATAATAAAGTTGTAACCGCAACAGGATTGACTAGAATACAATACAAATGCAATACTTGTAATAAATACCATTCTAAAACTGACAAATAATATAGAGATGATTAAACTTCCTAAAGCATTCAACAAAATGACATTATCCGAACAAGAAAGTTATCTAGTAAAGAAACTATCAGAATATTACAAGATGGAGGAGGATGTTAAACGTATGCTATCCAAAATAAGAGGTGGCAATAAAGTAATAATAAAAGAAGTTGAACGACCTGATGAAGCAGTTTTAAAGAATGAAAATTAAAATCATATACAAGAAATTGGGCAGAGAACAAGCACACGGCATTGCAGAGAGTGATGGTATTGTATATATAGATACAAGATTAAAGGGCAAGAAACACCTTGAAATATTGTTACACGAAGTATTACACCTGTTGAACCCAACGGATGATGAAAAGGCGATTATACGCAAAAGTGTAACTTTGACTAACATCTTATGGAAAGAAGGTTATCGTAAAATTGATGACAGTAATGATATGCCTTTACAGGATGGGTCAAAGTAGGTTGTTTGGTTTTCTCATATGTTGGTTTAACTCGGTCTAAAAAGCCGAGTTTTTTTATGTAAGTTTGTGAGCATAGTTTAATAGACAAATGGTTTTACGGAGGTTCGTTTCTACGATGCCTCCTTTTTTTTATCCGTATGTATTCGTAAATATGCGTAATGTGTCATAAAATGCACTTTTTGATGTGCATTTGTTCCATATAAGTCACATTGAGCCGATATTGACTTGTATTTGGCTCATTTGTCAAGTTATAGCTTGACTTTATAATTTTGGTACAACAAGAGTTTATAATGTTCACGAATCCGTGAAAGGTTTAAAAATGTGAACATTTGCGTAGTATAGCTACTAACAATTAACAAATCTTGTTACAATCCCTTATAAATCAGTAACATATCTACCCTAATAATGTTACAACAATTAACATATTATACCCTAACTATTTAACAATTTGGTTACAAAAGTTCTCTATTAGTGAACTTATTGCATAACTCTTTGATTTTCAAATACATAGCATTTTAACACTATTTTAACAATAATAATTTAAATAATTTATTGTTGGTATTGTAATCTTTTATATATTTGTGTAACAAAAGGGAATTAACCCAATTGAAAAACCAAAAATTATGAAAACATTTATTATTTACATTACAAGTTTTGCTGGATTAGAAAACGAATATGAAACAAGATATGAAGTTGTTTCTGATTGTTTTGGTAATGCTTTAAATTATGCTAAAGGCAAACATCCACACAATATTTCAGAATACAATTATTGGACATTAGATACTGATAATTGGAATGATTAAATACTAACCCCCAAAGTCAGGGGTGCGGCTGACCAACGCACATATTTTAAAATCAAAACCAAGTATATGTTTACATTTAGATACGAACCTTGCACAAAAGAAACTTTAATTAAAACTATTAACACATACAAAAGATGTGGGCATCTTAATATGACATTTTACAATAAAGCATTGTCATATATCAATAAGGGATTTCAACCTGTCTTTACAGTTAAAAACACTTGGGATAGCTATAAAGTTATGAAAGTAGTTAAAGTAAATAAAGGAAGTAAAATATAAAACCAAAACAAAACAATATGAAATCAGTATTAGCTTACGAAAACAATTTTTACCCCTACAATGGGCAGTTTATTCCATTAGGAGGCGACAACGTATTCCTTGATTATGAAATTGATGGTAGCAGGTTTTTCCTAGTCAAATTTCGCACCATTGACCTTGCAAACAATCAAATTATTTTATCAATCGTAAAACTTTAATTATGTCAGAACAACAAAACAAGAACTTTCAAGCAATCGTTATATTAATCGTTGCTTTCATTATGTGTGCTTATTTACAAAACCTATAATATGAAAAAAGAAAAACAAGAAGTAGTGTGTATCAGGTTACCTGAATTAATCAAAAAGAAAGTGGATGCAGAGGCAAAGAAAATGTATCTCGCTCCCAGCAAATTAGTTTCCATTATTGTACAAAAATACTATGAATCTAAAAATTAAACTATGACACTCCATCAAAACCAAAGACAAAGACAACTATTGCAAAGAGGCAACTGCCTATTAGAACTTATTACAAAGGCACAATTAAGAAGGGAATCCATTGAGAATGACTTAAGAATTTACCGACAAGCTGGACCTTACGACAACATTCGTTTATTCTCTACTGAAAACGATTTCCTTATTAAGATTGCAAGGATGCACGATATAGAGAAACGATTATTAAGAAGCTATAAATGGCTAGTCGTTGACCTTTATATTATTGCGGAGGAGTTTATGTTACCTGTTAACCTTTTAAGATTTTAAATATGAGTTACATAGATAAGTCAAAATGGGATTTTATGCGATTAAATCAAATCCTAGAAATGGAGAATGAGATGTTAAGAAACCAAATTAGAAAATTAAAAATTGAATTAAATGAGTTATTGGACAATGCCCAGCTACAAACAAAAGCTGATGGCGAAAGAGAATCAAACGGACAAGGGAGTTAGTATTATGGAAACAGTAAGCGAGTATTACGATGTTTCTTTAAAAGCCATCAAAGGTAAAAACAGGTCAAGAAAAAACGTATTGGCAAGGCACGTTGCTATTTATCTAATGAGGCAAAATACAAGGCTAACCTGTAAGCAAATAGGCGAAATATTGGGGGATAGAGACCATTCAACAGTATTACACGGAGTAAAAATGGTAAATAATTACATAACCCATCCCTACGATGACACGATTAAAAAAGATGTTTTCAACTTAAATATCTTAATTTAATTTTGTTTATTCACAACTATTTTATATTTTTACACAAATAAACATTAAACTATGCAAAACCAAGTGTCAAAATTAGAGTTCAACAGGGAGCAGTTGG
>Ga0209596_1000956_pt1 | contig 25634 bp, 27 predicted proteins | sample M_130807_MF_Meta_FD_187314 | JGI IMG/M metagenome (GOLD analysis project Ga0209596, IMG submission 187314) | Freshwater microbial communities from Lake Montjoie, Canada to study carbon cycling - M_130807_MF_MetaG (SPAdes) (version 2) | ecosystem: Environmental > Aquatic > Freshwater > Lake... | reverse complement strand
TCACGTGCTTCTACGGCAGCGCGAAGACCGGCGCCACCTGCGCCGATGACAACTACGTCGTACTTATGTTTTTCTAAGTTAGTCATGATCACTCTCTTTAGAAGAAGTAGAAATTAGTCCAGGCGCCAGATGCAACAGCGCGGATGTAGATGTCGGCAAATGCGACACCAAATAGAGAGATCCAAGCAAATAATTGATGTTGGTGATTTAGAGCAGACGCAATTGTCCACGCCTTGTATCGAACTGGATGTTTTGAGAAATGCTTGAGTCGGCCACCAAGTGTGTGACGGCATGTGTGGCAAGACATTGAATAGAGCCAGAGAAGAATCGCGTTGTTGAGAAGCACAAGCGTTCCAACACTCATATGTCCCCATTGGCCATCAGCATTCTTGAAAGCAAGTACTGCATCGATTGTGAGTAGCACATTGAAAACAAGTCCTGCATAGAAGAACCATCGGTGACCATTTTGAAGAATGAGGGGAGCTCTTGTCTCGCCTGTGTATTTTTTATGTGGCTCAGCAACTGCACATGCAGGTGGTGACATCCAAAATGCTCTGTAATAGGCCTTGCGATAGTAGTAACAGGTCATACGGAAACCGAGAGGGAAGATCAATATAAATAGTGAAGGTGAAATTCCAATACCGAAATATTTATTGTTGAAAGGTTGCCCAAGGAGCGACGTTCCTTCAATGCATGATTTTGATAAACATGGTGAGTAAAAAGGAGAGATCAAAGGTTCTGCGAAATAATACTTATTTTCAAATGCTCTAAAGGTCGCGTAGATAACAAAGCTAAAAAGAACACCGAAGGTAATAGCGGGCTGTAACCAATATTTATCAGTGCGCAGGGTGCGCTCTTTTATTTTTGCCCTCGTTGGTGAAAATACACCTGACATAGCTCAAACCCCTTTAGTAATTTCTAAGGCTTCAGTCTCCTCTTGGCGTGAAAAGAGTGCTAGGTGTAACTCTGTTTATTGGCTATGAAGTCAACCACAAAAGTAAAAAATGGCGGAGGGCGTGGGATTTGAACCCACGAAACTTTCGTTTGCCGGTTTTCAAGACCGGTGCACTCGGCCGCTATGCGAGCCCTCCGTGGGAGAGGTTACCCGAGAATCACAAGAGTTGAAAATTAAGGATTGATATTAGGCAGGAAGATCGAGTAATTCCTCGATGATAATCGCAACACCATCTTCGGTGTGGGGGCGAGCAATTCCTTTTGCATGTTTTGCTCCATCTGGATGACCATCGGCCATTGCATAAGAACGGCCACACCATTGCAACATTGAAAAATCATTTGGGTTATCGCCAAATGAAACACAATCTTGTGCGTCAATACCAAGACGTGCCGCCATCTTTGCGAGTGTGGTGCCTTTTGAAACATCGAGCGCAGAGATTTCCAATAACGAATCATGTGGATTTGAATGTGTAACAGTTACTAAACCTTCAAGTTCTTTTGTTGCAATCGCTAACATTTCATCAGATGTGAGTTCCTGATTGGAGCAACGGGCTAACATTTTGAGTGCCGGTGAACTAATAATTTCTTCAATTTTATCTACGCCTATATTGTCGATTCCAACATCCCAGCGTGGTACATAAATCTTTTCGCGATGGAAATAATTATGTGATTCGACCGCGAAAGATATTTGTGGAATTGCTTTGCGCAATCTCTTGACAGCCTCTAACTGTGCATCTACTGGCATCAACCATTCTTCTAAGACTTTTTCATTCTTGAGGTCATACAACATTGCACCATTGCCACAAATGGCTTTTCCGATTCCGAATGCTTCTTGAATCTCTGGCATCCAGCGCGGTGGGCGACCTGTTACATAAAAGATTTCAATTCCCATGGAATGTGCGCGCCTAAAAACATCGATGGTGCGCTGGGATATCTCACCATAATGAGCTACCACTGTTCCATCTAAATCTGTTGCAATGAGTTTGGGACGCTTATTCACACCAACTCAAATCGTTTAGTTCCTAAGAATGGCTGTAGCGCTTGTGGCACATTGACACTTCCGTCCGCGTTTTGATGGTTCTCAAGAATCGCAACAATCATGCGAGGAATTGCAACAAGTGTTCCGTTGAGTGTTGCAACAACTTTTGTGCCATCGCTATCTTTGAAACGAATGTTCAGGCGACGTGCCTGAAATTCTGCGCAGTTAGAAGTGCTTGTAACTTCGCGGTATGCCTTCTGTGTCGGAATCCAGGCTTCGATATCAAATTTACGATTCGCACTAGAGCCGAGATCACCCGATGCCACATCAATTACTCGATATGGAATCTCCATTGCATTGAGGAAATCTTTCTCCCATTGCAAGAGACGTTTATGCTCTTCTAACGCTTGATCTGGATGACAGAAAGAGAACATCTCAACTTTGTCGAATTGGTGAACACGAATAATTCCGCGCGTATCTTTTCCATATGTTCCTGCTTCACGGCGGAAACATGTTGAATATCCTGCGTAGCGCAATGGAAGTTTTTCTGCTGGTAACACTTCATCCATGTGATATGCAGCAAGTGGGACTTCACTAGTTCCCACTAAATACATTCCATCTTTTTCTAAATGGTAAACATTCTCTGCTGCTTGGCCAAGAAAGCCAGTACCTTCCATTGCTGGAGGATTTACTAACACTGGTGGGATAACAGGAGTGAAGCCAGCTTTTACTGCAGATGAAATTGCATAGTTCACTAATGCGAATTCAAGTAGTGCGCCTACGCCTGTTAGGTAATAAGAGCGTGAGCCTGAAACTTTTGCACCACGCTCTGTATCAATTGCTCCCAGGAGTTTTCCTAATTCCACATGGTCTTTTGGTTCAAAATCAGTAAATTCGCGAGGTGTGCCAATGTGTTCGAGGACTACAAAATCTTCTTCTTTCCCAATCGGTGTATTTGGATCTAAAATATTAGATAGTTGAAGTGCCAGCGTTTGTGTTTGTGCTTCTAGCTCTGCTCTTTTTGCATCAGCACTCTTTACTTTATTCGCTAAGTCTTTAGCACTTTCCAGTAATTTTGTTTTTTCATCGCCTTTTGCCGCGCCAACTGATTTAGATAGCGTGTTCTGCTCTGCTCGTAATAGTTCAAATTCGTTGATTGCAACCCTGCGTTTTTCATCTACTGCAATTACTTGATCCACAAGGCTTACATCTTCTCCGCGGCCTTTTTGTGAAGCACGAACTACATCAGGATTCTCGCGTAAGAATTTGATGTCAATCATTTATTTGACCTTTTCTCGCGGGTACGAACCTAAGAATCTAATATCCTCACAACGCTGGCGAAGGCTCGCTACCGCTTCAGCAACTGGTGCATCATTGATATGGCCTTCGACGTCGATAATGAAATGGTAATGCCCGAGTTCAAGCCCAGTGGGACGACTCTGAATAAAAGTTAGATTTACTTCACGTTTTGCGAACTCAGTTAAGATTTCTAGCAGCGCACCAACATGGTCAATCCCAATGAAGATTGCCATAGAAGTGCGATCAAGACCGGTTCGAGGTGGGATAGTTCCCGGCTTTGAAACCAATACAAAGCGAGTAATGGCCCCATCATTGTCACCAATATTGTCGGCAATAATCGTTAGGCCGTAGTGCGCCGCCGCAACAGGCGCGGCAATCGCGGCATCAAATTCCCCACGTGAAATAGATTCTGCCGCCGCAGCCGTTGATGCAGTTGGAATAATTTCAGCGTTTGGATAATTCAGTGCCACATATGTTCGGCATTGAGCTTCAGCATGTGGGTGTGTAGCAATTCTTCTTATATCTGTTGTGCCGTGTTTGACCATCAAAGCAAAAGAGACTGGCAAGGTAACTTCAGCAACAATTGTGAGTGCGTCACCCGTTGCAAGCTCATCGAGTGTTCGTGCAACAACACCTTCTACAGAATTTTCAATTGGGACTAGGGCAAAGTGCGCATTACCCTCGCGCACTGAATTTAGAGCAGCTGTCACATTTGCATATGGCTTGAGTGAATCATTCGCAGAAGTGATCTTTTTTAGCGCCGCCTCAGTAAAGGTGCCTTTTGGTCCTAAGTATCCGTATGTTCCCACTGACTAATGATACCCGAGTACATCGCGTGCAATTGACGGGGTATTTGTTATTAGTACTTTGACCTTATTGCGCTCACAAAATTGCATATCTTCATCTTTATCGACAGTCCAGACAAATAAATCTCGAGATTCACTCATATATGTTGGATCTTCTCTCAACATTTGAATGCTCGGTCCCAGATTATTTGCTGATGAAAAGCGGCGCATTAACCGTGAATGGCTTGGGTGTAATAATGCAACTGTGTTTTGAGTTGGTGCCATTTTCTTAATTTGTTCAATTGCTAACCAAGAAAAAGACATGATTGAAATTGTTGGCATATTCTTTTCTTGAGATAGTAAATCAAGAACTATCTTTTCTACTTTATTTCCGGTGGCGACTGGATGTTTTGTTTCTATGGCTAATTCTTTTTTATTATCTTTAGCAAGCACCAATAATTCTTCGAGTGTGAGTAATTCTGGATATTCTCTACGAATCTGTGCGTACTTCATCTCGGCAATCCTTCCTGAGACACCAGCACATCTTTTAAGGTCGGCATCGTGCCAGAGAAGAGCTACGTTATCTTCAGATAATCGGATATCGCATTCGAATCCATCGGCACCTTGAGCGATTGCTCCGTTATAAGCGCGCAAAGTGTGCTCAGGAAAATCTTTAGAGGCTCCGCGGTGGGCGTAGATTTTCATATGCAAGATTAGCACCGTTAGGCTTACCTCTATGAATAGCAAAGGCGCGCAATACTTTTTTGAAAGTTCTGCGCGCTCTGTGGTCGGTTTAGTTCGAGAAGGTAATGAAGATTCTGGATTTACTTCGGCAAAATTGATCGCAGTTGCCGATGGCATGGGTGGTCACGCAGGTGGTGAAGTTGCTTCACGTATTGCAATAAAGACATTAGCTTCCCTCACTTCTGTTTTATCCAGTACTGAAATTGATTCGGACTCTATTGAAGATCTTTTGCAGAACTCTCTGCACACTATTGATGGTGAAATTGGCGAACACGCACGAGAAGAAATTGAAGTGCGTGGGATGGGTACAACTCTGACCGCTCTATTGCTCTACGGCGATAAAGTTGCGCTCCTACATATTGGCGATTCACGTGCTTATCGCATACGTGGAAATGACTTAGATCAACTAAGTTGCGACCATACGGTTATGCAAGAGTTGCTTGATACGGGAGCGATTACGCCCGCAGATGTCCGTGACCATCCACAGCGTTCTGTACTGACTCAAGCTCTCATGGGTGATGGCAATGTGACGCCTGTCTTGCAAATTTATGATGTAAAGGTCGGAGATCGTTTTATTCTATGTAGCGATGGCTTATCTAGTGTTCTCAGTGATAAAGAGATTAAAGCGCTACTGAAAAAGAAGTCTGCAGACGAATCAATTACAGCGCTCATTGATGCCACTTATATCAATGGCGCACCAGATAATGTTTCAATAATTATTGCCGACGTTGTCACTTCAAGTGATGCAACAACGCTATTTATTGGGGCCGCTCAATGATGAATCTAACTTTGGGAGGACGCTACGTTCTTGGTGAGATGATCGGTACCGGCGGCATGGCCGATGTGTATAGAGCACACGATCAACGACTTGCTCGCGAAGTGGCCGTGAAAGTATTACGCAGTGATCTTGCGCGTGACCCTTCATTTGTTGCACGTTTTCGTAAAGAGGCATTCGCTGCTGCCGGTCTAAACCATCCTGGAATCGTCGCTGTTTATGACTCAGGAGAGGAACCTGCTCCATACATAGTTATGGAATTAGTTTCGGGCCATACATTGCGAGATCTAATTCATCATGGAGAGCGCATACCGCTAGCCCGTGCGCTAGAAATTGGTGAAGGAATTCTTGCAGCGCTGGAGTATTCGCACGAACGCGGAATTGTTCATAGGGATATAAAGCCTGCAAATATTATGATTACCGATCAAGGCGATGTCAAAGTTATGGACTTTGGAATCGCACGCGCACTTGCTGATTTAGGTGCAACACTGACTAGCACATGGAACATTGTTGGTACTGCACAATACTTATCTCCTGAGCAAGCACTCGGTGAGACCGCAGATGCGCGCTCTGATATTTATTCAACAGGTTGCCTGTTATATGAAGTTCTAACTGGTCAACCACCATTTACTGGCGATACACCCGTTTCTATTGCCTACCAACATGTTTCTGGAGAATTAATTCTTCCAAGCAAAATTACTCCCGTCCTTCCTGAAGGTATCGACATTCTTTTATCTGTTGCGCTAGCTAAAAAGGCAGAAAATAGATATCAATCTGCTGGTTTGATGCTAGATGATTTATTCAAAATACATTCTGGCGAAACCGTCACAACAAAGATGGTGAAAAAACCGATCAATCGCCGCACTCTTTTTAGTGTTATCGGTGCATCAATTCTAGTTTTGGCAGTTGCTGGCGCCGGTCTCTTCGCCTCACGCCCAGGTGCGCCATCAGTGGGTAATGAGATCCCAAATGTTGTTGGTCTTTCCGAAAATGCCGCTCGTGCATTGCTCTCTGATTATGTCGTCACGGTTACACGTGCCCATGATTCACGTATTCCGAAAGATCGAGTTGCTAGCCAAATTCCATTAGCGACTACGCGTGTGAAATCTGGTTCTGGGGTTGTGCTCACTATTTCCGATGGCCCTGGTGATTCAATTGTCCCAACCGATTTGGTTGGGCTATCTCTACTCGATGCTCGCGCATTACTCGCTTCAGTGGGTTTAGTTGTCTCACTTACACAAGCTGTTCCATCTGATGAGGTTCAAGGAACTGTCTTGAAAGTTACACCTGAACCAGGTTCAACAATTACTGCAGGTAGTGGTGTTGTTCTCCAGATTGCAAGTGGTGAGGTTGAAGTTCCTGACCTTATTGGTATCGATGGAATACAAGCTAAGACGCTACTGGTTCAAGCTGGTTTCCTTATAAATGAATTAGAGGCAAATGATCCTGGACAACCAACCGGGGTAGTGATTCGTCAGGCACCTGATGGTGGGACCACTCAAACCATTGGTAAATCAGTGACAATTACAATAAATAAAACTCCGTAATTATTTCTTTCCTACTACCGGCGAGAGACCCACTGCTCTATTTTGGGCATTCTTATCACCACATTGTGTAAGCCAATGTGCAAGCATCTGATGACCATGCTCTGTCAGCACTGATTCTGGATGGAACTGCACGCCTTGAATAGGAAATTTTCTATGGCGCATCGACATAACAATTCCTGAATCTGTTGAACTTGTAATTTCAATCTCTGGTGGCACCGTATCGCGCTCAACAGCGAGTGAGTGATAACGCGTTGCCGTAAATGGCGACGGAAGGTTTGCTAACACTCCGCCACCTTGGTGATGTACTTGAGATGTTTTCCCGTGGAGTAGTTCTGGTGCGCGCGAAACTGTTGCGCCAAATGCAACACCAATTGCTTGATGACCAAGACAAACACCAAATAGTGGAATATTTTCCTGCGCACAATATTGAATCATTGCTATAGAAACACCGGCGCGCTCTGGTGTTCCAGGGCCAGGTGAGATTAGAACCCCGTTGTATTTACTCGCTTCACTCGCTTCAACTTCATCATTTCTAACAACCGTGCATTGCGCGCCAAGTTGGGCCAGATACTGCACAAGGTTGTAGACAAAGGAGTCATAGTTATCGACTACAAGGATTTTGGTCGCCACGCGCTAATTCTCTCCTATTGCCGCCTCTCTCACTCTCCTTTTCATTTGGGGGCAATCTGGTGTAACTTCGCCCTATGCCAAAGTCACGATTACGCAAAAAAGTTGTTGAACAACGCACCCACGAGCAAGATGTGGCTGTGCACACTTCACAAGGCCCACTTGAGAGCCCTGCCTGGCTTGCTCCAACAATGGTGAGCGCTTTCTTGATCGGCCTTCTCTGGATTGTGACCTTCTATGTCACTCAGACTCGTTACCCAATTCCAGGTATCGGCGCATGGAACATGATTATTGGTTTCTCTTTTATTGGCGTGGGCTTCTCCCTCGCTACGAAATGGCGCTAATTACACGCATGTAATTCTCCACACCGTGGATAACTTCTGTGGATAAAGTTTTAGCGTTTTTGGCGGAGCAACAGTGTCGAGGCAATTGCTCCCCCGATAAGTCCCCCGAGGTGTGCGCGCCAATCGACGCCACCTAATGCAAAACCAAGTGCGAAGTTGATTCCAACAATAACGGCGATTGAACGTATATCTGCGCCAATTTTTCGCCCGACAACTGCCATTGCGCCAAAGAGCCCAAAGATTGCCCCAGATGCTCCGACGGATGGTTGATTAGCTGGCGCTAAATAATTTGAAAGAAGGGATCCACTCAGTAGGGAGAGAAAAAATATCGCAAGAAATTTCTCTTTTCCAAATGCCGCTTCAATTGGATTTCCTAAAACCATGAGTGCATACATATTGAATCCAAGGTGAAAAATTCCACCGTGTGTAAGCGCAACGGTTAGTAGTCGATACCACTCACCATGCGCTGTTCCATGAACTTGCCCATCATTGAGGATTGCTTCCTTAATTAAAAATAGATGTTGATCTAAGTTTGGAATCAACAACTGTATTAAGTAAGCAGCACAAATGATTGTGATGAGAGTGAGAGTTGCAGAACGCTTCATCAGCGCGATTTAGATTATTTGACGCTAACGCTATTGATTGTAATTGGTGTTGATGGGCGATCTTGTGCCCCGGTTTTTGCTTTACCAATAGCATCTACTACAGCCTGGCTAGCGGATTCCTTCACTTCGCCAAAGATGCTGTGTTTGCGGTTCAACCATGTAGTTGGTGCAACAGTGATAAAGAATTGTGAACCATTTGTTCCTGGACCAGAATTAGCCATCGCGAGAATGTAGGGACGATCAAAAGTTAATTCTCCGTGAAATTCATCTGCGAACTTATAACCAGGTCCGCCAGTTCCTTGACCAAGTGGATCTCCACCTTGAATCATGAAGCCATCGATAACGCGGTGAAAAACTGTGCCGTCATACAAATTTGCATTTGATTTTTCACCAGTGCGTGGATCTACCCATTCGCGAGCACCTGTTGCGAGTTCAACAAAGTTTGCAACTGTCTTTGGCGCATGGTTTGGGAAAAGTTCAATAACAATATCGCCCATTGAAGTGTGAAGAGTTGCAGTATTTGTTGACATGATGAACCGCTTTCTATTTATTGTGCTCTCTTTGTCGTCGACGTACTTGTGGAGACCAGGGGAATCGAACCCCTAACCCCTGCCTTGCAAAGGCAGTGCTCTACCAATTGAGCTAGGTCCCCGTGTTGAGCGGGGTGGGCCTAGATGGACTCGAACCATCGACCTCTTCCTTATCAGGGAAGCGCTCTAACCAGGCTGAGCTATAGGCCCGCAATTGCGTTAGACGCAATCACAGAAGCGCAAGGTTACCTTGAACTATGCGTGAGCCCAAACTCAGGCTCTTACCCTACTGATTTTTCGGGGAAATCTCATCTTCGCTATTTTTTGTGACTGAAAGCAGGCTCACACCTTCATCAAGATTGACTAATCGCACACCCATTGAGTCGCGACCTGTTTGGCGCACCTCTGCAGCTGGTGTTCGCATCACTGTGCCCGCAGATGTAATTGCTAATACTTCATCTTCATTGCGAAGAACTAACGCGCTCACTAATGATCCTCTGGAATCTTCATCAATTTTCGCTGCTTTGATTCCAATGCCGCCACGGCCCTGAACGCGATATTCATCGATAGGGGTTTTCTTGCCGTAACCACCATCGGTTGCGGTAAATACAAACGAATCTGTTGCAAGCGAAGTATCAATGCGGGCCATTGTTAGTAACTCATCATCTTTCTTAAATTTCATTCCGATAACACCACTTGTCGAACGTCCCATTGGTCGCAGGGAATCGTCATCTACTACAAAGCGCAATGACATTCCTTTTCTGGAAACGAGAAGTAATTCATCTCCCACATTCATAAGTGATGCACTTACCACTTCGTCGTTGTCCTTGAGTGAAATCGCAATGAGCCCACCTGTTCGTGGTGAGTCATATTCACTCAAAGGTGTCTTCTTTACAAGGCCACTCTTTGTTGCAAGAACTAAGAATGGTGAAATTTCATAATCTTTTATTGAAAGCACTTGTGCAATTTGTTCCTCTGGTTTGAAGGCCATGAGATTTGCAACATGTTGTCCTCGGGCATCACGTCCCGCATCTGGTAATTCGTGAACCTTTGTTCGATATACGCGCCCTTGGTTTGTAAAGAAGAGTAACCAGTCATGTGTTGATGCGACAAAGAAATGATCCACAACATCATCTTCTTTTAGCGCAGCACCTTTTACTCCACGTCCTCCGCGGCGCTGTGATCGATAAAGATCTGCCGTAGTGCGCTTTGAATAACCACCTCGAGTAATTGTTACAACTACATCTTGGTCTGGAATTAAATCTTCAGCAGAGAAATCACCTTCACTTGCAACAATTTGTGTGCGGCGCTCATCACCATATTTAGTGACTAACTCTTCAAGCTCTGTTTTGATTATTTCGCGCTGTTTTTCAGGGCTTACAAGGATTGTGTTGAGTTCAATGATGTCGGCCATAAGTCCTTCGTACTCATCATTGATCTTCTGGCGCTCAAGTGCTGCAATTCTGCGCAACTGCATATCCAAAATTGCGTTTGCTTGGATTTCATCAACATCGAGTAATTTCATCAAGCCTGTGCGAGCCTCTTCAGGTGTGGTGCTTGCGCGAATCAAAGCAATAACGGCATCGAGTGCATCTAGTGCTTTGAGATATCCAAGAAGAATATGGGCGCGTTTTTCTTTTTCAACTAACCGAAATTTTGTGCGGCGCACAATTACTTCTACTTGATGGTCGATATAGAAGCGGATAAATTCATCAAGGCGCAGTGTGCGTGGTACTCCATCAACGAGTGCCAACATATTCGCACCGAATGTGTCTTGGAGTTGGGTCTGCTTATAAAGGTTATTGAGTACAACTTTTGGAATTGCTGAACTTTGAAGCACAATGACTAGGCGTTGTCCTAAGCGCTCATTGCCTTCGTCGCGAACATCTGCAATCCCTTTGATTTTTCCATCTTTGACAAGTTCAGCGATTTTTAGTGCGAGGTTGTCAGGGTTTACTTGGTAGGGAAGTTCAGAGATAACTAAACATGTGCGCTTATTTATCTCTTCTACCTGTACAACAGCGCGCATTGTGATTGATCCACGTCCAGTGCGATATGCGCTCTCAATTCCTGTGCGCCCGACAATAAGTGCTTTCGTTGGAAAGTCGGGGCCTTTTACAATCTTTAGCAGTTGTGTAAGTAACTCATCTGATTTTGCTTCAGGATGAGCAAGTGCCCAAGCAACGCCTTCGCCAATTTCGCGAAGGTTGTGAGGTGGAATATTTGTTGCCATTCCAACTGCAATACCTGCGCTGCCATTTACTAATAAGTTTGGGAAACGACTTGGTAGAACTGTTGGCTCTTGTGATCGCCCATCGTAGTTAGGTACAAAATTGACAGTATCTTCATCAATATCGCGCATCATCTCCATTGCTATTGGAGACAAGCGAGCCTCTGTGTAACGCATTGCTGCAGCAGGGTCGTTACCAGGGGAGCCAAAGTTTCCATTGCCATCAATGAGTGGGTAGCGCAGTGACCAGTGTTGAGCTAAACGAACAACAGTGTCATAAATAGCCCCATCTCCGTGTGGATGGTAATTACCCATAACGTCGCCGACGATGCGAGAAGATTTGTAATAACCCTTATCAGGGCGATACCCAGCGTCATACATAGCGTAGAGAACACGGCGGTGTACTGGTTTCAAACCATCTCGTATATCTGGAAGTGCACGGCCAACAATGACGCTCATTGCGTAATCTAAATAAGAGCGCGCCATCTCCACTTGGAGATCAACTGTTTCGATTCTGTCGAAATCTTTATTTTCATCCATGGCTTTTCCTAGATATCCAAGAATCTAACATCTTTGGCATTGCGTTGAATAAATGCGCGGCGTTGTTCTACATCTTCACCCATAAGCACTGAGAAGAGATCATCTGTCGCCGCAGCATCTTCGAGTGTTACTCGAATTAATACGCGGTGCTCTGGATCCATCGTTGTATCCCACAGTTCTTTTGCTGGCATCTCACCTAAGCCTTTGAAGCGTTGAATTCCATCTTCTTTAGGTAAACGTTTTCCCGCTTCAAGACCAAGTTTGATAAAGCCATCGCGTTCACGATCGGAGAATGCGTACTGAACAGGTTCTTTTCCGCCCCACTTCAATTTATATAGTGGTGGTTGCGCAAAATAAACATAACCGTGTTCGATTAGTGGGCGCATAAATCTAAAGAGGAGCGTAAGCAAGAGAGTTCTAATGTGTTGTCCATCAACATCGGCATCAGCCATCAAAATAATTTTGTGGTAGCGCAACTTTGCAATATCAAAATCATCATGCACGCCTGTACCGAGTGCTGTTATAAGCGCTTGTACTTCATTGTTTTGTAGCACTCGATCAATTCGCGCTTTTTCTACATTAAGAATTTTTCCACGGATAGGCAGTACCGCTTGGTTTCGTGAATCACGTCCACCTTTAGTTGAGCCGCCTGCAGAGTCACCTTCAACAATGTAGAGCTCACACTTTGCGGGATCCGTCCATTGGCAGTCAGCTAATTTTCCAGGCATTCCGCGGCCTTCTAGTAAACCTTTGCGGTTGCGTGAAAGGTCACGCGCTTTTCGCGCCGCTACGCGCGCCGCTGCTGCATCAATACTTTTACGGACGATCTCTTTGCCTTCTGCAGGATTTTGTTCAAACCATGTTGCAAGTTCTTCGTTTACAACTTTTTGAGTAAATGATTTTGCTTCGGTGTTTCCGAGTTTGGTTTTTGTTTGTCCCTCAAATTGTGGATCTGCTAATTTGATTGAAACGATTGCGGTTAGACCTTCACGAACATCATCTCCTGTTAGGCGATCTTCTTTCTTACGGATAAAACCTTGCTCTTCTCCAAATTTATTTACTATTGAAGTAAGTGCTGTTCTGAAACCTTCTTCATGCGCACCACCTTCATGTGTGTGAATTGTGTTTGCAAATGTATATACCGATTCGGTAAATCCAGCATTCCATTGCATTGAAACTTCGAGCGCAATCTTTCTTTTAGTATCTTCGGAGCTAAAAGAGATAATGGATTTATGGGTTTCGCCACGTGTGGAGTTGAGGTGTTTTACAAAGTCCGCAATACCACCTTGGTATTGATAGCGAACCTTTAGTTGCTCACCTTTTTCATCAACATGTCCAAGGCGCATATCTGTCAATGTGAGAATTAGACCTTTATTGAGAAATGCCATTTCGCGAAAACGTGTTGAGAGAATTTCAAAGGAATAATCTGTTGTTTCAAAAATTTCCTCTGACGGCCAGAATCTAACCGTTGTTCCAGTCTTGCTCGATTCATCACCTTTACGAACTGGAGCGGTTGGAACTCCAAGTTTGTAATCTTGATACCAAAAACTTCCATCGCGCTGCACAATTACTGAAAGATCTGAACTCAATGCGTTTACAACAGAGACACCAACACCGTGGAGTCCGCCTGAGACTGCGTATCCACCGTCACCAAATTTTCCGCCTGCGTGTAAAACTGTAAGAACAACTTCTAGTGCTGGTTTTTTTTCAACTGGGTGAATATCAACGGGAATTCCGCGCCCGTTATCAATTACTTCAACGCCACCTTCTGCCAAAAGCGTTACATTTATCTCGGAGCAATATCCGGCGAGTGCTTCATCAACTGAGTTATCAACGATTTCATATACAAGGTGGTGGAGGCCGCGCTCTCCTGTTGAACCGATATACATGCCGGGGCGTTTGCGGACAGCCTCAAGGCCTTCGAGCACGGTGATCGCGCTGGCGTTATATGTGCCTGGCTTCTCGCTCACTGAACTCCCCTAGCCCCTGAAATTGGCGCTAGGGGCGAAATTCCCACCTAGCAGTCTTTAATCCTATCGGTAAATCGGCAGTAGAGATACTCGTAAGAAGGCTTGGTAACCCCATTAGGCGCACGTTTGCCTTGTGCTTGAGGGTTCCTATTAGAGAGGGTGATGAAATAACCTTTTTTACGCTCAACCGTAGGTATCTCGAGGGCCTCGGGCGCCCCGGATGGTTCGGATCCCTTTTTTCCAGTTGGGAGCGTGAGGACCGATAAAAACCAAAGATTCAACAAGGGCGCCCGATGCGCTCTTTTGAATAGTTGCCAATAGTTCATTTGAAACCATTGTTAGTTGTGTTGCCCATGCAGTTGAACTTGTTTGCACAGTTAGTGCGCCATCAACGAGTGAGAGTGGTGTTGTGCGTGCGGCGATCTCGCTACCCACCATGGTGGGCCATGTCGTAAAAAGCGTTCCTTCTGCGACCCCACTTCTCCAATCTCGTTCGTCAATAAGGTTTGACACTAATTCGCTAATAAGTTCGGGGTCACCGTTGTCTTTTCGCTCTTTTTGTACGACTGGTGCTGTCGTTCTAAATTTTTTTGAGTAACCTGTTTTAAAACTTTTGAAAAGATCGATAGCAAGGTCCCGTTTAGACATTAACTTTTTCCTTTCTTTACTGACCCGGGAGTCACATAATACTTTTCGCCTAGTAGCTCTCTTGGTAAATCCGCCTCAACAGCAGTAGTAATAATTGTTTGTTCAGCAATTGTGGTTGCATGAATAAGTTGTTGGCGTCTTGATTCATCTAACTCTGCAAAAATATCATCAAGTATTAGAATTGGTTCTGAGCCGTCATTTTTCAATAAATTGAATGATGCTAAGCGCAATGCAATCGCCATCGACCATGATTCTCCGTGGCTTGCGTAACCTTTTGCTGGGAATTCTCCGAGGTGTAACTCTAAATCATCTCTATGTGGGCCAATAAGTGAAACCCCACGTTCTACCTCTTGGTAGGCAACCTCATCTAAGCGGCTAGAGAGAGCCGTTGCATTATTTTCTATATTTGCTGATACACCCTCGGTGCTGCATTTATAAGCGATAGAGGCTTTTTTTACTTCATTGAGTTGTGCGTAATTTATTGTAACAAAAGGATTGAGGGCCTCTACTAATGCAATCCGCTCTGCTGTAAGCGCTGCTCCAAGTTTTATAAGTTGTTCATTCCATGGAATAAGTGCGTTTTGTGATGATCGTGTTTTTAGAAGCGCGTTGCGTTGTTTTACAACGCGTTCATAATCGGCAATAACACCAGCTAAACGAGGGCTTCGTGTAATAAGTAAACGGTCTAAGAAATCACGTCGAGTTGATGGATCTCCACGCACTAAATCTAAATCTTCGGGGGAGAAATAAATTATCTGACAAGCGCCTAATATCTCGCGTTGGCTACGAGTTGGGTTCTGGTTTAGGCGGGCGCGATTTGCTTTATTAAGGTTTATTTCTAAATCAACCTGGAGGGTTCGTCCATCTTTTTCTATCTCTGCACGAATAATCGCTTGGGTTGCGCTTAAAGTAATGAGGGGTTGGTTGCTCGACACACGATGAGATGAAAGAAATGCTAAATAGATAAGAGACTCAGCAATATTAGTTTTACCGGAACCATTATCGCCGATAAATGTGTTGACACCTTTTTTTAATTCTAACTTTAATTTCGGGTACGAACGAAAATTAGTTAGCTCTAATTCATTTATGCGCACGTGTAGCTCGTATAAATGTTAGGAGGCGTAGCGCATAGGCATGAGAAGGTAGCGGTAGTTTTCGATCACAGTACCCGCCGGCTCTTTTTTACCCATTAAAATTGCTGGTTTATTTGAACCAGTAAATGAAATTTGTACAAAAGGCGTACCTATGGCTTGTAGACCATCGGCTAGAAAGACAGGGTTGAACGCGATAGAAATATCTTCACCGTTGAGAAGAATTGAAATCTCCTCAGTTGCTTGTGCTTCTTCACCTGCGCCAGCTTCGAGCGAGAGTGAAGTCCCCGAAAATTCCAGACGGAGTGGAACTGTTTTATCAGTCACAAGAGCCACGCGGCGTACAGAATCTAAGAATGGTGCAACTTCAATAACCGCCGTCGTTGTTACTTCTTGAGGGAGTAAATGACGGTATGGGGGAAATGTTCCATCAAGCATTCTTGATGTCATTGTTTTTCCATCGCCTGCAAAACCTGCAAGTCGATCATTGCTTGTTGTTGGAGCAAAAGAGATAGAGACATTTTTTGAGTGGGTAAGAGATTTTGCTGCATCTGCAATTGTTCGTGCGCGCATAAGTGCTGTGAGTGAGAGGTTTGGTGTGGTTGGCTCCCATTGGATTTCGCGGACGGCAAGACGGTAGCGATCAGTTGCCGCCAAAGTGACACTCTCTTCGTTTATTTCAATATGGACACCTGTAAGTGTTGGAAGTGAATCATCGCGACCCGCTGCGATTGCAACTTGTGCAACAGCTGTTGCAAATGTGTCACTTGGCACTACACCTGTTGATGCCGGCAACTCTGGCAAGTTTGGGTATTCTGAAATTGATAACGTTGGTAGTGTAAATTTTGCGCTGCCGCTTGTTACAAGAACACGAGACCCATCTAATGCGAAGGTGATTGGTTTATTTGGTAGTGAGCGACAAATTTCAGCGAGTAATCTTCCGGGAACTAAAACCTTTCCTTTTTCTTTTATTTCCGCGGTGAAATGCGACTTACTTGCTGTCTCTAGATCTGAAGCAGAAAGGAGAACGTCGTCACCGCTGGCATCAATAACGATTCCTAAAAGTTCTGTTTTTATAGGGCGGGTTGAGAGACTTCGGGAGACCCAATTAACTCCATCAACTAGCGCGCCTTGTTCGACTGTAAATTTCACAAGCTTCTCCTTGTATTTGTTATTTGAAAGTCTTTCATAGTTTGTGGGTTCGCCACAGAGCGGGTTTTATCTATATATAAGTAGTAGTAGTAACTAGAGAGCTTTTCTGTGGATAAGAAAGAAAAGTCCACCTCACAAGCCTTATTGATTCTTTTTTGTATGTGGGAAAAGGAAGGAAAGCTGTGGGTAGAGAAAAATGAAAATTGATCGCTCTTCATTAACACACCCTTTCCTCTCTCAATTTGAAAAGATACCCACAGAAATACTGGAGATACCCACACTTATCCACACCTTTTCCCCAGCTGGGGGTAAAAGGGCTATTTAGGCGAAAAGCCCCAAATCGGACCTTTTTACTAATTACGCGCTTGTTGTTTGATCCGGTTGGTCAACTCTGTGACCTGGTTGTAGATCGAACGACGCTCTGCCATAAGTTGGCGAATCTTGCGGTCGGCATGCATCACCGTTGTGTGATCGCGCCCCCCGAAGGTTTGGCCAATTTTTGGAAGAGAAAGATCTGTTAGTTCTCGACATAAATACATAGCAATCTGACGGGCATTTACCAAAACCCGAGAACGTGAAGTGCCACAGAGGTCATCGAGTGTGAGGCTGAAATAAGCGGCGGTCTGAGCCATGATTGTTGCGCCCGTAATTTCAGGTGTTAGTTCATTAGGAATTAAATCTTTTAGCACAATTTCAGCCAGAGATAAATCAACAACCTGCCGGTTCAAACTAGCAAAAGCTGTGACACGAATAAGGGCACCTTCTAGTTCGCGAATATTTGTGGAAATTTTACTAGCGATATATTCCAAAACATCATCGGGTGCGTTCAATTTATCTTGAGCGGCTTTCTTGCGAAGAATAGCAATACGGGTTTCTAGTTCAGGTGGTTGAATATCTGTAATCAAACCCCACTCAAAACGAGAACGGAGACGATCTTCCAATGTTGTTAGTTGCTTCGGAGGACGATCACTCGAAATAACAATCTGTTTATTAGCGTTATATAAAGTGTTGAAAGTATGGAAGAACTCTTCTTGAGTGCGCTCTTTATTTTCTAAGAATTGAATATCATCTACAAGCAAAACATCTAAATCGCGATAACGACGTTGAAAAGCAGAGGCCTTATCATCGCGGATAGAGTTAATGAAGTCATTAGTAAATTCTTCACTTGATACATAGCGGACTCGAACGCTGCCATAAAGCTCTTTTGCGTAAGCACCAATAGCGTGCAATAAGTGAGTTTTTCCAAGTCCTGACTCACCATAAATAAATAGCGGGTTGTATGCCTTTGCGGGAGCCTCAGCAACAGCAACAGCCGCAGCATGAGCGAAACGATTTGATGCACCTATAACAAAGGTTTCAAAAATATAACGTGGGTTAAGTTGTGATTGTTCACCACTTTTAGAAAGTATTGGCGCAGGAATGTCGTCTCGGCCAGTTCCAGATTTTGGAAGAATAAATTCAATATCTACTTCTGGGACAGGAAGATTGATCGACTCTAAAGTCTCATCTACGGTAACTGCAATATTTGTTTTCTCGCCTAGTTCGCGAGTGAGAACATCTCCAACAATTGCGCGAAGACGACTCTCTAAAACATCTTTAGCAAAAGCATTAGGAGCTGCAACTAATAAATTGGTTATCCCATTTCCTTGAAGGAGGCCCAAAGGTTTTGTTAGTTGCAAGAATGCTCGATGTTGAGGAGCATCAACTGCGACCTCTTCAATAACTCGGCTCCACAGTTGGGTCAGTTCGACCTCTTTTACATCCATCGAGCACTCCTTTAGTAATCCACAAGGTTATCCACAGGCTGTGGTCTAAACCTCAGATTGAGCCCTAAGGTAGGGTATCCATTCCCTTTTATCTGTGGATAGAGAGGAAAAGTAGGGCTTCTCGGGGAAAATAGCAACTGGTTATCCACAATTGCTTCAAAGGAGAGAAGAGGAGCTACTCAGTTTGCCAACCTTATCCCCAGACCTCTACCGTTACCTTCTCGTTCCACTTCCCCCGTATTTATGACCTGATTTTTGATCGCTATAAGGAGTCACCATGACAAAGCGCACCTTTCAACCCAATACACGCCGTCGCGCCAAAAAGCATGGCTTTCGCGCACGTATGGCAACACGCGCTGGCCGCGCAGTTCTAGCTGGCCGTCGCGCTAAAGGTCGCCTTCGCCTCTCTGCGTAATTGCTGAAAGCACAGAAGGAATAACTCGCGTGCTTCCAAAAAATGCACGACTTACAGATAGTAATGACTTTGCCCGCGCCACAAAAAGTGGACTCCGTGTTTCAACCCAAAATTTTATCGGTTATCTCCACCTAAATAATAATAACAACCAAACACGCGCAGGAATAATTGTCGGCAAAAGCGTTGGGGGCTCAGTGGTCCGACACCTTGTATCCCGCAAAGCACGTCACATTCTTGCCGGTGAGATACATAAACTTCCCGCACATTCATTACTTGTTATCCGCGCACTCAATAGCGCTGCAAAAGCAAAAAACCAAGAAGAGATTTCGTTGATTGTCTCTAAACTCATAAAAAAGTCTTCTGAGGTTAAGAAAAAATGAAAAAGTTAGTTATCAGCGTTATTCACTTTTACCAAAAATGGATCTCTCCAAGTTTTGCCCCGCGTTGCAAGTACTATCCATCATGTTCAAGTTATACAACGACAGCAATAGAGAATTACGGACTCAAAGGTTTGTTTATGAGTGCGTGGCGTTTACTTCGATGCAACCCGTGGTCTCACGGCGGTGTGGATTATGTTGTTATAAAAGAGAAGGCAGGAATTAATTAATGGATACGATCCTAAACCCATTGTATTACGCTGTTTCTTGGGTCATTATCACAATACACAATCTTCTCTCTCCAATCTTTAGCGCAGACTCTGGTGTGTCATGGAGCCTTTCAATTATTGGGCTTGTAATTATTATTCGTGTTCTTCTTATTCCTCTATTTGTAAAACAAATTAAGAGCCAGCGCGCACTTACTGCGCTGCAACCACACATGAAGGATATTCAAAAGAAATACAAAGACGATCGGCAGAAGCAATCAGAAGAGATGATGAAGCTCTATAAAGAGCATAAAACAAACCCGCTTGCTTCTTGTTTTCCAATACTCGCACAAGCACCAATCTTTTTTGCTCTTTTCACTGTGCTCAATGGAATCGGTAAGAATCCGCCGGTAAAGCATGGGGTGTTATCTCAAGAAGATGTGGTGAGCGCTGCACAAGCGAAATTCTTTGGGGCTCCTATTTCAGATACTTTCTTAGGAACAGATATCACAACAGTAAAAATTGTTACCGTCATACTTATCGCATTCATGTCAGCAACAACTTTTACCACCCAACGCCAATTGATGGTAAAAGGAATGCCGAAGATGGATTCAAGTAACAATATGATGTTGCAACAACAAAAAATTATGTTGTATTTATTCCCAGTCATATTTGCTATCTCTGGTGTGAACTTTCCGATTGGTGTTTTAATTTATTGGTCGACAACAAATCTTTGGACATGGGGACAACAGTTCTATGTCATCAAACGAAACCCAACCCCAGGTTCTCCTGCATACGAAGAGTTACAGAGAAAACGAGCACAGAAAAACGGAACAACAGAAAACCCAGATTCCGGATCGAATGAAACGGTCCAGGAGCCAGAGATAAAAGGACAGCGAAAGCAACCAAAGAAAAAGAAGAAGAAATAGGACAAATAGCCTTAATTCCACATAATGTGGACATTATCCATGAAGGAGTAGAACTATGAGCGAAGTCGAAGTTACTGAGGAGAAAAGCCCACTCAAAGGGGTCGCAAAACTAGAGGAAGAGGGCGATATCGCCGCTGACTACTTAGAGGCACTCCTAGATATCGCCGATCTCGATGGCGATATTGATATTGATGTAGAGAATGACCGCGCCGCCCTCGCTATCGTCGGCGGAGCGCTCAACCACCTCGTTGGCAGTAATGGTGAGGTCCTTGATGCAATTCAAGAGCTCACTCGCCTCGCCGTACAGACAGCAACAGGGGATCGCAGCCGTCTTATGCTCGATATTGAGGGCTTTCGCGCCGGACGCAAAACTGAACTCAAAAAATTGGCAGAGGAGAAGGCGGAAGAGGCAAAGAGCACTGGCGCCTCAATCAAACTCGCCCCAATGAACGCTTTTGAGCGCAAAATCATTCACGACACCATTCAAGATCTAGGCCTTACAAGTGAATCTGACGGCGAAGATCCAAACCGCTTCGTCGTGATCTACCCTGCCTAAATCCCACTTCACACTATGAGCTCTACCAAGGTTTCACGTGAAACCCTTATTGAGCGCTATTTCCCTGAGAGAAAAATTGAGATTGCCGCCTACTCAGAGCTTCTCATCGGGGCAGGTATTGAGCGGGGTCTTATTGGACCCCGTGAAGGAGAGCGCATCTGGGAGCGCCACATCTTCAACTGCCTTCCAATTATTAGCCTTCTCCCCCAAAAAAGCAGCTTGATAGATATCGGCTCAGGTGCTGGGCTGCCCGGAATAGTTATCGCCTTAGCGCGCCCCGATCTCACCGTGAGTCTTATTGAACCCCTTGAGCGACGACAGGATTTCCTCGAAGAGGCGATCGCTCCACTTCTCGCAGATGGGGCAAAAATCAGAGTCCTGCGCGGCCAAGCCCAAGATTTCAAAGGACAGGCTCACTACGTCACCGCTCGAGCAGTTGCTCCCTTGGAGAAATTACGGCGCATTAGTTGGCACCTCATCAAGGTTGGTGGCTCTCTCCTAGCAATGAAAGGGGAGTCGGCACAGGAAGAGATGAAGAGTGTGAAGAATTCCATCCTCCATGAGATAACTCTCGAGGGTCTTGAGCTCGGACGAATCGTGGAACTACGCAAGGGTGGTTAGATAGTCACGTGGATGATTCACGTGAAACCAAGAGAGTTATTGGCACCCGCCGCCTCAAAGAGGCGATGGCTAAACCTGGCGCTCTTCGCATCATCACTGTCGCAAATCAAAAGGGTGGCGTAGGCAAAACAACCACAACAGTAAATCTGGCGGCAGCCCTATCTATGGGCGGGCTGCGAGTCCTCGTCATTGACCTCGATCCCCAAGGTAATGCCTCAACCGCCCTTGGGGTGGAGCATCTCGATAATGAGGGTATTTACGAAGTACTAATGGGCAAAACAACCATGGAATCCGTCGTACAAAAAGTTGCTGGATTTCCTGCTTTGGAATGCCTTTCTTCTAATACCTCCCTTGCACAAGCTGAAATTGAATTAGTACCGATGGTCGCCCGCGAATTTCGTTTGCGCGAAGCAATTGAAGAATTAGTACAACTGCGCGCCACACAAAATATTGCATACGACTACATATTTATTGATTGCCCACCAAGTCTTGGTTTATTAACAATCAACGCACTCACTGCAGCAAAAGAAATGTGAATATTACGCACTAGAAGGTTTGTCACAACTTCTAAAAACATTTGAATTAGTAAAGAAGAGACTGAATACAGAATTAAAACTTTCAACATTTGTACTTACTATGTTTGATAGCAGAACGCGACTAGCTAATGATGTTGCAGACGAAATTAGAAAACATTATCCAAATGAATTAATCAATATTCCTATTCCGCGAGCAGTGCGTGTTTCAGAAGCACCTGGATTTAACCAAACAGTCATGACATACGATGCGTCCTCACCTGGCGCAATTGCATATATGCAAATTGCACGAGAGTTAGCAGAGCGCGGAAAACCATTTGATTCCAATGTAGTGAGCATCAATTACAAACGCGAAGGTGAGATTGCATAATGGCAAGACGCGGTGGACTCGGTACTAATTTAGATGCACTGATTCCAACCTCACTCACTGTTGCAGGAAATGAAGTTGGACAACAAAACGAAGTTCTCATTTCATCTATCTCACCAAACCCACGTCAACCACGGAAAAACTTTGACGAAGTTGCACTCAAAGAATTAATTGCTTCAATACAAGAAATTGGAATTTTGCAACCCCCTGTTGTTCGACAAACATCACCAGGTCGTTACGAACTCATTATGGGAGAGCGTCGCTTCCGTGCAGCAAAAGCAGCGGGACTTACTTCGATTCCTGTGATTATTAGACAAACACCAGATAATGAATTACTTCGCGAAGCACTTATTGAAAATATTCATCGCAGTGAACTCAATCCACTTGAAGAGGGTGCTGCGTATTCACAATTACTCACTGATTTTAATTGCACACATGAAGAGTTAGCAACAAAACTTGGTCGCTCTCGTCCGCTAATCTCAAACATGATTCGCCTTATGAACTTACCTGCGTCGGTGCAGCGATCTGTTGCAACAGGTTTGATCTCAGCAGGTCATGCACGCGCACTACTCGGCCTCTCTTCTTCCCAAGAGATAGAAGCGCTAGCTAAAAGAATTATTTCGCAAGGTTTGAGTGTGCGCACCGTTGAAGAGATTATTGCTTCGGCATCACCCTCCAAGAACGCTAAAAAGAAGGCAAAGAAGAATTCAACCCCTGTGGAATTCAGCGAAATTGCTGAGCGAATCGGAGATGCGTTAGATACTCGAGCAACAATTGAGGGCACACCTGCCAAAGGCAAAATTCTTATTGAATATGCAGGAATAGAAGATTTACAACGAATTACTACAGCAATAGAGGGTTAGTTCTTTAGCTCATATCCGCTGTGGCGACGCTCAATCTCTTGCTTGATAACTCCACCCAACGCCTTAACTCCTTCACGAATTCGCTCTGGGGTTGGGTAACAATATGAAAGACGCATAGCCCAACTACCAAGTCCATCGGCGTAAAAAGCGGTTCCTGGAACATAGGCAACTTTTGCAACAATCGCTTTAGGCATCATTGCTTTTGTATCAATTTCTGGTGGCAAGGTAACCCACACATAGAAACCACCACCAGGTTTTGTCCATGTTGCAGAGGCAGGGAAATGTTCAGTGAGTGATTCAAGCATTGCATCACGGCGAACCTTATAGAGATTACAGAAACTAGCAATCTGGTCGCGCCATGGTTGATCCGCTAAGTAATTAGAAATTGTTAATTGAGAAAAGTTTGAAGGACACAAAATTGAAGATTCACTTGCAATAACTAATTTTTCTTTGAGCGATGGGGGAACAAGTGCCCAGCCGACACGCAACCCAGGAGAGATTGTTTTAGAAAAAGAGCCAAGATAAATAACATTCTCACTATCTTCGGCGCGCATCGCATTGGGGGATGGACGATCAAAACCCAATAAACCATAAGGATTATCCTCTACGACAAAGATTTCTTCTTTACGACAAATTTCAAGAATTTCAGTACGCCGGTCGGCGGGTAATAAGACACCTGACGGATTTTGGTAATTAGGAATCAGATATAGAAACTTTATTTTACGTCCGGTGGCACGCACGCTCTTAATCGCTTGACGAAGTGCTTCAGGAACCATTCCATTTGCATCTAATTCAACATGCACGACAGATGCCTCATATTGATGGAAAGTTCCGAGTGCGCCAACATAGGAAGGAGCTTCAACAAGGACGACATCACCTGGATCAATAAAAATACGAGAAATTAGATCTAGCGCTTGCTGGGATCCTGTTGTAACAACAATGTCATCAGCATTGGCGCGGATTCCTTCCAAAGCCATGACATCGCAAATCTGTTCGCGCAACTTTGGATGGCCTTGACCACTTCCATATTGCAGCGCTTCAGCGCCATTGGTTGAAATTAGGTTATGTACAACATCGGCCATCATGTCCATGGGTAGCGCTGAAAGATTTGGCATACCACCCGCCAAAGAGACAATTTCTGGGCGCGATGCAACAGCGAAAAGCGAACGAATTTCACTCGGCTGCATACCAACAGCCCGGGCGGCAAAGCGGCGCTCAAGATGCTGTGGGTCGCCAGTTTGGAAACGTGACGTTAGCTCACTCATGGCGCTCATCATTCCATAGAGTCGCACTTGCGCGCGACGATTTATTTAGCGACGGATGCCGGCGCTACGCAGATCAGATAAGCGAAGTGTGCCCGTTTTTGCATCATCTTCGGCCGCTAAATAAAGTCGTTGAATCGCAATAACCAGAGCCTCGGCAATAACATCGCGAAAATCTGGACGGCTAAGGCGCGATAAATCGCCATCATTAGTGAGATAACCCAAATCAATTCTTACCGCAGGGGCTTTTGTGAGACGCAACAAATCCCAGCTCTTTGCATGCGTGTGGCAATTTAACAAATCTGTTCTAGCACAGATCTCTCGCTGTACTAAATTTGCGAAGCGTTCCCCAACCACTGAATGAATCCCATGTGCATCTGCCCCATAGAAATAGGTTGAACAGCCATGAGCTACATCATTTGTATATAAATCTGTATTCAAAGAAATCATTAAGTCGGCGCCACTCTTATTTGTAAAAGCAATACGTTCTGTTTCAGTTGGATTGTTTTTCGGGCCTCGGGAGAGAAAAACACTTGCACCAAGTGCTAGCAGACGGCCTTCAGTTCTAACTGCAACATCATAAACAATTGTTTCATTCTCTCCACCAGAAGGATCTAAAACAATAACTTTGTTTGCAAGCGCTGGCCCACGATTTTTCTGCACTGCGCTCTCACGAAGCACAGATGGCAATCCTCCAGAAACAATTCGCGAAAGCCGAAGCAAGGCAATAATTGTTGCCGGCCCACATTTTCCATCATATGTAATTCCTGCAGATTGCTGAAATTCTTTTACAGCACTCTCTGTGCGCGCTCCAAAAATTCCATCGACTCGACCGCAATCAAAACCCATTTCAGTAAGTCTGGATTGCAGTGTTGCAACATCATCACCGCGCATCAATGGGGTCTCTTGTAAATAGAGC
>Ga0209596_1000955_pt1 | contig 25645 bp, 19 predicted proteins | sample M_130807_MF_Meta_FD_187314 | JGI IMG/M metagenome (GOLD analysis project Ga0209596, IMG submission 187314) | Freshwater microbial communities from Lake Montjoie, Canada to study carbon cycling - M_130807_MF_MetaG (SPAdes) (version 2) | ecosystem: Environmental > Aquatic > Freshwater > Lake... | reverse complement strand
TGTTACTCAATTTAGGTGCAAGTAAATGTTTGAATTTTTTGTCTTGCTTTTTTGTGTTCATGTTGAGGTTTTTTATCCTCAAAATGTGTCAAGCTATTTCAGGACGAGACACCATGCAAACGCGGGGTCTGCACAAATAAAAGTAAGCAGTTTCTCTTTGTGTAGGAATTTATTTCTCCATTGCCCTTCTCAAATAATTAATTTGCCCGGTGTGGTAAGCCAGATGTGCGGTAAGGTGCAACAGAAAAAAAGCCTTGGTTGACCGCTGGCTCCATTTGTCAATCGGATATTCTTTATACAGGTCTTCGTCGGTTAAAGTGCTCATGGCATGCTGCACGGCTTCAATGGTTTTATTTATTTCTTCAATCAAAGTGGTTCTTGCAATATTCTTTTGCGAAAACTCAGCATCGCGGTTGCGTATGTATCCGCTGTTGCCAAGCACTGCGCCTATAAAGTGTTGCAGGTTTCCACACAAATGCAGCGCAAGATTTCCAGATGAGTTTAAAATGCTTCCCTCTACTTTCCAGATGTTTTCTTCTGATTGAAATGCATTCAGTTCCGCTGAAAGTTTTTGCAGGTCGCGCACCAGAATTTCGGAAACACAGTTTGCTATTATTGAAGCCATGGGATGAGTTTTGTTTTATTATCAATGGAATATTTTCCGGCGCCAACAATTAAAAAGAAAACCGAAACACACATTAAATCAAACGAATGCGATGCATCACCGAAACCATCGCCATCGTGAATGTGCATGTAAAAAGCAACAAACATGGTGAAGGCTAAAAGAAAAGAACCAAGCCGCGTAAAAAATCCAAGACCTATCATAATGCTTCCGAAAAACTCGGCAAAGGCCGCCATGAACCCCCAGAACACAGGAGCAAAGGTGATACCTAAAACTTCCATGTTGCTGCCAAGTTTCATCCATTTATCTGTTCCTCCTGTAAACTTTCCCCATCCATGCGCATAAGCAACCGAAAAAGCAAAAGCAAGCCGGAACAGCAACAGTGCAATATCAATTTTATTTTTTTTCATTAATGGGATTTTTTGTTTTGAAAAATCAAAGCTACACTTTCAATAGTTTCTCTGCCGCCTTTTCTAATGTTTCATTCTCTTTAGCAAAACAAAAGCGCAACTGTTTATGATCGTCGTTGTGATTATAAAATACAGATACAGGAACCGAAGCAATACCAAACTCTTTCACTAACCGTACAGCAAAGTCAGTATCTTTTTCATTGGTGATGGCTGAATAATCCAGAACCTGAAAATAACTTCCTGCAGCTGGAACATATTTAAACCGCGAACCATCAATGAGCTTAAGAAACAGATTTCTTTTCTGTTCATAGAAATCTTTCAGGTCGAGGTACAGTTTTTTTCGCTTCATGATTTGTGCGAATGCATGTTGCAACGGAGTGTTTGCACTGAACACAATAAACTGATGCACTTTCCGGAATTCATTCATCAGCGCTTCGGGTGCCAAGCAATAACCCATTTTCCAGCCGGTGTTGTGATAAGTTTTTCCAAATGAGTAAATCACAAAACTTCTTTCTGCCAGTCGTGGATACTTCAACACGCTTTGATGTTCCTGTTCATCGAAAATAATATGCTCGTACACTTCATCGCTTATAATAATAATGTCAGTATCGTGTGTGAGTTTTTCCAACTGCAGCATATCATCGTGAGACCAAACTGTTCCGGTTGGATTGTGTGGTGTATTAATCATAATCATTCGAGTGCGCGGATTAATGCGCTTGCGAACCTGATCCCAGGGAATTTTGTATTCAGGTGGTTGCAACGAAATAAAAACCGGAATGCCCTTGCACAATTCTATTGCCGGTGCATAACAATCATATGCAGGTTCAAAAATTATGACCTCATCGCCTTCATTAATAACGGCAGTGATGGCAGCATAAATGGCTTCAGTTCCTCCGGCGGTAACAGTGATTTCAGAAGAAGGACTATAATCTGCTCCGTATAATTCATTTGCCTTTTCGGCAATGCGCTCGCGCAACGAAAGCAATCCGGGCATGGGTGCATACTGATTCAAACCTTTCTGCATTGCTTCATCGGCATACTTCAGTAAATCAGGTTGACACATAAAATCAGGAAATCCCTGGCCAAGATTTACCGCATTGTGTTCAGCCGCCAGCGCCGACATTACGGTAAAAATAGTAGTACCAACTCTCGGTAATTTACTTCTGACTTTGTTTGGAAACTGAGGCATTAAAATATTTTTATAACAACACAAAACTATTCATCAAGTGAAAATAGTTTTCTAAAATATTTTACAAATTCGACCCTATAAAAACTTATCGCCCTTTTGTCTTTTTATATCAGCTACAATTTGCTTGATTTCCTGTTCGCGTTCTTTCGGGCTAATGAGCAACACATCATCCGTGTCAACTATAATATAATCTTCAAGCCCCTGTAACACTACTAACTTTTTATCAGGCACCATCACCATGCAATTGTTGGTATCAAACACCACCACATTTTTTCCGCTCACGGCATTGCCCATGTAATCTTTTTGATGAAGATTGTATAGCGATGCCCAGGTTCCTAAATCGCTCCAGCCAAATTTTGCGGGCAGCACCAACACATTTTTCGCTTTCTCCATCACTCCTATGTCAATTGAAATATTCTGACATAGTGTGTAAACTTTATTAATAAATTCTTTCTCTTTCTTGGTGTTGTAGTAGGTTTTTCCTCTTTGAAAAATATCAAACAATTCTGGCTGATACAATTGAAAAGCGCGCAGCCACGATTTCACACTGCCGATAAATATTCCTGAGTTCCATAAAAAATCGCCACTCTGATAAAATGTTTTTGCAATATCAAGAGTAGGTTTTTCTACAAATGTTTTCACTTTGTGTGCGCCGTTCTCATCACTGCCTTCAAAGAACTGAATGTACCCATAACCGGTATCAGGCCTTGTAGGCATAATACCAAGTGTGAGCAAAACATCTTTGTGCGAAGCAATGTTTTTTGCCTTATCCATCACTTCACCAAACATTTTTTCGTTCAGAATAATATGGTCTGAAGGGGCAACAATTAAATTGGCGGTGGGATGCAGGGCAGAAATTTTATGTGCAGCATAGGCAACACATGGTGCTGTGTTTTTTCTGGCAGGCTCTAAAAGAATATTGGTTTCTTTTAGTTTAGGTAATTGCTCATGCACAAAATCTTTATATACATCGTTGGTAACAACAAAAATATTTTCAGTTGGCACAATCTCCTCAAAACGCTCAAAAGTTTGTTGGATTAAAGATTTACCAGTACCAAGCACATCCAAAAATTGCTTAGGCTTTTTATTCTTACTCAATGGCCAAAAACGGCTTCCAATGCCGCCGGCCATAATCAACACATAGTCGTGTGTAGGCATTTAGTTGTTTTGCTTGTACAAAGAAAAAAACATTCAGTTAAACTATTCATGATTTATAACAGGCCTTCCCGCAATAAATCGTGAACATGCATCATTCCACTATAAGATTGTTTATTCATTACAATTATTTGAGTAATATTTTTTTCACGCATTAATTGTAATGCATTTACTGCCAACTCTTCCATTTGAATTGTTTTTGGATTTTTACTCATCACCTCTGCGGCAGTTAGTTTACCATAATTCGAATTTTTTTCAATCATTCTCCTTAAATCTCCATCGGTAATAATTCCTTTCAGTTTCCCTTTTTTATCTAAAACCGCTGTTGCGCCCAGTCTTCCACCGGTCATTGCAACAATTACTTTACTTATATTATCGGTTTCAAAAACCATTGGTTTTGTATGTTGGGCTGAAAGGTCTGATACCTTCATGTATAATTTTTTACCCAAAGCACCTCCGGGATGAAATCGCGCAAAGTCCTTTGAGCTGAAGCCGCTGATTTCCTGTAAACAAACAGCTAGTACATCGCCCATTGCCATTTGTGCAGTGGTGCTTGTAGTTGGGGCAAGGTTGTTTGAACAGGCCTCCTTTTCGACCGTAGTGTTCAATACAGAATCAGAATTTTTTGCCAGAAAAGATTTTTCATTTCCAACTATTCCAATTAAAAAATTACCGGAATGTTTTATCAAGGGAATCAAAACTTTAATTTCTGCACTTTCCCCGCTTTTTGAAATACAAATGATAACATCGTCTTTCTGAATCATTCCCAAATCGCCATGAATGGCATCAGCAGCATGCATATATAAAGCTGGAGTTCCCGTTGAATTGAAAGTGGCAACAATTTTCTGGGCAATAATGGCGCTTTTACCAATTCCCGTAACAACTACTCTGCCTTTTGATGAATATATTTTTTTTACGGCCAGAATTAAATCTGCATTCAGATACTTAATAAGTTTTTTAACTGCATTGGCTTCAATTGAAATAGTTCGCCGAGCTGAATCAATTATCTTTTTATCTGTTAAAATCAACTTAAAAATAGTTTTAACTGTTTTTTGATTATGCAAAAGTAAAAATTACCTTCACGAACAACATTTTGTTCAATTAATTATTAAATTTGGTAACAAAGCGAATACATCACAACAACAAATTTTTCCTAGAATGTCATAATTTTTATTACTTTGGTATTGGGGAAAAGGGGGGTAAAAAAATATAAATGAAAAATACAGGAAGTACGGTTAAGGAAAAAGTAAACTTAACCAAAGCGCTGAAAGACCATTTCGGCTTTAGCAAATTCAAAGGAAATCAGGAGAAAATAATTCAGAGTTTACTGGATGGTAAGGATACATTCGTAATAATGCCAACAGGAGGCGGAAAATCATTGTGCTATCAATTACCGGCATTAATGAGCGAAGGCACAGCTATTATCATTTCGCCGCTTATTGCTTTGATGAAAAACCAGGTTGATCAGATTCGTTCTTATAGTGATAAAGACCAAGTTGCCCATTTTCTGAATTCATCTTTATCAAAAACTCAGGCCGCTCAGGTTAAAAAAGATATTACAGATGGCAAAACAAAAATGCTTTATGTAGCGCCTGAAACTTTAGGTAAGGATGTCAATATCAAATTCTTTTCCGAAATTAACATATCGTTTATAGCAGTTGATGAGGCGCATTGTATTTCAGAATGGGGACACGATTTCCGACCTGATTATCGTCGAATCAAAGCTGTAGTTGAAGCCATTGATCATCGAATTCCGATCATTGCATTAACCGCAACCGCAACTCCAAAGGTGCAATTGGATATTGTGAAAACCATGGGAATGGAAGATCCTAATATTTTTATCAGTTCTTTCAATCGCCCCAACTTATATTATGAAGTTCGTCCGAAGGGCCCCAAGGATGCATTAATGAAAAACATTATTAAGTTCATTAAGCAGAATGAAGGAAAATCCGGAATTATATATACACTAAGCAGAAAATCAACCGAAGAAATAGCTGAAACACTTCAGGTTAATGGAATATTAGCAGTTGCTTATCATGCAGGTCTTGAAGCACATTTGCGAGCCGAACGACAAGATCAGTTTATTAATGAAGACATACATGTAATTGTTGCAACTATTGCTTTTGGAATGGGAATAGATAAGCCGGATGTCAGGTTTGTTATTCACTATAACATTCCAAAGAGTATTGAAAACTATTATCAGGAAACCGGTAGGGCCGGTCGCGATGGATTGGAGGGAAACTGTATTGCTTATTACAATTATACCGATATACAAAAGCTCGAAAAATTCATGCGCGATAAAGGGAGTTCGGAGCGCGAGTTTGGTGGACACTTATTGGTTGAAACTATGGCTTATGCCGAAACTTCTGTTTGTCGCAGAAAATTTATTCTTCATTATTTCGGCGAAGAATTAGAACAAAAAAATTGCGGTAATTGCGATAATTGTTTGCATCCGAAAGAGCAAATTGATGGTTCGCAATACATTAAAGCTGTACTGGAAGCTGTAGCAGGAATAAAAGAAAGCTTTACAATTCCATACATTGTAAATATTTTAATTGGTGCAAAAAATCAGGAGGTTGCAAACTATCGTCACGATAAGCTCAAGGTTTTTGGCATTGGAAAAGAAAAAGATGATCATTTCTGGAACAGTATAGTTCGGCAGGCTTTAATTAATAATTTTATTATTAAAGACATCGAAAATTACGGTGTTATAGCGCTAAGCGAAAAAGGAAAAAAATTCCTGAAGAAACCTACAAAAATTATGGTTTCTCTCAATCATGACTTTGAAGGATTGGGTGCAACAAATGATGATGAAGGCGGCGGTGGCGCAACTTCGCTTGACCCTGTTCTTTTCAAAATGCTGAAAGATTTAACCAAGGAAGTAGGCAAGGCAAACAACCTACCTCACTTTGTAATTTTCCAGGAACCATCGTTAATAGATATGTCTACTCAATATCCTACTACCATGGAAGAGTTAGCCAATATCAGTGGTGTGAGCAAAGGAAAGGCAGAAAGATATGGCGAGCAGTTTGTTGAAATGATTGCGCAGTATGTTGAAGATAATGATATTGAAAAACCAACGGATGTTGTAGTGAAATCTGTTGTGAATAAGAGTGCAATGAAAATTTATATCATTCAGAATATTGATAAAAAAATTCCACTCGAACAAATTGCGAGAGGAAAAGGATTAAAACTGGATGATGTATTACAGGAAATGGAAACAATTATTTTGTCAGGAACCAAACTCAATCTGAATTATTATATCAATGATATGATGGAGGAGGAAAGACAAGAGGAGGTGATAGAATATTTCCGCACTGCTGAGAGCGATTCATTTGACGACGCAATGACGGAACTGGGAGAAGAAAATTATTCAAACGAAGAATTAAAACTCATGCGCCTCAAATTCTTAAGCGACATGGGAAACTAAATTCAGTGAAAAACTAAAAGCGAATAGTGAAAAGTTTTTGATGCAACTTTTTTTTTTGATATTGAATTTTCACTATTCACTATAAGTTTTTATGCTTCCCCCTTCGCTCCAAAAAAACAAACCTTCGAAATTCAATAAGGAAAATTTTTTTGAAAGAGTATTTGCTGTAGTAAAAAAAATTCCGCGTGGCCGTGTCACTAATTATGGCGCTATAGCAAATTATCTCGGCACCGGTTTAAGTGCCCGCACAGTTGGTTGGGCTATGAATAGCAGTCACATTTTAGTTCCACCTATTCCTGCACATCGAGTTGTAAATAGAAATGGATTGCTCACCGGAAAAAATCATTTTGCTACACCCACTTTAATGGAAGAACTTTTACAGGCAGAAGGAGTGGAAGTAGTGGATGATAAAATCACTCATTTCAAAAAGTTATTTTGGAATCCGTCAGATGAACCTTTAATCAAAAAGAAACGAAGCAAAAAGAACAATTGAATATTAACTTCGCCCGCGCACTTCATTAACACCATCTTAATGTCAGAAAAAACTTTCGATTCCTTTAAAGAAGCAGTGAAGGAAACTGCATTTGATAAAGAGATGCACCGCAAACTCAGCTGGAACATTGGCAAGTATGCCGATACCGTGGTGAAAGGAAAACAGCAGTACGAAGATATTGAGAGCGCGAAAATGCGCGCCAAGAATCTGAAGTGGAAAGCAATGGAGAACCTCGATAAATATTTATTGGAGTTCGAATCAAATTTCACCAAGCGAGGAGGTAAAGTTGTGTGGGCCGAAACTGCCGAAGAAGCATTAGCCGAAATTGCAGCTGTCATGCAGCGCGTGGAAGCAAAAAGCGTAGTGAAATCAAAATCAATGACCACTGAAGAAGTTCACCTCAATAGTTTTTTAGAGAAGATGGGAGTGGAAGTAGTGGAAACAGATCTTGGAGAATATATACAACAACTTGACGGGCAACCACCTTTTCACATTGTAACTCCAGCCATGCACAAGTCCAAAGAAGATGTGGCGAAAGTTTTTAATAAACATTTAGGAACTGACATAAACAGCACACCACAGGAACTAACAATGGTGGCTCGAAAAGTTTTGCGCGATAAATACACAAAAGCCGATATCGGTATTACCGGAGCAAATTTTATTTTGCCTGATATTGGTGGAGTACTGGTTTTAGAAAACGAAGGCAACGCACGACTCACCGTTACATTCCCTAAAGTTCATATCGTAATTGTTGGAATTGAAAAAGTAATTCCTTCTGTAAATGATTTGCATTTGTTTCTTCCATTACTCGCAACTTTTGGAACGGGACAGCAATTAACAGTTTACAACTCCTTACTTACAGGACCTAAACAAGAAGGAGAAGTTGATGGACCTGAGGAAATGATTGTGATATTAATGGACAATGGCCGCAGTAATTTGCTTGCTGAGGCAGAACAACGACAAGCATTGTATTGCATTCGTTGCGGAGCCTGTTTAAATGCTTGTCCGGTTTATAAAAATATTGGAGGGTTTAGCTATCAAACAACTTACAGTGGGCCTATCGGAAGCGTGATTACACCACACTTCAAAGGCATGGAGGATTTCAAGCATTTAAGTGGAGCTTCCTCATTATGCGGAAACTGTACCGAGGTTTGCCCCATGAAAATTGAACTGCATAATTTATTGGTGATGAATCGAAAAGATGCGGTAAATCAAGGTTATTATAATCGCAGTGAAAAATTTGGCTGGATGGTTTGGAAGCGTGCAATGCTTAGTAGAAAAATGATGAATACCGGTGGCGCAGGGATAAAAAATTTTATGATGAAGTTGTTATTTTCAAAAACCTGGGGTGCAAAAAGAGAAATGCCGTTAATTGCAAAAAAATCTTTTAATCAACTCTGGAAAGAGAAGAGTAAGCTGGAATAACCATAAGGTTTTATTCCTACCAAAAGAAAGATAAATAGATGGTACGCAATATGCGGGCAACCATTCCTCTGAATTTGTTTTTCATTGTTTCTTTTCTGTGCATGTGAAAATACTTTCGCTAAGAACGAATTTTACGATTTCATATTATATAGTTGTAAGTCATTTAATTGTCAGAAGTCTTGATTGATGGACAAGTAATATTTTTGAATATAATGTTCGAATTGATTTTGGTGAATTAAAAATTTAGCTTACTTTCAACAACTGATTTTTTAGTGAATGGAAAGACTTTTACAAAAACGAATTATACTAACGGCAGTTTTTTTATTTTTACTCTCATATTGGAGTAAAGCCCAATGTCCGTTTACAACATCGGGAGTTGTTACAAATGTTTCTTGTTTTGGGTTTAATAACGGTTCTATCGATTTATCGATAGCAGGCGGTTCCGGGGGAAGTAACCCAACTTATTGTTTGCCGACCTACACTCAACCAGGCTGTAACTGCACTTCTACTTGGGATAAAATAAATAATTTCTCTACTACAGGAGGGTCAACAAATATTTCTAATTTAAACTCTGGTTGTAATGGCGTTTTGCCAAACAACTTTAATTATTTTGCCGGAATGACTGTAACTGTTAATCCAGGGCAGACTTTTAATTTTGCAGTACAATGTGCTAATTCTGGCTGTTCAAACACATTCCAGCAAGGATTCAGGGTGTGGATTGACTGGAATAATAATGGAAGCTTTTTAGATGCAGGTGAAAATATCTGGGGAGGAGGACCTGGATTTCAGGTTTTTAATGGATCCGCAACCGTTCCTGCAAATACTTCCTGTGGACTAAAGAGAATGAGAGTTCGTTGTACTTTCGCAACAATTCCAACAGCTCCATGTTCACAATATTCATATGGAGAAACAGAAGATTATAATGTTATGGTTGGAGCACCCTATACCTATTTGTGGAGTAATGGCGCTGCGACTGAAGATATTTCTAACCTTGCTGCAGGAACATATATCGTTACTGTTTCAAGCGGTGGAACTTCTGCACAAGATACTTTTGTAGTTACCGAACCCCCTGCATTTAATTTATCAATTACTCCATCAGGGCCAACTACCTTTTGCCAGGGAGACAGTGTTACTCTTACAGCCTCTGTTGCGGCTGCTTATATCTGGAATACTGGTGCAAACTCTTTTTCAATTTCGGCTTTAACAAGTGGAACATATTCTGTTACAGCAACTACTGCAACTGGCTGTACAGCTTCAACAAATATCATGGTTACAGTTAATCCTTCACCACCGGTTCCTAATATTACAGCTTCCGGAGGAACATTTTTTTGTACTGGTGGTTCAGTAACCCTTACTTCTGATGCCGGAGCATCAACTGTCTGGCAACCTGGCGGAATAATTGGATCAACATTAGTTGTTAATGCATCTGGTAATTATACTGCATCTTTTACCAATGCAAATGGTTGTGTTTCTGTTTCTTCGCCAACTACAATTACCGTTGTTGCACAACCAATTGCAACAATTGCTGCAAGCGGCCCAACTACTTTTTGTCAGGGAGGTAGTGTTACACTTACTGCTAATTATCCAACTGGAATTCTATGGAATACCGGATCTACTGCCACCTCCTTATCAATAACCTCGTCTGGAACATTTTCTTACATTGTTAACTTAGGAAATGGTTGTGCTGATACTTCTGCAAATACAATAGTAACTGTCAATCCAAATCCAACACCTTTAATAACAGCCAGCGGTCCCGTTTCTTTTTGTCAGGGGGGATCTGTTACACTTAACTCAAATTATAATAATGGAAACTTGTGGAGCAGCGGCGCGAATACAAGTTCAATTAATGTAATTGCATCAGGTTCATTTACAATAACAATTACAGATGCCAACGGTTGTTCAGGAGTTTCGCCTTCTGTAAATGTTACAGTAAATCCGATTCCTGCAGCACCTGTAATTACTCCTTCAGGTGCAACCACTTTTTGTCAGGGAGGAAGTGTAAATCTATCTTCAAATTATCCGACAGGAAATCTTTGGAGTACTGGAGCAAACACATCTTCAATCAATGTTGTTAGTAGCGGAAATTATACCATATCTTATACTGACGGAAATGGATGTACTTCTCCTTCATCAAATATTCAGATTACTGTTAATCCTGTACCGACTGCAAGTATTGGAGCAGCTCCAAATGCAATTTGTTTGATTAATTCTACAACAATAACATATGTAGGCAGTGCAAGCGCTGGTGCTTCTTATAATTGGAATTTTGGTGGTGGAAATATTATTTCAGGCACAGGCCAAGGTCCATACAATATCAACTTCAGTGCAGCAGGAAATTATACAGTTACACTTACTGTAACAGAACTCGGCTGTACAAGTAATGTAGCAAGTACAAGTATTACCGTATATGGAACACCTGTTTCTCCATTTATTTTGTCTGATGATACAATATGTGCTGAAGAATCTGTTACACTGCAGTATACAGGAAGCTCAGCATCAAGCTCAAATTATATTTGGAATATCGGTTCTGGCGTAATAGTAAGTGGCACAGGGCAGGGGCCAGTTTCTGTACAAATAAATACTCCCGGATTAAATACATTTTCATTGGTTGTTTCTGAAAACGGGTGTGTTTCTTCAACTACCACCCATTCAGTTTGGGTATATCCTTTACCTGCTGTAAATATTAATGCACAACCACATTCTGCATGTGATTCACTAACAACAGTATTTACAACAACAACACCAGGAGTTTCATATTTGTGGTCACTTGGTGATGGCACAACCGAAACAGCAACAAATTTTTCTCATTATTATCCTAATGGTTTATATGATGTTTCGCTAACTGTTACTGATAATAATAATTGTTCAGAGACTCTTACTTCTGTTGGATACATAATTGTTTTACCAACACCTGTGGCTGCTTTTACTTATAAACCAACAACGGATTCGGCAATAGATTTATCGGGAGCAACAATTTACTTTAATAATCAATCGAGTAATGCAACTACATATTCTTGGAACTTTGGAGATGGCGGAAGCAGTGGTCTAGCTAATCCTTATCATGTTTATGAAGATACAGGAAGCTTTGATGTTTTAATGTATGCGATTAATGAATTGGGGTGTTATGACAGTGCTAGCGCGGGTCATTTTATTATTCAGCCAAACCCAGATTTCTTTATTCCTAATGCCTTTACTCCAAACAATGATGGAGAGAATGATTTGTTTAAAGTTTATGGAAGCAGGGTTGCCAAAGTTGAAGTGAATATATTTTCAAGGATAGGGGAGCGGTTATATACTCTCAATAGTATTGATGGTGGTTGGGACGGAACTTTCCAGGGATTGAAATTGAATACTGGTGTTTTTGTTTATTCAGGTGTAATTCAATTTGATTCAGGAAAGAAAAAGAAAGTAAAGGGAGATATAACCTTGCTTAAATAGACCCTTTATTTTTTAATGGAGCTGGGTTTTCACCTAATAAAATTGTAAGGAAATTTTTATAAGTAGATTCTACAGAATGAAATTTTTCTGTTTTAATTCGAGCATTGGTTCCTAATTTCTTTCTTAATTCTTCATCCTTTATCAATCTGATAATTTGCTTTTCCCATTCTTCAGGTGTATTAGCAATTATAACATCTTCTTCATTTACAAAATGTGGAGATAAGCCAAGATTGGATGCAACTATAGGCAAGGATGCGGCGCCATATTCAATTGTTTTATAGGCCACTTTCCCCCGGTTAAATTCATTATCCTTCATTGCCGGATATAAAGCAATGTCTGAATTGATTAATTCATTAAAAAAAGTTTCAGTATTCCAAGGCGCTTGTTGAATTATCGGACTGTTATAGCCGCAGTTTGTTCTGCTTATCATTCTTAATCTTAAAGGATAATTCAGATTTATTCTTTCTAAAACAGGAATTATTTCTTTCAGGTAAACTGAGTTTGCTTCACTGCCGGTCCAGAAAATAGTGATAGGATTTTTAATCGAATAATCAGATTTTGTTTTATATTTTTTTACATCAACTACTAAATCGTTTAAAAGAACATTTGAATTTAATTTATTAAAATATTGATTTAAATGTTCATTTACCACTGATACTTTGTTACAAATTCTAGCGGTTTCATCAACCAGCCTTTTATTCCGGCCATAATCGGCATCAAAAAAATCAACAGTTACATTTTGATTTATCTTACAAAGCAATCGTTCAAGATGTGGAGTAAACTGATCATAGTATTCAGGAAACAATGCTCTTTGAAAAAAAACAGCCCGATAATTTCCAGCAGTCAAAATTTGAAATAATCTGCGCCAAAACGATCGTGCAAAGAATAAATACTCTTTTGCTCTTGATTTTGATTTAAAAAATATTTTCTCATCATCTTTTTCGCTCCAGGTGTAATGAATATCAAAGGTAAATTTGTATTTTTCAAGCAATGGTAGAAATATCTGAAACCGAGAAATGGTTCCGATATTATCCTTATGAGCATATGGAAAGAATAAAAAGTCTTTTGCTGGATTTCTTCTTTTTAAAAAAAAGGGGAAAACGGTAAAAAAAATAGCAACTAATCTTCCGAGGACTAATGCACACAATAAAAACAGATATGCTGCCTGCTCAACTTGCTTTAATAAAAATGGAGGTTTCCTTTTCAATGTAAAATCAATGGCAAGAATACTTAGTTAGCGCTCTCTTTCAAAGCAAGCTTAACCATAACCTTATTTCCTTTATCAAGGTACTGCATGTTTAAATAAGAATTTACTATGGCTATGCCTCTTCCATGATTGTCAAAAATCCGTGAATCATCGAATTGCAAAAACTTTTCAAATTCAAAACCATCTCCTTCATCTTCAATTACCAGATGAATAGTTCCTTCTTCCTTTTTCATCGAAACTCTGACCCTCCGGTTTTTATATTGATGGTTATTCAAACGAATTTCTATTTCATCTTGTAATTTTCCGCTTTCAATCAGGTTGGTTTTTTCTTCATATGTAATTCCAAGGTTCCCATGCTCAACAGCATTTGCTAATAATTCAAAAACATACATTGCTTCCTCAGGTATTGCACAAATATTTGCTATTCGAACCGCTAAAAATTCTCCTTCTGCCACAGTATGAAAATGAAAAACTGCTTCATCTAACAACCGAAATGAATTTTCAGCTTGTTTTAATTTGGTGAGTAATTCTTTTTGGTGTTCATGGTCTTGAATTGCAGCATGAATAGTTGAAAGCAATACCTCGCGCTTTATTGGTTTGGTTAAATAATAATATGCACCGGCATCAATCCCCTCTTTTATATTTTCTGGTTGATCCATACCGGTTTGCATAATCACCTGAATAGTTTCGAACTTAGGTTTTTCTCTTATCCATTGTAATAATTGTATGCCATTCATTTCAGGCATTTCCCAGTCAAGAAGTACTACGGCAATCTGTTCGTTATTTTGTTCGAGAATTAATTGAGCTTCCTTTGCATTCTCGGCTGTAAGCAAAGTATATCCTGCATTGATTAAAAGAGGTGATATAAGTTTAATACAAAGCGCATCATCATCAACAAGTAAAATCGTTTGCGTCATCTCAAAATTTCTTTTTTTTTCTACAATTATGAAAACAGTCAGTTTTGTTTTCCGGCAAGCACACAAATTTTCTTTTCATGATTAACGCTTCCAGTTAAATCAAAGTACTCAAAGAAAATAATGTAAATCCCAATTTCTGCCCGGAGTTTATCATCGTTAATTCCATCCCAATTAAAAACTCCTTTTTGTTCAAGCAGTGCATTTTGTACAAGCGACCGAATAGGTAATCCTCTTTCATTAAAAATTGTAACATTTGCTACATATCCGGGCTTATCAAAAGAATAAAGAACAGTAACCACATCATTATAGCCGTCTTGGTCGGGGGAAAAAACTTGCGGTTCAATGGTGATATTGTTATCGCCTTGCGGGTTTTTGTATTGCGAATTCTGATAAGCAGGTGTCCCGAATCCTATTGTAGATGCTGCAGAATGCCAATTCAAAGAGTCCTGAGTTATTGTTGCAGGATTAATTCGTTCGAGTGAAACACCTTCATTATTGTTCAATAATGGAAACTGCCAACTATCGTTGTAATGCAGTTCATCTAAAATGTTTCCGTTAAAAGTGGTGAGTACTACGGTTCCTTCATCATCATTAAAAGAAGGAAGAGTGGTAACAGCCAAAACATTTTGAGGGTTTGGTGTAAAATAATTTAAAGTAACCCAATCTGTATTTTCAGTAAAGGCAACATATTCTCCAGGCATTAATAAAAATCCATCACTGCATTGCGAGGAAGAAATAACAGCACCGGTATCATTTCGTGATGCAATGTATAGTTGTTTCAAATCCAGAATTTTGTTGGAGCGATTGAACAGTTCAACATAATCAGAACCGCCTGTTATAGGATTGAATAAAATTTCATTGATTATAACATCGTTTGAATCAGGATTTTCAGGAACTGCAAACTGCGTGGAGTTATCATCAGCAATAACATTTCCTGTGCAATCAGAAAGATTGTTACAGGTGATGGTATAAATGGTTCCCTGCTGAATAAGTTGTGAAAAAGAAACTATAACATTGGAAAAATCATTTTGCGGAGAAGCAGAATAAATTGCTCCTAGCGAAGGTGTAACAGTATAATTTCCAATCAAACTTGCAATGACACTATCGAGTGATTCACTGAAAAATAATTTGATTGTTTGACTATCAATAATTGTGGCGCGTACTAATTGCGGCGGTGTTGCATCAGGATTATTTCCCTGAACAGAATTTGTTTTTCCTGGAGTTCCTCCCGATAAATTTAAACTTGCTTTCCAGTTTGTACTTCCTGCACAAGGATTTGCAGGATCAATTCGTTCGAGCGACCAACCTCCTGCATCCTTCAACGCATCGTTGTACCACGATGAAGAATAGTTAACAGCATTAATCAATTTTCCATTTTCATTTCTCAACTTTAAACTATCTCCATCATCATTCAATGTTGGTATTGAAGAAAGAGCAAGAGTGTTTCCTAATGGAGAGAACAAAGAATAATTTGAAGCACTGCACAAAATCAAAAAGCTATCGGGCTGAATGGTATAAGATGGAATAGTGTAAGTATTTGTCGCATCACTGATAGTCCAGTTATTAATGTTGATTGGAAATGCGCTGCGATTAAAAAGTTCGAGATACTCAGCATCAGGTAGCGCAACCACCGGATTCGGATTCGCCATTATTTCATTTATGAGCACATCATATTGCTGCGGCTGATAATAACTAAATTGCACATTGGTGCCAGGTGTTCCGTTGCCTGCAATGTCTTGCACACCAATGCAAGTGAGTGTGTAGTTGGTTGCACTTTGCAAAGGAGTCAATAATTTTAAATGAATCAAACTGAAATTCGAAGCATCGCGTGTTGCGCTATCAGGCTGACCGATTGAATTATTAATCGTGTAGTTGAGATGATTGGATGAAGTTGCTGAATCAACGGCCTCGCTGAAATGTAAATCAACATGCAATGCATCTGTTACACTTGCTGATAAAATAGTTGGTGGTGTATTGTCAATTATAATTGGGCCAACATACACATCGTTGAAAAAATACTTTGTGTTGTTACTTGCAGAATATTTTACCAATACTCCAAAATATGCGCAGCTGCTAAATGTTAAATCATTAATCGTTCCCTGAGAAATATAACTTGAACCTGTTCCTGTGTTGTCAAGGTATAAAGTAAGGGTTCCGGACATATCACGAATAACTTTGACCTTTACCGGATTGTTTGACGAACCAGAAATGGTACCATCAACCCCATCAATAATCATGGTTGAAACTCCTGAAACCTTTTTGTATAAACTCACTTCATCTGCAGTATTTCCGATTTTTACAAAGTATCCATTGTTATTTCCTTCTAGGTTTAAAGAGTCTGAGGTAAGGTATACCTCCATGTAATTTCCTGAGCTGGTTGCACATTTAGGATTCGCAAAAAATTCCCATTGACAATTCGAAGCTAAAGTTGATGCAGTTGAAAGATGCGTTGTTGTAGGAGTTACAGCAGGACCATTTGTTTGCAATTGCCCAGTAATTGCTGTCCATTCAGCATCATCTCCGCTCCATAATGTTCCAATCGTAAAATCATTATCATCAAAATTATCGTTGACTTGTGCAAACAGAATTTTCGGTAGAAAAAATACGAGCAGCAAAAATGTTTTTTGGAATATGGATTTCATGGTGTTGAAAAGGAATTCAATATTAAGCATCGTGATTCAAATTATGTGAGAGTAATTTCGCAGAAATTATTTTTTAATGAAAGTCGCAGTTATTGGAGTCACCGGAATGGTGGGAAGAGAAATGTTAAAAGTGTTAGAGGAACGAAATTTCCCCGTTGATGAGCTACTTCCGGTTGCTTCTGAAAAATCTGTAGGTCAAAAAATTTCTTTCCGCGGGAAAGAATATTCCATTATAACTATTGATGATGCCGTAAAAATAAAACCTGCAATTGCATTGTTCTCTGCCGGCTCAAGTGTTTCATTGGAATATGCACCAAAATTTGCCGAAGAAGGAACAACCGTGATTGATAATTCTTCCGCATGGCGAATGCATCCCGAAAAAAAATTAATTGTTCCGGAAATTAACGGGCAGGTGCTGACTGTAACAGATAAAATAATTGCGAACCCCAATTGCTCCACCATTCAAATGGTAATGGTGCTGAATCCGCTGCACAAAAAATATCAGATAAAAAGAATTGTGGTTTCCACTTATCAATCGGTAAGCGGAACCGGAAAAGCCGCAGTGAATCAGTTGATGAACGAACGCAATAATGTGAAAGGCGAAATGGCATATCCGTATCAGATTGATTTGAATTGTTTACCGCAGGTGGATGTGTTTCTTGAAAGTGGATACACAAAGGAAGAAATGAAAATGGTGAACGAAACAAAAAAAATTATGATGGACAACAGCATCTCGCTCACGGCAACTTGCGTGCGTGTGCCAGTGATGGGTGGACACAGCGAAGCAGTGAACATTACTTTCGAAAAAGATTTTGATTTAACCGAAGTGCGAAAAATTCTCGGGAACACTTCAGGTGTAACAGTGCAGGATGATATTGCCAATAAAATTTATCCGATGCCGATAAATGCGCATGGAAAAGATGATGTGTTTGTCGGAAGAATCCGCCGCGATGAATCACTCGCCAACTCGCTCAACTGCTGGATAGTTTCTGATAATCTTCGCAAGGGTGCTGCAACTAATGCAGTGCAGATTGCTGAATATCTTTTGAAAAATAATTTGCTGTAAAAATTTTTACCGCAGAGACGCAAAGGCGCAGAGACAAATTTCCCAATTTCCACTATCACCCAATTCCCAAAAAGAGATGAGCGACGATTTGCTTCCCACCTACACCCGCTCGCAACTCGCACTCCGCAACGGGCAAGACAAACCCGAAATATGGATTGCGTTTCAAAAAATTATTTACGATGTAACCGACAGCCGCCTCTGGAGAAAAGGGCGCCACTACGAGCATTGGGCAGGACAAGATTTAACTGAGGAATTAGAACAGGCACCACACACACTAAAAGTTTTTGAACGGTTTAAAGCGATTGGGAGATTGGAGGGGTAATTATATTCCTAACCACTCAAGTGCATTCTCCCTAACTAATTTTTCCTTAACACTTTCAGAAAAATTCATGCCCTCTATTAATTTCCCGGGAGATAATTCTCCCAATGGAAAAGGATAGTCGGTTCCCAAACAAACTTTATTGTCGCCCATCATTTTAATAATGATGTTGAGCATATCTGCATCATGCACCAATGAATCGAGCCAGAATTTTCCCAGATAATTTCTTGGAGAATTATTATTATCAACCGCAACCAAATCAGGTCGCACATTAAATCCATGTTCTATTCTTCCGAATGTGGCAGGGAAACTTCCGCCACCATGTGCAAACGCAACACGCAGCTTCGGAAATTTTTCAAACACACCTCCGAAAATCATATTACAGATGGCGAGTGAAGTTTCGGCGGGCATTCCAACTAACCACGGCAACCAGTACTTCGGCATTTTTTCTTTTCCCATCATGTCCCATGGATGAACAAAAATCGCTGCGCCTAATTCTTCGGCGGCAGCATACACCGGAAATAATTCCGGCGCATTCAGATTCCAGTCGTTGATGTGCGAACCGATTTCTACTCCCGGCAATTTTAATTCTTTCACACACCGTTCTAATTCTTTCACTGCTAATTCTGGCGACTGTAACGGTAGTGTTCCCAATCCGATAAATCGGTCGGGATAATTATTCACAACTGTTGCAATGTGGTCGTTAAAAAATCTTGAAGTATCATTTGCATCTTGTGGCTTCGCCCAGTAATGAAACAACACCGGAATGGTACTCAGCACCTGCACACCAACTTTATGTTCATCACATTCGTGCATCCGCACTTTCGGGTCCCAGCAATTTGATTCTATCTCGCGAAAAAATTTATCGTCAATCATCATCTTCGCGCAACAGTCTTTGTGATGTTCGAGATGAATGAATCCGCCATAACCAAATTTCTCAGCCCACCGCGGAACTTTCTCGGGAATTATGTGAGTATGAATATCAATTTTACCTGCGTGCATTCAAAAATATTGTGCTGAAATGTAGCAGATAATTTTTCAACGAAAAAGTATCAGAGTTGCTCAACCTTGCTTCTTTCAATAACAAGTTTATAAAAATCTTCGTACTCAGGCAGTATTTTATGTACATCAAATGCATGTGCTTGCTTCAGTGCATTTTGTTTGAACAGATTTAATTTATTGTCGTCCATCAATAATGAAATGGAGTTTTCTGCCATACTATCTACATCACCAACATTACTCATGTAACCTGTTACACCATCAATATTTACTTCAGGAATTCCTCCTGCGTTGGTACTGATAACCGGAACCTGGCAAGCCATTGCTTCCAAAGCAGCCAACCCAAAACTTTCTGTTTCTGAAGGAAATAAAAACAAATCGCTTACTGCCAATAATTCCTCAACAGCTTCCTGCTTACCAAGAAAACGAACATGATCCATTACTTCCATATCTCTGCATAATTGCTCCATGGTTTGCCGCTCAGGTCCATCGCCAACCAACAATAATTTTGATGGAATTTTATCCAATACTTTTTTGAAAATTTTCACCACATCATCGGTGCGCTTTACCTGACGGAAATTGGAGGTATGAATCAGAATTTTTTCGCCGAGCGGTGCAATGGCTTTTTTAAAATGTTCCTTCTTCGCTTTGTGAAAACGGTCGAGGTCAATAAAATTGGTGATGACTTTTATTTCCTGGTCAATCGCAAAACTCCGGTAGGTTTCTTCTTTCAGATATTCTGAAACAGCTGTTACACCATCTGACTTGTTAATGGAAAAAGTTACGACGGGTTCGTAAGTAGCATCTTTCCCAACGAGCGTAATATCAGTTCCGTGCAGTGTGGTGATGTAGGGAAGATAAATATTTTTTGTCTTCAGAATTTCGCGCGCGAAATAAGCAGTAGCAGCATGGGGAATGGCATAGTGAACATGAAGAATATCTAATTGTGCATGCAAAACAGTATCAACAATTTTACTGGTTAGTGCTGATTCATAAGGAGCACGCTCAAACAATGGATAGTCGGCAAAATTTACTTCATGAAAAAAAATATTCTCAACAAATGAATCCAGTCTTGCAGGTACCCGATACGAAATGAAATGAACTTCATGACCTTTCTGAGCCAGCGCTTTTCCCAATTCAGTTGCTACCACTCCGCTTCCTCCATAAGTCGGATAACAAACAATTCCAATTCGCATTTTTTTCATTTTCAATTATTGATGTGTTTGACGAACAATTGTATTGAATATTGAGTTCAAAGTTATTTGCTAAAAACTTCTTTTCTTAACTATTGGAATTTTCTTTGAACTTTGAAGCCACAACTTTAGAAAATGAAATTTAATTCCAATACCATAACAACAGCAATGCTTACGCTTGTTCTGATCTGTTTCTTTTTCCCATTTGCCGAAATCAGCTGCAACAATGTTTCATATTTATCTCTCAGCGGCAAAGATTTATTACGAGGAAAAGAAATGACAAAAGCAGATGTTATGGAATTTGCCAAGCGAGCGGGACTTGAAAAAGAAATGGGTGAATACAGTGACCCGCAGCAACAGACCAAAAATATTCCACCAAACCCCTGGGCAATTATTGCTTTTGCTATGACAGCAATTGGAATAATTATAGGTGTAGTGTTGCGCCGTTTCGGAACGGTAATTCATTTAGTAACATCTGCGGCAGCAGTTATTTCATTGATTGGATTACAACTCTCAATGAACAGCGAATATTCTTATACTAATTCGCTTTTTAAGGTTGAATTGAATATTAAATATCTTCCCGGCTATTGGTTAAGTTTATTATTAAGTGGATTAGTTGCCGGAATTTGCCTGGTAGTTTTTTTAATCGAAAGAAGAAAACCAACTCAACCGGAAAGCATTAATCCATCTGCTATTCAACCCGAACCCCCTCCGATTGACACACCTGTTGAATGAAAATTTGAAATTCTCTTACAGCATTAATTGCAGTGGTTATTTTAGCCCGCTAATAAATAAACATGCAAAGAGATAATTTACTTTTTGGTCTTATAGGCGAAGAATTAGAAAGGCAGCGCCACGGCATTGAATTAATTGCTTCTGAAAATTTTGTGAGCCAACAAGTGTTGGAAGCAATGGGTTCGTGTCTTACCAATAAATATGCTGAAGGATATCCTGGCCGCAGGTATTACGGTGGTTGCGAAGTGGTTGACAAGGTAGAACAATTAGCCATTGACAGAATTAAACAACTATTCGGTGCTGAGTATGCGAATGTGCAACCACACTCCGGTGCGCAGGCAAATGCAGCGGTAATGCTTGCTGTATTACAGGCTGGCGATAAAATTTTAGGGTTGGATTTAGCGCATGGTGGTCATCTCACTCATGGTTCTGCTGCAAATTTTTCAGGCAAAACTTACAAGCCGTCTTTTTACCAGGTTGAAAAAGAAACGGGTCGCATCAACATGGATGAAGTGGAGCGTATAGCGATTGAAGAAAAACCGAAGTTGATTATTTGCGGCGCATCTGCTTACTCACGCGATTATGATTATCCGCGCTTCCGCGCCATTGCTGATAAGGTTGGTGCATTGCTTATGGCCGATATTGCCCATCCTGCCGGTTTGATTGCTACAAAATTTTTAAGTGACCCGTTACCCCATTGTCATTTTGTTACTTCCACAACTCATAAAACATTGCGTGGTCCGCGTGGTGGAATTATTTTAATAGGGAAAGATTTTCCAAATCCATTTGGATTAACAACACCGAAAGGTGAAGTGCGAATGATGAGTTCCATAATTGATGGTGCAGTTTTTCCGGGCACACAAGGCGGCCCGCTTGAACATGTGATTGCATCAAAGGCTGTTGCATTTGGTGAAGCACTCTCACCCGAGTATAAGGAATATTGCGGACAAATAATTAAGAATGCGCAGGCACTGGCAAAAGCAATGACTTCGCGTGGATTTGTAATTGTTAGTGGCGGAACTGATAATCATTTAATGCTGATTGATCTTCACAACAAAAATATTTCGGGTAAAAAAGCGGAGAACACTTTGGTGCGTGCTGAAATTACTTTGAATAAAAATATGGTTCCGTATGATGATAAATCTCCGTTTGTTACATCAGGAATCCGCATTGGTACTGCAGCAATTACTTCCAGAGGAATGAAAGAACAACACATGGATCAGATTGCTGAATGGATAAACATTGTTTTGATGGATGCTGATAATGAAGCAACAATTGCCTCTGTAAAAAGTGAAGTAAATAAATTCATGAAGCAATTTTCATTGTATGCTTAATGAGAATCAGAAGTTAAAATTCAAAAGGTTAAAAAATTTTAGTGCAGAGAAATTATTCTTCATTTTTAGTTTTTCACTTTTCACTTTTCACTTTTCCTCCTGCACACAGTTCTGGTTTGGCGGAATTCAGGATCAGGCTGATGAACTGGTGATTCAGTTTTATTCGCACGATAAAAACAAACCTGACCCGGTTCAAATAGACATTACCGATAAAACAACTATTGATAATATTTCTGCATATATAGAAAAAGCAGAACCGGAAAAAAAAGACTGCGGTTACGATGGAGTTTTGAAATATAAATCGAAAGGCAAAGACTTATTGGATGTGGAATTTGCTATTGTTGATACCTGCAACTATGTAGCATTTGTGCTTAACAGCAATGTGAATTACAGGAAACTAAGTATTGAAGGAGTTAAGTATTTGAAAGAGTTGAATCAGTAAATTGTTTTCAGATATTTCAATCTGAATAAAAAAAAGCCGCTCTCATCACTGAAAGCGGCTTTCGTTTTTTTAAAAATAATCTATTCTTTAATAAAACTCTTTACTCGTTTGTTTCCCATTTCGTCTTTCAGAGAAATAAAATAAACACCTGAATTAAGTGTGCTAACATCTAATTTATAATTCGTCGAAATAAGTTCAAGATTGGTAGCAGGCTGTCTTATAATTATTCTTCCCAATAAATCTGAAACTTCAATCACCAACGACAAATCATTCTTTTCTTTTTGCTTGATTGTTATTTGTTGCACGGCCGGATTCGGATAAACATCAAAATCCTGTGCAAAAATATTCCCTCCTGTTCCTCCTCCTTGCCCCGTATCGGCAGTTGTGACGAAAACATTCTTCGAGCTGTAAACAGAACAGTTTGCTTTCACTTTCCAATCATATGATGTACTGGGGTTCAATGGTGATGCATAAAAATTATTATAAAATGCAGTGCCCAGTAAAGTATAAGCCGTAGTTCCGGTTACACGATAGTAAACTGAATAATAAGCCGCACCTGCTACTGCTGTCCATGTTAAATAAGCATATGTACCACCTATGTATTGAGCTGCCAACCCTGTTGGTTTTAAGCATGAAGTAACCGAGGTAGAAAAAGTTGCGACGGTTGAGTATTGCGAGCAGTTCGCTTTTACACGCCACTTGTATGTTGCTGAACCATATAATCCGGTTAATGGATAAAAATTGTTTGTTGTTACACCTGCATTAGTCCATGTTGTTGTAACTGATAATCTGTATTGCACTACATAGCTTGTTGCACCAGAAACTGTGGCCCAATTTAATTGCGCACTTGTTGCTGTAATATTTGTAGATGTTAAACCAGTTGGTTTTAAGCAGGTATAATTTGATGTGGTGAAATTTCCGTTCGCTGTAAAATTTGAACAATCAGTTTTCACATGCCAGTTGTAAGCAGTATTCACAACGAGATTATATAAAGGCATAGAGGTTGAAGAAGTATTCCCGGCAGAAGTCCATATAGTTGAAGCGGCAGTTTTATATTCAACAGTATAATTAGTAACACCAGCAACCGGATTCCAACTCAGTGTTACTGTGCTTGCACTCAAACCTGAAACCGACATTCCTGTTGGAACTGTTCCGACTGCATTTACACAATTTGCTGCAATCGTTCTTGCTCTTATTAAATCACCAGGCTGTATACCAAATCCATTGTTAAAATTAATACCAACTCCACTAACAAGATGGCAATAGCTCATAACTGTTCCGCCACCAACCGGAGTTGGACCATTTGCACAACCTCCTTCTGTGGGATAACCTGCAGTAGGACCACAATTGTCCAAAGCACCACCTGTCCATGAACAACTATGTGTATGCGGTGATCCGAAGTTATGACCCATTTCATGACTGATAACTTCAACACTCCATGAATAAGTTGGAACAGTATTATATGAATTATAAATTCCACTTACTGCAAAATTTGAATATTGCGAACACAACACATTCAGCCAGGCTACTCCACCTCCAATACTTCTTGTACTTAAAAAATGCCCGAGATTAGCTGTTGTGAAAGGAGAATGAGAAGAGGCAAAAGGAGAGAGCAGCGAGCTTGCAGTTGTGTACGAAACAAAAGGGTCGGTAACAGTCCACACATAAACTGATTGAAGTGTCACAACAATATTTTCATTGGCATACATGGTTGCAACCTGACCGAATAATCCGGTTACATAATTTACCACATTGGTCACATCGCTTCCTTTGTCTAAATACATCTGATAATCACATTCGAAATAAACCGAAACCTCTTTGCAGCCAACACCGCGATCGATAGAATTTAATTCAATCTGGTAGTTTGAATCATCTGTTTCGCAATTCATCACAGGATGATAATTTGATTTTGTGGAATTGTAAATCACATAATCTTCTGATTCATCATTTAATTTTCCAACGGTAAATGTTCCTTCGCTGTTCGAAAACACGCCAATCATTTCATTTTGGAAAAAACTTATAGTAGCAATTGAATTTTCATCGCCCTTAATTATGCCACGATAAAAAACCCCTGCTTTATAATTAAATCCCTTTGTTCCTGAAGATGATTTTGTTCCAACATTAAAATCCGATGTCAGAATATTTACTTCTGCTAATTGTAAAATGACAGTTGAATTATTGACAGACGGTATTTCCAGCTCCATTGTTGCGGGTTCATCAGTAATAACCGAATTAAGTGCATCTGGCAACAACGAAACTTTTACCATATCACCGAAAACAGGGTCAATCTTTTTTTCGCGTAAATCAGAATTAAATACTTTGTAAGAAGGAAACACTTCATCGCGCGGAGTAGCAGCAACCTGCTGAATCCACTTTGAAATGTTATTGGCGTTTTGGGCAAAAGAGAAATTAATTGCCACCATCATTATCATGAAAGCAGCAGCAAGGAACTTTGAATTTTTTATCATGAATTAAAATTGGTTTAATAATTATGAATTAGTGCAGCAATAAGCCGAAGACTATTACTTATTCAAGATTAAAAAATCTTTCACTCCGACCGCAATGTTTTGTACTAACGGAAATAATGTGAATGGGGCTTATTACGAACAACCACAGACTTTTGTTTTGT
>Ga0209596_1000954_pt1 | contig 25649 bp, 22 predicted proteins | sample M_130807_MF_Meta_FD_187314 | JGI IMG/M metagenome (GOLD analysis project Ga0209596, IMG submission 187314) | Freshwater microbial communities from Lake Montjoie, Canada to study carbon cycling - M_130807_MF_MetaG (SPAdes) (version 2) | ecosystem: Environmental > Aquatic > Freshwater > Lake... | reverse complement strand
CATTGGCTTCTAATACTTGACCAAGGGTATTAACCAAATTATCATTTTCAAAAATCACTTGTACGTTTTTAAATGCATGATTGTACAGCGTCATGGTTGTATAATGCAAATTCAATTTTCGCAGACCCAATTCAGGAAAATCAGTTTGGGTTAATACTTCTGTAATTTCCCTACAACGATCTGTTCTAAAATTGAAACAAATGACCGAATCGCCTTCTTTAATTTGTGCAATGGGTTGGTTGTTTGCATCGGTAATAACTGTTGGCAAAATAAATTCATCAGAAATACCTGCTGCATAAGATTGCGTTATTGCATTTATGACATCAGTAGCTGTTGGCCCTGCAGCATTCACTAAAGTATCGTATGCTAGTTTTACTCTTTCCCAACGTTTGTCTCGGTCCATGGCATAATACCTACCACTGACGGTAGCAATTTTTCCTACAGAGGTCTTTAAAAAGCTTTCCATATCGGTCAGATAGCCTAAACCACTTTTAGGATCTGTATCTCTACCATCTGTAAATGCATGAATATATACTTCGGTTAATCCGGCGTCTTTGCAAATATTACAGATAGCTTTTAAATGACTAGTATGCGAGTGAACGCCACCATCACTTAATAAACCTAATAAATGCAAGGGTTTGTTGTTTGTTTTGGCTTGTTCAATAGCAGCCAATAAAACAGGGTTTTGTGCCAATTCACCAGTACGGATGGCTACATTAATTCTTTGCAACTCTTGGTAAACAATTCTGCCAGCACCTAAATTCAGGTGTCCAACTTCACTATTACCCATTTGGCCATCGGGTAAGCCTACTTCTTCACCACAGGTAACCAAAGTGGTGTTTGGATATATACTATACAAACTACTTACAAATGCAGGGTGCGCTTGCTGAATGGCATCTGCACTAGGAATTTTACCTAATCCCCATCCATCCATAATGGCTAAAATCACTTTCTTGCTCATAAAACACGGTTATTTTAATAATTCTTTTCAGCTAACTTAGCTTTCGCGTGCAATTTATTAAAGTTGGCATGTTTTTAGCAAACTGTTTTTAAGAATCTAACATTATGAAATATATATTTTTATTAATTGCCTTATTTGTTGGGACAGCTTCATTTTCAATTCAACCAGATACAGATGCCATTGTTAAAGCATTTAAGACGGCAGATGCTACAGAAATAGGAGGCTATTTTGATGATTTCATCGATTTAAAATTACTCGATAAAGAAGAAGTTAAAAATATGGGACGCAATCAAGCCACAATAGCTTTGAAAACTTTTTTCGACGAAAACCATATCAAAGGCTTCGAAAAAGGATCTGACCGTGAAATTGGCAATACTTTGTATATCACTGGCAAACTAACTAGCAATGGGAAATCATACAATGTAACCGTAATGCTAAAAGCCAAGGCAAACAAGCACCAGATTATTACTATGCGCATCAATTAAAGTCAACGATTTTTTTATCATAGCCCAAGTCTTATACTAAGGCCCTAGTTTTGTACCATGCAAACCACACAAGAGCTGCTAGATCAATTAATTATAGCCGGTTTAAAAGAAGATATAGGCGAAGGCGACTATTCAACCTTGAGTTGTATTGATGGTGCTGCTATGGGTAAAGCAGTTTTAATGATTAAGCAAGAAGGTATTTTGGCTGGGATGAAAGTAGCAGAAAGAATTTTTCAAATAGTTGCGCCCACAGCTTTATTTAAGCCATTTAAAGCCGATGCAGCTACTATGGAAAAAGGAGAAATTGCATTTGAAGTTACTGCGCCAATCCATGCCATTCTTAGTGCAGAGCGTTTAGTTTTAAATTGTATGCAAAGGATGTCGGGTATTGCAACCCTCACAAAAAAATACACAGATTTATTACAAGGATATCATACTCAAATTTTAGACACCAGAAAAACAACGCCCAATTTTAGATTACTAGAAAAAGCGGCAGTTAAAATTGGTGGCGGCGTTAATCATCGATTTGCTTTATACGATATGATAATGCTAAAAGACAATCATATAGACTATTGTGGCGGATTAGAACCTGCTATTAATAAAGCGTTCAATTATGTTGCTACAAATAAGTTACCCTTAAAAATTGAAGTAGAAACCAGAACATTGGCAGACGTAGAAAAAGTATGCGCAATAGCAAAAGGAAAAGTTTTTAGAATTATGTTGGATAATTTTTCAATATCAGACTTAGCATCAGCTGTTAAAATAATTGGAACAGATTTTGAAACAGAAGCGAGTGGCGGTATTAATTTAGAAAACATACAAGACTATGCTAATACAGGTGTTGACTATGTAAGTGTTGGTGCATTAATTCATCAAGCCCAAAGTGTAGATCTCAGTTTAAAAGCCAGTTTTAACTAGTAGATTATTTTATTAAATTTACCCAATGTCAAAAAAGAATAAACCTGATAGTAGAGGCTTCGTATTTAGTACAGACCCAAATTTTTCATTTGAGTCGGCCGATGAAATACTAGAAACACTTGCGCCAGCGCAACAAAAATTACGCATACGTTTAGAAACCAAACACCGTGCTGGAAAGGCGGTTACCTTAATTACAGGATTTATTGGCACCAATGAAGACCTTGAGATTCTTGGCAAACAATTAAAAAATTTTTGTGGAACAGGTGGTTCTGCTAAAGATGCAGAAATAATTATTCAAGGAGACCAACGTACAAAATTACTTCCTTGGTTATTGAAAAATGGTTACACACAAAGCAAATAATTTCTTTCTTAATTAGTAATCAATTTCTAATTTCAATTTTTCTTTCAATGCTTTTACAAGTGGGTATTGCTCAGCAATTCGCTCGTATTTTTGACGGCTATTCATACGCAAATGTGCAGGCACTTCTTCCATTTCGCCTGCATCTACCAAAACCGTAAAACTAATGGTTCTATTATTGAAAGCTTTTTGCAAATGGTCTATCATCGTCATTCGTTCTTGCTCCACAAATTTTTGTGAAGTGAGAGAAGAAACAGTTACTGTAAAATGAATATCATCTTCAATTGCTAGTTTGGCAATTTTAAAAGTCCCTGCAGAAGAGTGTTTAAGTTGTTGTTCTAATATTTTGGTGTAACTATCCCAACAAGATTGCAGTTTTTCCATGTTTAGTACTTCTGCATCTTTTACTTCTTCAATTGCGTATTGATCGCCATATTTTTCACGCAATGCAGCCAATAATCCTTTTTTATTTCCAGCGGGAATTAGGTTCGGTTTTGGCGGAGCAACAGGCTGTTTAATGGGCGTTGGATTCGCTGTAACTTCGGTAACTAGCTTTGCTGGGGGTACAGGCGCGGCAGGCGTTTCAATATATAGTTTTGGCGCAGGTATTGTATTTACTGCTGCAACATTTAACTGGATGGAGGGGATTTTTTTTGTGCGGATAGCAATTGGCCCGTCAATCCGTTTTTTTTTTACAAGTGTGCCATTTTCTGAACTAAGCTCAATGGCTTGTTGTAAAAAATTTAGTTTGATAATGGTCAATTCAACGTGCAATCTTTTATTGCGCGCCATTTTATAATTGATCTCCGATTCATTTAAAATATTCAAAGCACTTACTAAAAATGAAACACCAGCTTTTACTGCAGTGCTGGTATACTTGGCTTGCATGCCTTCAACCACTTCTAATAAGGCCGCGGATTTTGGGTCTTTACAAACCAATAAGTTTCTAATAAATTCAGCAAATCCATTCAATACCAAATCGCCTTCAAATCCTTTGCGGTTTATTTCATCAAACAAAAGCATGGCCGATGCAAGGTCTTGTTCTTGCATGGCTTCTAGCATTTTAAAATAATAATCGTCGTCTAATATATTTAAATGCTCAAGCGTATTTAAATAAGTAAGTGTGCCATTAGTGAAACTTACAATTTTATCTAAAATACTTAATGAGTCACGCATACAACCTTCGCTTTTTTGCGCAATTACTTGTAGTGCTGCTTTTTCGGCATTGATATGTTCTTTGGTAACAATTTCTTGCAAATGCTCCACCGTGTCGTTATTGGTGATGCGTTTGAAATCAAAAATTTGACACCTGCTTAAAATAGTAGGTAATATTTTGTGTTTTTCGGTTGTAGCCAGAATGAAAATAGCGTAAGGTGGTGGTTCTTCTAAAGTTTTTAAAAATGCATTAAAGGCATTCGCACTTAACATGTGTACCTCATCTACAATATATACTTTGTATTTACCTGCCTGTGGTGAAAATCGAACCTGTTCAACTAAAGATCTAATATCGTCTACCGAGTTATTGCTGGCGGCATCTAACTCATGAATATTTAAGGATGTACCAGCGTCAAAAGAAACACAACTATTACAAGTATTACAAGCTTCGCCTTCGGCTGTTTGGTTGGTACAGTTAATGGTTTTTGCTAAAATTCTAGCACAAGTAGTTTTACCCACTCCTCTTGGTCCGCAAAATAAAAATGCGTGGGCCAATTGGTTGTTTTTAATGGCATTCTTAAGTGTAGTAGTGATATGCGCTTGCCCAACTACAGTATTGAAGTTCTGTGGGCGGTATTTTCTGGCTGATACAACGAAATTATCCATAATTCACTTAGAAGAAGTTCAAATGTAAGCAATCAAGCAGTTTTTTTACAATGATTACTGGGTAGAAACTGATTTTCTGAATAAGTTTTTTATTTATAGTTCATTTCTGGATGCCTTTCAAAATTTTGGCTAGGGTTAAATAGGCAGCGGTAAGTAATCAACCGCCTACTTTGTTTGCCTCCAAGGCTTTTGTAGATATTGATCATTTTAGGGTTCCATTCGCCAGCCCAGCCCATTTCATACATATCGTACCAGCCGTTACCTTGAACAAATTGGCCACATTCTTTAATTAAAAAGCTATCTACTCCTAGTGCTTGAAATTTTGGAACCACGCCAAAAGCCATACCGGTGAGTCTTTTATTGCTGCCCCGCCATTTCATCCAAACCAACTGTAGTTTTTGAAACCAACCCAATTTTCCATTAAAATATTTGAAATATTGGTTGAGGTCGGGGATATTAATAAACATGGCAATGGGCTCTTCTTTAAAATAGGCAAACCAAATGGTGCGTTCATCCATAATTGGTTTCATTTTTTTAAACAGTTTTAATACCTGCTCATTCGAAATTTCTTTTGCTTCTCCATGTTGCGCCCAAGCTAAATTATACACCGTAGCAAAATCCTTGGCATACTTTTCTATTTCATTGAGTTTGGCATGTTTGGCTTGGTAGTCTGGCTTTGCTTTAAACCTAGCATGCCTTTCTGTAAAACGCGCTGGATAAGGATCGTCTACTACCATGGTATAATAATATTGGTTGTAGTAATTTTTAAAGCCATAAGTATCAAAAAGCACTTCGTAATAGGATGGGTTAAAAGACATGCCATATATTGGCTCGCTATCAAAGCCTTCCACCAGTAAGCCCCACCATTTATCGCGGTCTCCAAAATTAATTGGTCCATCCATGGCTGCGGCTCCTTTACTAATTAGCCATTGCTTTGCAGCATCAAACAAAATATTAGCCGCTGTTTGATTATTAATGCATTCAAAAAAACCAATTCCTCCTGTTATAAAATCTGTTCCTTTATTAATATACTTGCTATTGACAAAAGCAGCAATCCTACCAATAGTAATACCCTCTTCATTTAAAAGGATCCAGCGTTTTGGTTCGCCGTGGTTAAAAAATTTATTTTTCAACGGATCAAAAACCTCATTTACTTCATTGTCAAGTGGACGAATATATGCAGGATTCGATTTGTTAATTTTAACAGCAATTTTTATAAATTCTGCAGCAGTTTTTTTGTCTGTTACTTCAACCAAATGCATAGTTAATATTTTAAGTATCTAAGTTAATCAGTTATTTTTTAAATAATTTCAAAGACATTTTTTCATCGATGCCATAAATGTCTTTTCTAAAATTAAGTAAACCATTTTTTCATCCAATAATATTTACCAACAGAAAAAAATCAGTAAAAAATGACAGCCCTTCATATTGGTAAGAAATAAAATGACTAAGATCTATTTGCAAGTACTGTAATAGCAACAACTCCAGCTGTTTCTGTGCGTAATCGAGTATTACCTAAACTCACTGGTAAAAATGTTTTATTTTTTGCCAGTGATATTTCGTCGGGCGTAAAATCGCCTTCAGGTCCTATTAAAATTAAGGAATTGATTACAGCAGGCAAGTTGTTAATGGTGTTTTTTGAATCATCCTCGCAGTGCGCTATTAATTTTTGTAGATGCTTTGCTGTATTAATTAGTTGCATAACATCAATAGGTTCGTGCAAAATAGGCAACCAAACTTGTTCGCTTTGTAACATTGCAGCAACTAATATTTGTTGCATTCTGTCGTATCGAAAACGTTGGTGTTCGGTTCTTTTACAGATTAATGGATAAATGTCAATAATACCAATTTCCGTAATTTTCTCTAGCATCCATTCAAATCTATCTGCATTTTTTAATAGCGAAATGCCAATACTATTACAGGTATTAGACTGTGGTGTAAAACTTGTTTTTTCAATTAACGCAACTGATTTTTGTTTATCGGCACTTAATAAACTAGCATTAAATAAATTGCCTTTTCCGTCTGTTAAATTGAGGGGCTGCCCAACTTTCATGCGCAAAACTTGTACACAATGCTTACTAGTTGTTTCGCTTAAAACAAAAGGCAGATTGGTATTAACAAGATTGGGTTCAAAAAAAAATGGCACACTCATTTATTACAAATTCGGTACAACATTAAAATGGTTGATCGCTTTCAAAGCCTTGGTCAAAATCTGCCTCATTCATTTTACTGCCTTTTTGCAAATAAAATTTAGCGCCATCACTATCAGCAGCACCTGATGCAGGTGTGTTTGGTGGGCTAAGTGATTTCCAGTTTTTTGATAAACCAGCAGCTGCAGTATCTTCTTCCCATTCTTCAAAACGTTGAATAGATAAATTAGCCCTTAGTTTAATGGTTTCCAACGATCCATTTCTGTGTTTGGCTATTCGAATATGCGTTTCTCCATGGGTGCTTTCGCCCATTTCGTTGCTTTTTACTTCGTAATATTCTGGACGATAAATAAACATTACCATATCGGCATCTTGTTCAATGGCTCCCGACTCTCGCAAATCGCTCAACTGTGGCATTTTGCTTTCTTTACGGGTTTCTACAGCACGACTTAACTGACTCAAAGCTATAATAGGCACTTTTAACTCTTTGGCAAGTGCTTTTAAATTTCTTGAAATATTACTAATTTCTTGTTCGCGATTTCCTCCTTTATCATTGGTGCCACTCATCAATTGCAGATAGTCAATAATAATAATACCAACTTTATGTTTGGTAACTAACCTTCTAGCTTTTGCTCTAAATTCAAAAATATTTAGGGCAGCTGTATCATCAATATAAATGGGTGCAACTTCTAATTTTTTAATACCCTTGTTCAGCAGTTGTTGGTACTCGTGGTCTTCTAGTTTTCCCCGACTAATTTTTTCCATTTTAATTTCACTCTCTGCACTCAATATTCTTTGAACCAATTGAGAGGCACCCATTTCTAGCGAGAAAAATCCTACAGCAACTGGTTTGGTAGGATGCAAAGCGGCGTTTCGGGCTAAATTTAATGCGAAAGCTGTTTTACCTACAGAAGGTCTTGCAGCTAAAATAATTAAATCGGTTGGTTGCCATCCAAAAGTAATACGATCGAGCGTTGCAAACCCGCTAGGAACACCAGATATATCGTCTGTTTTAGTACGCAGTTCGTCAATTCGGTTCATGGTTTTTGCCAAAACCTCTGTGATTTCTTCGAAATTCTTTTTTAGATAGTTGTTGGTAATATTGAACATTTTGGTTTCGCTCTCATCCAACAAATCAAATACATCGGTACTATCTTCATAAGCATCGCCAATAATTTCTCCGCTAATACGAATCAATTCTCTTTGAATAAATTTTTGTAAAACAATCCTAGCATGCGCTTCAATATTGGCAGTTGATACAACTGAATTGGTTAGTTTGGTTACATAATATGGTCCACCAACAATATCTAACTGCTCTCTAAATTTAAGTTCTTCAACTACTGTTAAAATATCAATAGGCATGTTTTTTTGTTGCAAGCCCATCATTGCGTTGAAAATATGCTGGTGCGCTTCTACATAAAAACACTCTGGCTTTATAATTTCTGTAATGGTATCAAAAGCACTTTTTTCAAGCATAATGGCACCCAATACCGCTTCTTCTAATTCTTTAGCCTGTGGAGGGACTTTACCGTAAACCATTGTATTTAGGTCTACTGAGGTTTTTCTTCTCTTGCGGTCTTTGTTTAAATTAGCTATTTCCATTGTTGATTTTGATGCTTTAAAAAACTAACCCAAAATTTTTAAAAAGCAATTAATTGGTGGGTTACCAACAAATCACTTCAGAACAAGGGGAAGCGAATATGGGGCAAGAAATCGGGTTATGAAAATTTATTTCAATCAATTTTCATCCACAGGTTATTATAGCTCCATTCACATGCAAACTTGCGCTATCCACAAAATAATCTAAGCTTATCCACCAAAGTTAAAAGTTTTCCTACTCCAATACAGGGAATATTAACAAAGCCTTGTGCAGAAAAATTTCTTTAAAATTCGCAATCATTAAACAAAAAAATCGTAACTAAAAAAAGTTTTCCTATTCTAAAGCTGCTTTAAAACTGTGCTACAATTGACAACTCCTTTCAAATTTACATATTCGCAAGGTCATCAAACATTTATCACCTATTTTTGAGGCCTGAAAAGCGTTAGCAATTATGACCATTAGTTACAACTGGTTGAGTGAATACTTACCTGAAACAATAGAACCCGAAAAATTATCCAAAATTCTTACCTCCATTGGTTTAGAAGTAGAAAGTTTAGAAATATACGAACGCATCAAAGGCGGCTTGGCTGGCTTGGTTATTGGAGAAGTGCTAGAATGTAGCATTCACCCTAATGCAGACAAACTTACCCTAACAAAAGTAAATATAGGTTTAAGCGAACCATTGCAAATTGTTTGTGGTGCACCAAATGTAGCTGTTGGACAGAAAGTTGTGGTAGCAGGTGTTGGAACAACTATCTATCCTTTAACTGGCGATCCAATTACCATGAAAATTGCCAAAATCAGGGGTATTGAAAGTTTTGGAATGATTTGCGCAGAAGACGAAATTGGTTTGGGTGGAAGTCATGCAGGTATTTTAGTAATGCCAGCATCGTTAAGTCTAGGAACCCCAGCTGCCGATCATTTTCAACCCTATTCCGACTGGATGTATGAAATTGGTTTAACACCCAATAGAATGGATGCCATGAGTCATTTTGGTGTTGCCAGAGATGTATGCGCTTATTTGAGTCATCATCAGCAAGAAACCAGGGTTAAAACGCCCAATGCTAATGGATTTAAAATAGATAATAACTCCTTACCAATAGTTGTTAAAGTAGAAAACTCAGCTGCCTGTTCTCGTTATGCTGGTTTAACCATTAGTGGTGTTACTGTAAAGGAATCGCCTGATTGGCTAAAAAATAAATTACTTGCTATTGGGTTAAGGCCCATTAATAATATAGTAGATGTCACCAATTTTATTTTACATGAAACAGGCCAACCACTCCACGCATTCGACACAAATGCTATTGCAGGTAAAACCATTATTGTAAAAAATTTGGCCGAAGGAACGCCATTTATAACGCTTGATGGAAAAGAAAGAAAACTAACTGCTAATGATTTAATGATTTGCAATGCAAGTGCAGGTATGTGTATCGCCGGCGTTTATGGCGGACAAGATAGCGGGGTTGTGGCTGAAACAACTAGTATCTTTTTAGAAAGTGCTTGGTTTCAACCTTCAAGTATTCGCAAATCTTCTGTACACCATGGTTTAAGAACCGATGCAGCAACCAGATTTGAAAAAGGGGTTGACATAGATAATACAGTGATTGCATTAAAACGTGCAGCGCTTTTAATTAAAGAATTAACTGGTGGTGAAATATCTAGCGATGTAGTTGATATTTATCCTAACCCAGTTCCTAAAACAGAAATTTCTTTAAAGCACCATTACCTAAAAAAGCTAAGCGGCAAAAATTATCATGCCGATAAAGTGAATCGAATTCTTAGTGCACTTGGTTTTGAAATTTTAAAAGAAGGACAAGACGAATTACGTGTGGCTGTTCCAAGAAGCAAGCCTGATATTAGTTTGCCTGCAGATATTGTAGAAGAAATAATAAGAATTGATGGATTAGATAATATTGAAATTCCTGCTACCATTACTATTAGTCCTGCCATTGATCCTACAGCAGTAAAAGAAAATTTAAAAGAAAAAATTGCCAATTATTTGGTGGGACAAGGTTTTGTTGAAATCTTAACCAACTCCATTACCAATAGTAAATATTTCAGTGAAACAGTTTTAGAAACTGCGGTAAAGATGATTAATAGCCTTAGCGCAGACTTAGATATTTTACGTCCATCTATGTTAGAAACAGGATTAGAAACACTGGCCTATAACCTCAACCGAAAAAACAATAACCTTTTGTGTTTTGAGTTTGGAAAAACATATTTGAGTAATGGGCCAAGTGAATATTCAGAAGCAGAAAAATTGGCATTGTATTTTACCGGAAATAATCAAGAAGAAAACTGGCACCAAAAATCTAAGCCGCTAGATATTTATAAAGCGAAGGGCGTAGCTGCTGCCATTATTCAATTAACAGGCTTAACAGGTTGGCAATTTGGTTTAATTGAAGAAAAAGCCAACGCCATGAGTATTAAAGTTGGAAAAAAAGAAATTGGACAATTGTTTGAGGTAGACAAGGAGCAACTAGTTGGTTTCGAAATCAAGCAAGCAGTTTACTATATTGATATTGACTTTGGTTTATTGTTTCAGTTAGTAGAACAAAGAAAAATCACCTACAAAGAAGTGCCTAAATTTCCAGCTATGCTGCGCGATTTAGCCTTAGTTGTAAACAGAAGCGTAAGTTTTGAGGCTATTGAACAACAGGTAAAGAAAACCCAACTTCAAAAATTACAGCAGGTGCGTTTGTTTGATGTTTTTGAAAGCGAAAAATTAGGGCTCGACAAAAAATCAATGGCGGTTAGTTTTACCTTTATGGACGACGAAAAAACCCTAACTGACAAAGAGGTTGACGCAATGGTGGCTAAGTTGGTTCATAATTTCGAGAAAGAATTAGGAGCCGAAATTCGCAAGTAGGTAATAAAATGGGTAGAAAAAAGAATAAGTATTCGAATTTTATTATAAGATAACGATTAATTTAGATGGATGGTGGAACTTTCTGAACAACTAAAAGCAATACAAGAAAAGCTGCAGATTCTTCTGAAGCAACAACTGGTATTGCAGAAAGAGAACCAAAAGCTTAAAAAAGAGGTAGATAAATTGCTGAGCGAAAAAGACCAAAAAGAGGTTCAATTACAAGGATTGGTACAACAAATCCAAACCGTTAAACTGGGTACCGCAAACTGGAGCAGTACCGAAAAAGCTTTAATGGAAAAGCGAATCGACGGATATCTAAAAGACATAGAGAAATGCCTTTTATTGCTGAACACTTAATAATATGGAAGAACTGATACCTGTAAATATTTTAATTGCCGACCGAACCTATCGTTTAAAGATAGATCCGGCAGATGAGGAGATGGTGCGTAAAACTGCCAATTTAATTAACGATAAAATAACTGAATTTAAAACCAATTTTGCTGGCAAAGACATGCAGGACTATGTTTCCATGGCCCTACTTTGGTTTGCTACTGAACAAACTCAGTCTGGTAATTTATTGGTAAAATGGTCGGAATTAGCTACTCAAATGAGCAGCCTTGAGAAGACAATTGACAAAGCCTTGCAAGAAAATCAGTAAAGCCCCATTATCCAAGTCGGTTAACTTTAATTATTTAAGTATCTTCGTCCCTTGTCATATGCAAGTTCTGGTAAAACGGGCTGTGATTTGTGTAATAAGATTGTGAACTATTTAAAACTTACCAAAACCATGGATCAAACAGTCATTTCTATTATAATTGGTGCATTCTCACTAATTACAGGGGGCCTAGCGGGCAAGTTCCTGTTTTCAAAAAATACAAAAAAGCAAGTTGAAGACGCCGAGCATCAATCTCAAACAATCCTTAAAGAAGCCGAATTACGTGCTGAAACCATTAAAAAGGAAAAGCAACTAGAAGCCAAAGAAAGGTTTGTGCAGTTAAAGTCTGAACACGACCGCGAAGTGATGGACCGCAATCGCAAATTGGGTGAAGCCGAAAATCGCATCAAGCAGAAAGAGATTTCTGTTACCCAAAAAGAAACAGGTCTCGACAAACAAACCAAAGACAATGAAGTAATTAAGGATAACCTGAATCGTCAGATTGAATTGGTAAACCTAAAGCGTACTGAATTAGAGAAAAACCAAGAAGAGCATATTCGTAAACTTGAAAAAATTGCAGGTTTAAGTGCAGAAGATGCCAAAGCCCAATTAATTGAAGGTTTAAAGCAAGAAGCCCATTCTCAAGCATTGTCTTTACAACAAGATATTATTGAAGAAGCAAAATTAAAGGCCAATAAAGAAGCCCGCAAAATTGTTATTCAGTCTATTCAACGTACGGCTGCAGAAATTACCATTGAAAACACTGTAACCGTTTTCAACCTAGAAACCGACGAAATTAAAGGACAAATTATTGGTAGGGAAGGACGTAATATTCGTGCGATTGAAGCTGCAACAGGGGTTGACCTTATTGTAGATGATACGCCAGAAGCCATTATTCTTTCTTCATTCGATCCGCTAAGACGCGAAATTGCCCGCTTGAGCTTACAACGTTTGGTGGCCGATGGCCGGATCCACCCAGCGCGTATTGAAGAAGTGGTAGAAAAAACCCGTCGCCAATTAGAAGAACAAGTAATGGAAATTGGAGAAAGAACCGTTATTGAAATGGGAATCCATGGCTTGCACAAAGAATTGGTACGTATTGTAGGTAAAATGCGCTTCCGTTCTTCTTATGGTCAGAACTTGTTAATGCATAGTCGTGAAACTGCTAATTTATGCGGAATCATGGCAGCAGAACTAGGAATGAATCCTAAATTGGCTAAACGTGCCGGATTATTGCACGATATTGGTAAGGTTCCAGACGAAGAAACCGAATTGAGCCACGCATTATTAGGAGCCAAATTGGCTGAAAAATATGGCGAAAATCCAGCAGTTGTTAATGCAATTGGGGCTCACCACGATGAAATGGAGATGCAATATGTGATTTCTCCAATTATTCAGGCCTGTGATGCCATTAGCGGTGCTCGTCCTGGGGCGCGTCGTGAAATCATGCAACAATACCTGCAAAGAATCAAAGACCTTGAGAACCTAGCCATGGCGTATCAAGGAGTTGAAAAAGCCTATGCAATTCAAGCAGGACGTGAATTACGCGTAATTGTTGAAGCAGAAAAAGTAACCGATGGCGATAGCGACAAACTAAGCTTTGAGATTGCACAAAAAATTCAGACAGAAATGACCTATCCTGGTCAAATCAAAGTAACCGTTATTAGAGAAAAAAGAGCGGTAAACGTAGCGAGATAAAAAATATTCTGTTTAGCAGTTATATTTTATAATTTTTTCTATACCTTTGCCGTCCGCAAAAAAATAAAGTTATGGACGCAGCAGTTCAGTTTGTACACGAACAATTGACCGTTAAAAAACAACACCCTAAGTTTAAAGCAGGTGACAATGTCACTGTAAACTATAAAATTGTAGAGGGTGGTAAGGAACGTATCCAAAGTTTCCGTGGTGATGTAATTAAATTACAAGGCACTGGAGCAACGGCTTCTTTTACAGTTCGCAAAATTTCAGATGCAGTAGGTGTGGAACGTTTATTCCCTATGTTATCGCCAAATATTGATTCTATCTTGTTAAACAAGACTGGTAAGGTTCGCCGCGCCAAATTGTACTACTTGAGAGAGCGTAGTGGTAAAAGTGCTCGTATTAAAGAAAAACGTTTCTAAGCGTTTTGTTGAAATAGTTAAAAGCGGAAGCCTAGTTATGCTAAGCTTCCGCTTTTTTGTTAAATATTACGCGAATGATAATATTTAATTGTGAGGCAGTTGATTTGCCTTAACTTTATTTTCTCAAAAAACAATTTTTATGGGCAACTTAGGATTTCAAGAAATTTTACTTATTGCAGTAGTTGTATTGGTTTTATTTGGTGGTCGCAAGATTCCAGAGTTCATGAAAGGTTTAGGCAAAGGAATTCGTGAGTTTAACGATGCTAAAAACAATGTGAAGAAAGAAATAGAAGAGGGTATGAAGGAAAAAGACCAAACTACCACACAACCGTAATTCAATTTACTCTTAAAGCTTTTTAGCCTTTGTTTCGCTTCAGCACAATCAAAGACTACCATAATGCATTACAGAACGGCCAAACCACCTGTGTGGAGGCCGTTCGTTATTATGTAGGGTCTATAGCAACCAACACCCATTTAAATGCTTATTTAGAAGTGTTTACAGAAGAAGCTATTGCTATGGCGGAATCTTTAGATGCAAAACGCCAATCAGGTGCGCCGCTAGGAAAATTACACGGGGTTGTTGTAGGTATTAAAGATGTTATTTGCTACAAAGGGCACAAGGTTTCTGCCGGTTCTAAAATTCTAGAAAATTTCCAGTCAATATACCACGCAACAGTTGTTGAAAAATTATTGCAAGAAGAAGCCATTATTATTGGCCGACAAAACTGCGATGAATTTGCCATGGGGAGTAGCAATGAAAATTCTGCTTATGGTGTGGTGAAAAATGCAATAGACACATCACGCGTACCTGGCGGATCTTCTGGCGGTTCGGCTGTTAGTGTTCAGGCAGGTCTTTCGATGATCAGTTTGGGGTCAGATACCGGTGGTTCTGTTCGTCAACCTGCAGATTTTTGTGGCGTTGTTGGGTTGAAACCTAGTTATGGTAGAATTTCTAGGTATGGATTAATTGCTTACGCTTCATCCTTTGATCAGATTGGCATTTTTGCTTTAACAGTAGAAGATGCAGCACTAGTTTTAGAAGTAATTGCAGGAGCGGATGATTATGATAGTACCGTTTCCGTAACACCTGTTCCAGATTATTCAAAAAACATTTTACCTAGTCAAAAAAAATACCGCATTGCCTATTTTAAACAAGCACTTGAACACGCGGGTTTAGATTCAGAAATAAAAAATAGCATTCTTGCATTGATACAAACATTGCAATTGCAAGGACATACAGTGGAGCCTATTGAGTTTGATTTATTAGATCAAATTGTTCCTACCTATTATGTACTAACAACTGCAGAAGCCTCTAGCAATCTTTCTAGGTTTGATGGAGTGAGGTATGGTTATCGTGCACCAATAGATAATGCAGATTTAAACGAATTATACAAAGCATCTAGAACTGCAGGATTTGGTAAAGAAGTACAACGCAGAATTTTATTAGGAACTTTTGTTTTGAGTGCAGGATATTTTGATGCATACTTTACAAAGGCACAACAAGTGCGGAGAATTTTATTAAATAAATCCACAGAAGTTTTTAAACAATACGATGCCATCATATCACCAACGGTTCCTTTTACCGCCTTTAAAATAGGCGAAAAATCCAGCGACCAAGTTGCCATGTTTTTGGCAGATATTTATACTGTTTTTGCAAATCTTGTGGGGATACCTGGCATATCAATTCCCTTATTCCAACATTCTAATGGCTTGCCTTTTGGCTTGCAAATTATGACCAATCAATTTACAGAAACCACCTTATTGCAATTGTCTAATCAGTTAATGCAAAGCAAAGCAATCAACCCATAATTTGTTGCTGATGCAATCATTTTATTTCATCAAATATTGGCACCAATTTTTTTTATGTAGCCTAATTGTATGTTTTTTTTCTTTGCATGCAAACGCTATTCCAATTGATTCAATTATAAAGCCAAAATCAGCATTAATAGATACAACCAAGGATCGGTATGGCTTTCAGAGTTTATTTAATGACAACCATTTTGATGCAAGTAAACCATATACAGCCCAACTAAATCCAAGAGCAGTTTCTTTTGTACAAGAATATATGCGCAAACAAGGCAAAGAATTGGAGCGCATGAAAACTTGGGGTAAACCTTATTTTGATTTATACGATAACATATTAGCGCTCTATGGTATACCCAAAGAAATGAAATACCTCAGTGTGATTGAAAGTCATTTGCAATCGGGTTTGGTTTCATGGGCAGGAGCAGTAGGACCTTGGCAATTAATGGACTACGAAGCAAAGCGTTTTGGATTAAGAGTAGGCTTTAATGACGAGCGCATGGACTTTAATAAAAGCACCCATGTAGCTGCCAAATTAATGCGAGAATTATATACTGAATTTGGCGACTGGTTATTAGTAGTAGCAGCCTACAATGGCGGCGCAGGTAGGGTTAGGCAATGCATACGAAAGGCAGGCAGTAGAAGCTTTTGGGATTTGCAATATTTTTTACCCGAGGAAACCCGCAACCATGTAAAAAAATTCATTGCTACACATTATGTTTTTGAAGGTGGGGGTGGATGGACCACACTTACTGCAGAAGAAACCGTAAAACTGAAACAAAATATAGTTAAGCATAATGAACCAATTGTTTTATCGGCTGAAGAAACTGCTAATACAGAATTGGTAGAAATAAGTGGCAGGTATAATTCATTGATTATTGCTAGTGCTCTTGTAATAGACATCCAGCAATTTAACAAGTGGAATCCTGGTTTTGACAAAGCATTATCGGAGGGGAAAAAATTTAGTATGCGTTTGCCAAAAGAAAAAATGGCTATTTTTTCTGCTAAAAAAAATCAATTATTAATGGAATCTTTTCGCTTGTTGGTAGATGGTGCGCACTAAATAGTTGTATGGCTATGCAAGGTTGTCTAAGAAACAACAAATCTTTTATTGGGATGACCAATAAAAGATTTGTTGTTATAATGCTTAGGGTTGATGTATTGGATAAGATGTAGTAGTTCTTTTTACCAGCTTGGCTGATTAAAAATCATCTTCGTCGTCGTCGTCATCAAAGCCATTAGATTTATCGTTGAATAGGTCGAATTCTTTAAAGTCTTCGTCGATTTTAAAATCATCTTCTTCATCCGCTTTTTTCTTCGGACTCGGTTCGGCTTTTTTACCCTTGCTTTTTGGAATATCAAATTCATCAAAGTCAGGATCCCAGTCGTCTTCTTCTTCGGGCTTTTCCCAGTCGTCGTCTACTTCTGCATCGTCATCATCGTCGTCATCGTCGTCCTTTGATTTTTTTGCAGATGATTTTGCTACTGGTTTTTTGCTACTTGATTTTGTATCAAGGGCATCGTCGTCATCTAAGTCGTCGTTGTCATCTTCTAAAGCTTTTTTGCTTTTTGTAGACGGTTTTACATTGGCATTATTTGCCAATGGGTTTTTCATTGAAGAGGATTTATTATCCTTATCAGATTTCGCTGCCATATTCTAATAAGTTTTGTGCGTAAAATTTCAACGCAAAATTGTAATCACCAAAAAAAATTCGTCTTTTCTTTATAAAACTTTAAAATTTCTATAAATGTACAATTTGATCACGACCCGGTCCGTTCGAAACATGCTTTACTGGAACCCCAATATATTCGTTAATGTACGCAATATATTGATGCATTGTTGCCGGTAAATCTGTTGCAAGCTTAATTTGTGTAGTATCTGTTTTCCATCCTTTTAATTGTTCTAAAATTGGAACGATATCAGCCTTAGCCATTTGGAAAGGTACTTGCTTGGTTTCCACTCCATTAACATTATATGCAGTACAAACTGAAAGGTCTTCAAAAGAATCTAATACATCTGCCTTGGTCATAATCACTTGGGTAACCCCATTAATCATACAAGCATATTGTAGTGCTACAAGGTCCATCCAACCACATCTACGCGGTCTTCCTGTTGTTGCACCAAACTCACTACCAATTTTTCTAAGTTCTTCGCCAGTGGCATCATTTAATTCAGTAGGAAAAGGTCCGCCACCAACTCTGGTACAATATGCTTTGGTTACACCCATTACTTCGTTGATTTGTTTAGGAGAAATACCTAAACCGGTACAAACGCCTGCAGAAATAGTATTGGAAGAAGTAACAAAAGGAAAAGTTCCAAAATCAATATCTAGCATACTGCCTTGTGCGCCTTCTGCCAATACTTTTTTGCCTTTACCTATTTGGTCATTAATATAATATTCGCAATTAATTACGTTCAAAGTTTTCAAAAACTCTAATGCTTCAAAAAACTCTTCTTCCCAAGCAGATATATCTTCAATAAAATGAAAGTTATCTAATAATTTTTGGTGTTTTAATCGGAGTTTAATGTATTGCGTAGTAAAACTTTTGTCTAATAAATCACCTACTCTAATAGCATTACGGCCTGTTTTGTCCATGTAGGCGGGTCCAATTCCTTTTAAAGTTGATCCAATTTTACTTTCACCCTTAGACATTTCAGAAGCTTTGTCTAATGCACGATGGGTTGGAACAATAATATTGGTTCTCTGAGAAATAAAGAGGTTCTTTTTTACATCAATACCATATGCGGCAACTGCATCACACTCTCTTTTAAGCGTAACAGGATCTAATACCACACCGTTCCCGATTATATTTACTTTGTTCTGGTGAAAAATACCAGACGGAATTTGGTGCAAAACCATTTTCTTTCCTTCTACATACAAGGTATGACCTGCATTTGGGCCACCCTGAAAACGCGCTACGATATCGTAATTGGGTGCAAAATAATCAACAATTTTTCCTTTGCCTTCATCGCCCCATTGTAAACCTAAAATAACATCAACCATAAATTTGTTTTGAATAGTTGCAAAAATAAGCCTTGATTTTGAGTAATTACTAAATGATTCAAATTAAATAGTTATCATTTTATTGACATTTTTAAAAAAATTTATCAGGCAACGGATTCCGTGTCAAAACGATCAACTGTTTGTATGCCATTGAGTTGTTTTAATCGATCTACTAGTTCTTCTAATTCCTCTTTATCGTGTACAAACACTTTGATAGTTCCCCTAAAAATACCTTCTGCCGATTCAATTGTTAAGGCTGCAATATTCACCCGCATTTCTCCGCTAATTACATTGGTTATTTTATTAATCACACCTACATCGTCCATTCCAATAATTTTTAAACCAGTTAAAAACGAGATCTCTTTGTTTTTAGCCCATTTAGTTTTAACTACTCGGTGTCCGTAACTGGCCATTAATTGAGCGGCATTGGGGCAACTAATTCTATGTATGATTAAACCTTTTCCGGTACTCACAAAACCAAATACATCGTCTCCAGGAATTGGGTTACAGCATTTGGCTAAATTATAAACAATTCTATCACTGCTTTCTCCAAAAATAATTAGTTCAGAATCTTTTTTATTATAATTTTTTTGTTGGTCTATTGCTAATTCTTGAACTACTGGTTTGGGTTTGGGATGTTCTAATTTATCACCTAAAACATGGAAGTCTTTTAACTCGCGTAGGTCAATAGATTTAGTAGCAATTTTGTACAATAAGTCTAAGGAAGAAGGCTGTTTGTAGAAATGTACTAATTCCTCAATATTATGTTGGTTATATGCTGCACCAAGGCCTTCTAATTTTTTTTGCAATGTATATTTTCCATCGTCTGCAATTTTTCTTTTTTCTTCACGCAGTGAGTCTTTGATTTTACTTTTTGCCTTAGCAGTAACTACTAAATTAAGCCAGTTTTCGGAAGGCTTTTGTTTGTTGCTTGTAATAATTTCTATCTGATCGCCACTGCGTAATTTATGGCTGATAGGTACTAATTTGTGGTGCACTTTTGCACCAATACATTTTGTGCCAATAGCAGAGTGTATAGAGAAAGCAAAGTCAAGTGCTGTACTGCCAACGGGCAACATTTTTACATCGCCTTTTGGCGTATAAACATATATCTCTTCTGCTAAAAAAGAAGTTTTAAAATCTTGTAAAAAATCAACCGTTTCAGTATCGTGTGTAGCTAGGACTTCTCTAATTTGTCCAAACCATTTATCAAATCGATCTTCTTCCCCGCCACCTTCTTTGTATTTGTAGTGTGCAGCCAAACCTCTTTCAGCAATTTCATTCATTCGCTTAGTACGTATTTGCACTTCTACCCATTTTCCTTGAGGACCCATCACCGTTGTATGCAAAGCTTCGTATCCATTGCTTTTTGGATTACTCAACCAATCTCTTAAACGTTCTGGAGAAGGGGTGTATTCGTCTGTAATTAATGAGTAAACTTTCCAGCAATCTTCTTTCTCTTTTTCTGCTGCAGAATCTAAAATAACACGGATGGCAAAGAGGTCGTAAACTTCTTCAAAAAAAACCGCTTTCTTTTTTATTTTATTCCAAATAGAGTGAATGCTTTTTGGCCGACCATAAATTTCAAAAGCTAAATCAGATGCTTCTAATTTTTCTTTTAATGGGCGAATAAATTCATTGATATAACGGCTTCTTTCTCTTTTAGTTTCTGCAAGCTTTTTGGCAATATCTTTATATGCTTCTGGCTCCATGTATTTCATGGAGAGGTCTTCTAATTCTGTTTTAATACTATACAATCCCATGCGATGTGCAAGTGGCGCATACACCCAAACTGTTTCTGAAGAAATCTTTAATTGTTTCTCACGTTTCATATGGTCGAGGGTTCGCATATTGTGCAAACGATCGGCTAGTTTAATAAGTATTACTCGGGGGTCATCGGTAAGGGTTAATAAGATTTTTTTAAAGTTCTCTGCTTGCTGACTTGTGTTGGTGTCAATAATATTAGAAATTTTTGTTAATCCGTCTACAATCCGCGCAATTTCTGTACCAAATTCATCCTCTACATCGTCTAATGAAATGTCGGTATCTTCTACGGTATCGTGTAGTAAAGCGCAGATAGTGCTTCTTACCCCTAATCCAATTTCTTCTACACAAATCATTGCTACTGTAAGTGGGTGAATGATATATGGCTCACCACTTTTTCTGCGCATGGTTTTATGCGCTGTTACGGCCATTTCAAATGCATGTCGAACGAGTTCTTTATCCCCCCTTTTTAATTTTGGACGTAAACTGCGCAATAGGGCACGATAATGCCTAATGATTTCTTTTTTTTCCTGTTCCTCATCTAGGTTATATTTTTGGAGCAGTATTTCTGTAGGTTGATTTTCCATTGCTTCTTCCATCGCAATACGAATATAAGCAATGGGCTGTTAATAGAGGGTAGATTGCTGTTGGTTCAGAAAAGTTTATAGAAATTTATTTTTTGAAAGTACCCACTGAATTCAATCTTATTACATTTGCACCCTAGATGAGTAATACAGCACCCAAAAAAATATTTAAATTATCATTATTATCGAGGGTCTTTCGATTTGTTCGACCGTACAATGGATTTTTTTATACGAGTATTTTATTAGCAGTAGTGATGGCTTTCTTCGCGCCCATCCGCCCATATTTAATTCAACTAACAATTGACACAGCATCCGGAAAAGCAGTACATCTGCCAGTTTGGCTCCAGTTCGTATTAATAAAAACACCGGCATTCGATGCTGTGAAATTTATCATTTCTGTTACTATTTTTCAGGTAATTTTTCTATTTATTGAAACAAGCGTTCGTTTTGGTTTTACATTTATTACTGCCTGGATAGGTCAATCAGTAGTAAAAGACATGCGGGTTGCGGTGTATGAAAAAATAGTAGGGTTAAACCTTAGTCAGTTCGATAAAACGCCCATAGGAACACTTACTACGCGTACAATTAATGATATAGAAAGTATTAATGATATTTTTTCGGATGGTTTGATTCCTATCATTGCCGATTTATTAACTATTATTATTACACTAGCTACCATGTTTTGGATGGATTGGCGTTTAACCCTTGTGAGTTTGTTGCCTTTTCCATTAATGATAGTAGCTACTTATTATTTTAAAGAAAGCGTTAACAAGAGTTTTATTAGGGTGCGTAATGCTGTTGCGGCACTTAATGCTTTTGTACAGGAACATATTACGGGAATGCAAGTAGTGCAAGCTTTTGCGGCCGAAGATCGCGAAATGAAAAAGTTTACAGACATCAATAAAGACCATCGAAATGCAAATATTCATGCCATTTTTGCCTACTCTGTTTTTTTTCCAGTTGTAGAAGTAGTGCTAGCTGTAAGTATGGGTTTATTGGTTTGGTGGATTGCAGGCAAAGCATTGGATGCAGGCCTGTTGGTGGCATTTATTCTGTATTTGAATCAAATTTTTAGGCCTTTACGGGTGATAGCGGATAAGTTTAATGTATTACAAATGGGCATGATTGCAGCGGAACGTGTGTTTAAAGTGTTAGATAATCCAGATTTTTTGCCTGCTTCTGTGCCAGAGGCTTATCAACCAAAAAAAGTACAAGGCAGTATTGATTTCAAACAGGTTTGGTTTTCATACTCCGACCCTAACCCTAGTACTGAACCTAATTATGTATTAAAAAACATTGAATTTTCGGTAAATGCTGGCGAAACAGTTGCCTTGGTTGGTCATACAGGAAGTGGAAAAACGTCTATTATTAGCTTGCTAAATCGTTTATACCATATTCAAAAAGGCGAGATCTACATTGACGGAGTTAATATAGCGTCGTATGATGTAGAAACCCTACGCAAAAATATTGGAGTGGTTTTGCAAGATGTATTCTTATTTAGTGGATCGGTACTAGATAATATTAACTTAAGAAACCCTGAAATCACTAGAGAGCAGGTTATTGAAGCAGCAAAAATGATTGGAGTAGATGATTTTATTAATTCTTTGCCTGGCGGATACGACTATCATGTAATGGAAAGGGGAAGCACGCTAAGTTTAGGGCAAAGGCAATTATTGTCATTTATCAGAGCCATTTTATTTAATCCTGCCATTTTAATTCTCGACGAAGCCACTTCTTCTATTGATACTGAAAGCGAACAATTAATTGAAAAAGCAATAGACACCCTAATTTCTGGCAGAACCTCTATTGTAATTGCCCACAGACTTTCTACCATTAGAAAAGCCAATAAAATAATTGTGCTTGACAAAGGAGAAGTGAAAGAAATTGGCACCCACGAAAGCCTTTTGGCGCTAGGGGGCTATTATGCAAAGCTGCACGAATTGCAGTTTGAGCGAAAAAAAGCAGTTTTAGCCTAAGGTCTAGAATCCTTTAAAAGCAGTAAAAATCGCTAAGTTTTTAAAGGATAATATTTTCTATCATTTTGGTTCGCAATTTCAGTGCCTTACCCTTATCTTTGCACAAAATTTGGAGACTGGTATGGCCCTAAGAAGCATTAAATTTACGGGATTAGTGTTGTTCACATTTTTATCGATGCTATCAACCACTGCTATACATGCAGAAAATCTGCCCGAGCAAGCTGGAAAAGGTGTACAAAAAGAAACTGCTGGAAAAGAATCTGCATTCGATCCTGCAAAGTTAATTATGGAGCATATTTTAGATGCCCACGAGTTTCATTTTTTTACTATTGGTGAAACTGAAATTGCCATCCCTTTACCTATCATTATTTATTCAAAAGAAAGAGGTCTTGCCGTTTTTTCGTTTGGCAATTTCCATCATGGCCACGAAGTGTATAATGGCTATAAATCTGAAGAAGGAAAAATAGTTGCAGTTGACGCTTCAGGAAAAATAGAAGAATCAATCAAATTATATGATTTCAGTTTAACGCGCAATGTTGTACAGATGCTTATTGCTGCTTTATTATTGATGTTTGTAATGATTGGTGTAGCAAATAAGTACAAAAAAAATGGTGTAAATGTTGCTCCGTCTGGTTTTCAGAATGCCGTTGAGCCTGTCATTGCATTAATTCGTGATGATGTTGGTAAAACTAATTTGGGTAAAGACTACGAACGCTACATGCCTTATTTATTAACCGTTTTCTTTTTTATCTTAATCAATAATTTAATTGGCTTAATTCCTGGAACTGCAAATGTTACTGGAAATATTGCATTTACAATTGTGTTAGGAATTATCAGTTTCTTGGTGAATTTATTTAGCACCAACAAGCATTTTTGGAAGCATATTTTTTGGCCACCCGTACCGCATTTTGTAAAGCCAATTATGGTACCTGTAGAATTCCTTGGAATTTTTACAAAACCATTTGCGTTAATTGTCCGTTTGTTTGCAAACATGGTGGCAGGCCACATTGTGATTACCTGTTTTATTATGCTAATTTTTATTTTTGGAGGACTAAGTAAAACAGCAGGTTGGGGTTTTGCTCCAATTTCATTGGCATTCACCATTTTCATTTATTTCATAGAAATTTTAGTAGCCTTTATACAAGCATTTATTTTCACCAACCTGACCGCAGTATTTATTGGTCAGTCTAGAGAAGGTGCTCATGATGAAGACCACCATTAATATTTTTTTTCTTTAACAATAAAACACACAACATGTCTTCAATGAATTTTTTGATGGATGTAGGCTTAAGCCACTTAGGTGGTGCAATTGGCGCTGGTTTAGCTGCTATCGGTTCTGGAATCGGTATCGGTCAAATTGGTAAAGGTGCTCTTGAGAGCATTGCTCGTCAACCAGAAGCTGCTAATGAAATCCGTGCTAACATGATTTTGACTGCTGCGTTTGTAGAGGGTGTTGCCCTTTTTGCAGTTATCGTTGGTATCTTGGCGGTTTTAAAATAATCGCCATTAGCAAACAGTTTACTGCATTCAATGCACAGGGCGGCGAATGCAGTATTTTTTAAAATTTTGAAAATCGAACAATATGGAACTCTTATTACCAGGTTTAGGATTGTTATTTTGGACCTTATTGGCTTTTATTGTGGTGTTGGTGATTTTGAAAAAATATGCATGGAAGCCAATTTTAGCATCGTTGAAAGAAAGGGAAACGGGTATTGCTGATGCCATTGCTTCTGCCGATAAAATAAAAGTAGAAATGGCAGCATTAAAAAACGAGAACGAAACATTGATGGTGCGTGCACGTGAAGAAAGAGCTGTGATGATTAAAGATGCGAAAGAAGCTTCTAATAAAATGCTATCTGATGCAAAAGAAAAAGCAAGGTCTGAATTCGATAGAATTGTAGCTGATGCACAAACTGCTATTTTGCAACAAAAAAATGCCGCACTTATTGAAGTAAAAAATCAAGTAGGTACATTAGTTGTTGAGGTAGCTGAAAAAGTATTGCGCAGAGAGCTAGCTAATAAGGCAGAACAAGAAGCCTACATTAAAGGATTAGCTGAAGTAGTTAAATTAAATTAAGATGCCCAATCCACGTTTAGCAGGCAGATACGCAAAAAGTTTAATTGATTTATCTATCGAGAAAAATCAATTAGAAGCGGTATATGCCGATATGAAATACCTGCAAGAACTGTGTAAGCAAAGCAGGGAATTTGTTAACCTGATGCGTAGTCCGGTTATAAAAAACGACCAAAAAAATACTATTCTAACAGCAATTACCCACGGAAAAATTAGTGAGTTAACAGCTGCTTTTAATAATCTATTGGTTAAAAAAGGTCGTGAAGCTGATTTGCCAGAAATTGCTACTGCATTTGTTGAACAATACAATAGTTTGAAAGGAATTCATGTAGTTAAACTAACTGCTGCAACTGAATTGAGTGCCGAATTAAAAGCCAGCATCGAATCAAAACTAACAGCAGCACAAGGGTTTCCTACTATTGAATTAGAAAGCAAAACTGATGCGTCTTTAATTGGTGGATTCGTTTTAGAGTTCAATAATAATTTGGTGGATGCTAGTATTTTGC
>Ga0209596_1000953_pt1 | contig 25661 bp, 16 predicted proteins | sample M_130807_MF_Meta_FD_187314 | JGI IMG/M metagenome (GOLD analysis project Ga0209596, IMG submission 187314) | Freshwater microbial communities from Lake Montjoie, Canada to study carbon cycling - M_130807_MF_MetaG (SPAdes) (version 2) | ecosystem: Environmental > Aquatic > Freshwater > Lake... | reverse complement strand
GAGGCTTGAAAATTCTTTACAGTGATGTCGGAAAGAATTATAATGATTTCGATATTAAACATTCATTTGGAGATATCTCTAATTATAAAATGCTTTATTTTGTATGCACTGTCCCCATTTTTTAAACAAAAACTCCCTTCTAAATTGACCAACAACGCTCATTATATTTTTTTAACTTAAATGATCAATTGTTGTTTTGCATCTTTCTTATGCATAAGAGAGATGCAAAAACGCCGATTTTTTTAAAAAATTTTCTTGGTGGAATCTTTGATAAAACAATGCTGGTGGCATTTTAAGTGCAAGATGAATTCGTTTATTATTGTAATAATAAATCTGCAAAGCAATTGCCTCAATCAACTCACCTTGGCTTTGATAGGTGTTAAAATCTTCAAGCTCAAATTTAAGTTTTTGATAAAAAGATTCTTGTTTGCCATTTTGCCATGGAGAGCTTTTTTTACTCATTGAAGCCTTGATATTTTTTGATCTTAAAATATTAGCCAAATCATCGCTTTTATACTCGCTACCTTGATCAGAGTGGAATATTTGCGGTGATTTTTCTCTTTTGTTTATTGCATTTAGCAAGGTTTCCGTGATCAACTCTTTGTTGTGTCTGCTTGAAATATTCCATGCAATAACTTCTCTCGTAAATGAATCAAGAATTGTCGCTAAATACATAAATTTATTTTGATAAGAAATGTAAGTAAAATCACTAACCCAAACTTGATTTGGCTTGTTTATCAATGTATCTAAAATCAAATTCTTAGCCGAATTTTTTGGAAATTTATCTTTCTTAAATCTCGGTTTTTTTCTTGATTTTTTACATTGAATATTAAATAGCTTCATAACTCTTGAAACACGTTTTTTATTAATTCCTAAAGCTATAGCGATTCTTCGATGACCATAAGATTTATGTTCAATTAAAACCGCTTCAATTTGTTGTTTTAAAATTAAATCTTTTGCTGGAAGTTTTGGTTTATAATAAAGAGAATTGCGAGAAACAGCAACCTTGGCACAAGCAACAGATTTGCTAACTTGTGCCTTTTTTGAAGATGAAAAATAATTCACAATAACCTCTCGCTTATTTCTTTTTTTTCCCTATGCGACTTTCTGCTACCAAAGAACCAATAATTGAAATTAAAGCTTCGTTTTCTCGTTTGAGCTTCGCCAATTCAAGGATTGCTTGATGTTGATTGGCTTTGGTTTTAAGCAGGTTATAAATTATTTTTGGATCAACTTTAAATTCTTTAGCTAAGTCAACTGCACGCTCACCTTTATCGGTTACTCGTTTAATGATTTCTTGCTTTTGAATTTCTGTTAAACATGGAATTCCTTTTGGCATATAAATTTCTCCTTAATTTGATTGATTATATTATCACATTTAAAACAAGTTTCAAATGTGATTTTTAATCAATTTAAGAAGGGAGAGAATGCACTAAATTTGGGGGACCTTGCCAGAATTTACTAATGCTAATTTTAAAGAAAAAATCGCCGCGTCAAGAAAAGAGGTTGGTCTTTCTCCACTAGCTATTTACGTTGAAGAAGGCTATGAAAAGAGTGTTGTAGCAAACCTTAAAAAGATAAATGGTCTGCCATATCAGGCAGGTCTGGGAAAAGTTACAGATGATAATACTTTTAATTCTCCAAATATTATAGAAGGAACAATTACCTCTGAAAAATTTGCCCAGATGGGTGAAAAATTTATTAGGGAAAACTTTAACAGAACTGATTTAAACGATAAACATAGAGATGCCATAATTAATGCCATCCTAAAAACCAAAAATAACGAAAATCCTACGGCAGCAAAGATGGCAGAGGAAAATGCAAAGTCAAATATTCTAAGTCTTTTAGAAAAAAAACTCGATGTTTGCTCAACTGGTGTATACAATCCTATGGCTCAAGGAATCTTCAATTCAGACAAAAGATCAGGTTATTATATATAAAGAGCAAACCCCCACCCTACTTCTTCAGAAATTTTGCTAAATCGCGGATATGCGCTATAAAATGAAAATTTAAATCCGGCAAAGATTTTTTTAAATTGGCGAAATGTTTATTTTTTTCATTAGCCTTCGGAATCAAGCAGTTCTTGAATCCAAGCTTATGTGCTTCTTTTAATCGCGCTTCTAAATTACCAACCATTCTAATCTCTCCCGTCAAACCGATTTCGCCAATAGCAATGGTTGATGACGGTAACGCGATATCTCGCGCCGATGAAATTAAAGCACAAGCCACCGCCAAATCCGCCGAGGTTTCGACTATTTTCAAGCCTCCAACGATGTTAAGATAAACTTCTTTATCAAATAAATTTAAGCCAAATCTTGAGTTTAAAACTGCAATAATCATCGCCAAACGATTTAAATCCCAACCCACAACCGCGCGTCTTGGCGTTGGAATAAAAGATGGTGCAACTAAGGCTTGAACCTCAGCTAAAATTGGTCTCGTGCCTTCAATTCCAGCGAAAACAGCGGTTCCGCTGGTATCGCGATCATAAGATGCTAAAAATAATTCACTTGGATTTGAGACCTCGGATAATCCGACATCATTCATTTCAAACACTCCGATTTCATTGGCTGCCCCAAAGCGATTTTTCATGGCGCGGAGAATTCGAAAATGCAAATCTTTTTCACCTTCAAAATAAAGTACGGTATCAACCATATGCTCCAAAACCTTAGGGCCAGCGATTTGCCCGTCTTTTGTAACATGACTTACAATTAATAAAGTAATATTGTTTTTCTTAGCAAAAATTGTTAATTCTCCCGCTGAAGCACGAACTTGCGAAACCGTTCCTGGAGCCGATGAAAGCTCTTCAATAAACATAGTTTGAATCGAATCTATAATAACAATGACTGGCGCTTTTTCATCTTTTATTGTGTTGATAATTTCGGCGACATTGGTGGTCGAGGCGAGTTTAATCGAGTGCTCATCGCATTCGAGGCGCTTTGCTCTGAGCCTTACTTGATCAACTGACTCTTCGCCCGAAATGTAAATTATAGAATTTTTTGATTTGGCTAAACTATCCGCCGTTTGTAATAATAAGGTTGATTTGCCAATTCCAGGATCACCACCGATCAGAACCACCGAACCTTGCACCAAGCCACCTCCCAGCACTCTATCTAATTCATTTATGCCAGTTTTAATGCGTGGAAATTCTTGTGCTTCGCCGTTGAGACTAACTAAATTGGCTTTGCGCGAATTTTTATTAGTTGAATTTTTAGTAGTTTTATCCTCTTCGATGCGCGAAAAATGTGAAGTTCCGCCCTCGGCAAACTCTTCAACTAAGCTATTCCAAGCCCCACAATCCGAACATTTTCCTGACCATTTAAAATGAATTGCTCCGCAAGATTGACATGAATAAGCGCTTTTTTTGGAAGACATTTTTGTTATTTTTTGGGTTTATAAAATAATAAATAATTTTATAAATCTATAAAAAAACAAACAAGGATATTTAAAAAATTATTTAAAATTTCAAACTATTTTTTTCGCATAAAAGGAACGACAATATCATCATTCACAATGACTGTCATTCTAGCGCCCTGAGGAATTCTAATTACCGGATTTAAATCAATAGTATTTTTAATAATGCCCGTAACGATGTCGATAATTGTTTTTGTAACATCGTATAAAGCTTGATTACCAGCATTTCCATAGGTTGTGGTTGTTCCTTGAGCAGCGTTAATTGTTGTTGAAGTTTGAGAGTTACTACCGCCCATAATTTCTTGCGCAGCAGCAGTTCCTGCAACCGCTAGAACGCTAGTTAAAAGAGAATTAGCAACTAATGAGCTATAGCGATTATCAGTTTCACCAGGAATGCCTGCGCGACCAAATTGATCGGCGGCGGTTAACGCAATATTTAAACTAATACCGTCTGGTCTGATTAAGCGACTCCACGAAATATTAACTCGCCCCTGACCTCTTTTAACTGCTGAGGAATAGCTTCCGTAGAGCCTCGAACCTTTTGGAATAAGCACTTCTTTGCCAGCCTCGCCATAAACATCGCGAGTAATAATTCCACGCACAGCTCCCGGAAATTCAGTGTTAATGGATGTCTCTAAAATTGCAGTCAATAATTTACCTTGGGCAATTGTTCTTGCGCGATCATCAATCATTCTTACTTCAACATTTTTATCGGTTTTTTGAATTTGTTTAATAGCGTCCTCCTTCAAAGCGATAATATTTTTTTCCTGACCAACTCCAAGTGGCGGTGTCGAAGCGCCTCCCCTATCAGAAAAGACCACTATTGGAGAATATCTCGGCTCAAAGACACTATCTTCAGCTTTTTGATTTTGTTCTTGTTTTTCTTTAGCTATTTTATCGCTCTCTTCTTTCTTTTTTGCCTCATCGAGCAAAGATTTCTTCTCTTTAACTTGATTTTCTAATTGCTCCTTAAGTTTAAGCTCTAAATCTTGAATTTTTTTATCACGCAATTTTAATTCTTCAGAGCTTACAGTGTTAATATTTTGATTCGATTTCTCTAAATCGGGAGCTGCATTTGGTAAAATCGGATCAATTTTTGCATTTTTTTCCTCTTCTTCTTTAGATTTTTCATCTTTTATTTTAGTGACATCGATTAAGTCAGAAGAAATATCTTTTGTTAATTCTGGAATATCTGGAATTTCTGGTTTTGCTTGTTTTTCAAGCAAATCAACATTGCTTTTTTCTTTTTGATCAATATCCGCTAAATCATAAATTGACTTATCATCTTCTTTGGGCGCAACATTTTCTCCGGGAACATTTTCAATAACATCTGGGAGGGGCTGAGGAACTTGCTCAAGAACTACATTACCAGAATCATCACCACTTAAAAAAATATAATAACTAGCAAAAATCAAAATAATCGACGCCAAAATAATAAGCATAGTATTTTTTTTACTTGCTGATATTGACGGCGCCTCATTTTTGACATCGACGGCTACATTTTCGTCTTCGTCTTCAATTTCTTGCTCTATTTGTTTTTGTGGCCTAGATCTCATTTTAAAAAATCAAATTTTTTTGGTAATTTATAATAAAATTTTATAAAATCATATCATTTTTTGGTGATTAAAAAAATTAATTATTTCTTGGAACACCAAATTATTATTTTTTGCCGTTATGATAACATGCTTATCAAAATCCATTTCAACTAATTTTTTCTCTTTCGATTGAATTTTATCAAATATTAATTGTCCACTAATTGGGTTAACAACCGGATCATTTTTTGATTGAATAACCAAAGTTGGACATAAAATTTTATGAAGATTGTCATCGCATAAACTCATCAACTTTTCAAGCTCATAAACACCTTTGATGTAATTGCGAGAGTAGTTTATATGAGGATTTTCTGGATTATCGTCAACGAATTCCATTCGCCCTTTTTCAAGATTAAATTTTTCGAGCAATTCATTCCATAAATTAATTCCCGGAATCATTTTTGATTTAATATCGCGCAATTTTAATGCTGAATTAATTGAAACAACCGCAGAAACTTTATTTGAAATAGATTTTTTTTGCGAAGCGCTAAGTAAAGCCAGCAAGCCTCCGGTTGAAAATCCCACAATTACTACTTTTGAGCAAACATTGCTTAAAGCGCAATAGCCTCTTTGCAAAGATTCGTACCAATCAAACCAAGAATAATTTTTTAAATCAATTGGCGCCGTTCCATGCCCTTTCAAGCGCACACTATAAGTCTTTATCCCCGAATCATTTAAAAATTTAGCCAAATCTTCAACCTCTTTTGGAGCCGATTTATAACCATGCGCCAAAACCACTCCAAAATTTTGAATTTTCTTAATTTCTGGTTTTTTATTATCTAAAAAAAGTGGTGAGCCAATCGATTTATCTTTTGAAAAATTTTTATCAAAATTTTGTGAATAATTTTGCTCAAAAATTTTCAAATCCGCTTCATATATATTTTTAAAAACCAAACTTGCCAATTCATCTTTATCGATCGAACAAACTCTTTTAACAACACTATTTGCGCCCTCTGCCATAGAGAATTCTCGCGAAATAACTTGTAAAGTATTTTCAATTCTAATTTGATGAAAATCGACTTTTTTATTTAAAATATTTTTAAAAATTTCAATTTCATTTTCAGAAGTTTTTTTAATCAAATTTTGCTTTATTGCCAAATCAAAAACGCTATCAAATTCAAAGTAATCTTCATCTGAAAAAATTTTAAAAATGTTTTCTTCAAAAATCGATGGATTTAAACGATATTTCTTGGTTTTAGAAATTAAAACAGCCGAGTAATAAATAATTCTTTTTAGATAATCAATTTCAATATTAGATTGAGACGAGTGAATCAGAGCCGACACAAAAATATGATCGAAATTTATTTGAACATCGGAATAAATTTTCTCCATGAAGTCGCTTGTAAGGCGCGAACGATAATATTTTAAAATAAAATTATTTTTGGTTTCGCCTTTAATTATTGGAATTTTATTAATTACTCCGCGAGCCGATACAATATAATCCGCTAAATTTATTGGATCACCAAAGCTTATATTAATATCAGCATCAAGTAAAATATTACCCTCGATTTCAAGCTCTTCAACGATTTGTTTTGGTAAATTTTTAATTAAACGAGTCGCTAGGGCTTTGATTTTATTGTCTCCGGGACGAATTGGATAATAAGTTATATTGACGGGAACGACTTGTGTTTGCAAATTTTTATAAGAATCATGATAAACTAAACCGTTATTAATTTTATAATTATCAAGAGTTTGTTGATCATTATTTTTATAAGCTTCGATGATTTCAGTACGAAATAATTCAGATTTCAAAGCAAGCACCGATGCCCCAGTTCTAACTGGACCAACGCGGTGCGGAGTATAGTTTATATACAAACCATCATATTTTATTTCTTTGCTTTTTACCATGCTTCCTTCGGGATATATCATCCAATCAAAAGCACCATTCACTAAATCTTCAACAATGATATTATCGCGATTGGGGTCCTTGGTTGAAACCGTTCCAACCGATCTCAAAAACCTCCCAAAAGTGCCAAAAAATATTTTTGAATCAGCCAAACATCTAACATGTCGACCCGTTGCTTTGTTGATTAAATAAGGAACAAAAAATGTTTCTGAGCGAGTAAAGTGGTTGGCAACAAACATTACGGGATTATTAGGAATTTTTTCAACCCCAGTGATTGTAAACCTCGTTCCCAGAAGCTTTTCTAAAAGATTCATTGCAAATGAAGCGTAGCGAAATGGTTTTGTGTTCATAAAAATTATTTAATCTCAAAAATAAAAATTTTTATTTTGAGGGGCTTTTTTAAGAAAAGTTTTTTTCAAATGTTAATTGTGAAATTTTTTGTAAATCAGCAACATTAATTTTTTCTGAATTTAAATTAATATTGTCTTGAATAACTTCGCCAATTTTAAAAATTGAAGCATTATTTTTTTCAGAAATTTTTAAAAAATTCTTGAGATTATCGCTAGAAACTGTAATGATGTAGCGCGACTGATCTTCTCCAAATAAAATAGAATTTTCATCGCTAATTTCATTATTTTTTAAAGATGAAATGTCAATATTACAACCAAGTTCTTTTGTTGACATTTCAAAAAGCGCCACCAACAAACCACCGTCGGAAATATCGTGGCAAGCATTAATGAAATCTTTACCAATCAACTCTCGAACCAATTCGGAATTCTTTTTTTCTTCAATTAAATCAACTTTTGGAGGATTTTTTTGATTTTCAATTTTAAGAATTTCTCTTTCATAAATTGAACAAGAAATATGTCCAAAAGTTTTACCAATAACAAAAATTTGGTCGTTAATTTTTTTAAATTTTGTATCGCATCTTTTATTTGAATCGGTGAGTAAACCAACTCCACCAATTGCCGGAGTTGGTTTGATTGCCCTGCCGTCAGTTTCATTATAAAGCGAAACATTGCCGGATACGACTGGATAATCAAGCTCTTTGCAAGCTTTTGTGATACCTTGAATTGAGCGAACAATTTGCCCCATAATTTCTGGCTTTTGTGGATTACCAAAGTTCAAGCAATTTGTAATTGCCAAAGGTTTAGCGCCAACTGCCGAAATATTACGGTAAGTTTCGCAAACCGCCTGAATAGAGCCTTCATAACTATCAGCTTCAACATATCGCGGGGTACAATCAACACTCATCGCCAAAGCCTTTTTAGTGCCGTGAACCCTAACAATTGAGGCATCTCCCCTGGTTAAAAGAGTGTCATTCATGACTTGCGAATCATATTGTTCGTAAATCCATTTTTTATCAGATAAATCGGGAACTTGAAGCAAATTTTGTAAAATTTCTAAACTCATATTTTGAAAGTTTTTTATAAAAAATAATTTGCCTATTCTTTGTGATTTTAGAAAAAAAGTAAAGTAATTTTTTGAATTTTTAAAAATAACTTTAGCGTTTATTTTTAAAAAAATTCTTGAGGATTATTTTCGATTCATCAGCGCAGATTCCAGAATAAAATTCACTCTTAAAATATGCATTCTTAGCACTCAAAAATAGCGGATTACTCTCGATTGCACCAAATTTTTCATCATTTGCGCCGTAATAAATACGACGAATTCGAGCATAACTCATGGCGATTAGACACATGGCGCATGGCTCGAGCGTTATGTAAATGTCACAATTTTCTAGTTTGGAAGATTTTTTAACTTCACATGCATTTCTCAAGGCGACTATTTCGGCATGACTGGTTGGATCACATTTCTGGCGATTTTGATTGAATCCCGTGGCAATAATTTGATTATTTTCGACAATTACCGCTCCGACCGGAACCTCATCAAATTCTAAAGCTATTTTAGCTTGATTCAAAGCTTCAAGCATAAAATTATTTTGAATAATATTTTTCGACATTAGATTTTTATAAATGAAAAAAGGAGCGCCAACGAGGCTGGTCAAAGTTACAAGTCCTTTTAAAAAAGGACGAGGATAATTCATTTTCCTTCAAAGCGAATCAATTTCACCTTAAATTTGCACGCAAAAATTTAAATTATTATTTAACAATAATTTTTCCTTGAGCAGTTTTTTGATGAAAATCGCCGTAAAATTTATATTCTCCAGCTTTTAATGGCGAAATAAGTAAGGAAATTGTTTTTCCAGCGCCAATAAGTTTTTCTTTTTTTAGGTCGTCGCTTTCGAATTCTTCGATGGTGTTATCAAGATTTTCAACAATAATTTTGAATTTTGTATCAGCGGGAACATTTATTAAATCTGGCTCAAAGCGATGATTTTTAATTTTTATTGTGAATTCATTTTTTAAAATAGAATCTTGGGCAAAGCAATTGTGTGAATAAAAAAGTAATACCAAAATTAACGAAAATTTTTTCATATTTTTTGAATTTATATAAGAAATTTTGGTGACCCCAACGAGATTCGAACTCGTATTTTCACCGTGAAAGGGTGACGTCCTAACCGTTAGACGATGGGGCCAATCTTTAAAAAATGGCAAGAAAAAAACTAGTTTTGCTAGAGTTTTGTTTCTCTATTATAAAAATCAACTTACAAAAAGGCAAACAAAAAATTCTTACCTAGATTTAGCGCGGTTCAAAGGCACTTAAATTAGCACAATTACTTAAAAGTAAAGTAAGAATGAAGTAAATAAAATAAAATTATGGAAATAAGTAAATTAATGTGGTAAGCATTTAATTGCGAGAATCCAATATTTATTAAAGACAGAATTAAAACCGCCGACACTACATACATCGAGCCATACGAAATAATGGCGCGAAAAATTTCTTGATGACAATATTTTTTTTTCTGAAAACTTAAAAATTTATGCGCAAGAAAGCTATGAATAGTTACTAAAACATTGAAAATTGTGATTTTAGTAAGATTAATTTCTAGAAATTTAAAATAAAATAATCCAAAAATATAACAAACAATAGTATTGTAGGCTCCAACCACTAAAAATCTAATCTTTTTATCCTCTAAAATTAAAAAAATAAACTTGATAAAATTGTTGAAATCTCTAATTTCTAAAAATTGTTTTATATATTTTTTATGCATTTTGGACAATTATTTATTTAAAAACCTTCTCATGATAAAATTTTCTCTTAAAGAAAAAAATATTAGCTATATTAATTTTTTTGTAGCTTTTTGGGCGACAATTTTTATTGCGCATTATTATTTCTTTAATGGAATTCCAAATTTTATTTGCAACGACTCATTTCAATATTTGTCGATTGCTCATGATATTTACAATGATAAAAAATCAACGGGATTAATTAATTACGCTCTAGACATTTATTATGATGAATTAGCACTTTTTAATTATGATTTTAATAAATTAAAACCTTATCATTTCCCAAGTTACTCAGCTTTTTTGAGTACCTTTTATCACATATATGATAATCATAATTTTGTTATTTATTTTTCACAATATTTATCTTTTTTAATATTTTCAATATCAACTTTTTTAGTTTTAAGCCATTACCACAAAAAACAAACCGCTCTTTTAATAACTTTGATTTGTTTTTTTTGCACGGCAATAATTCACTACATTTCCGATAGCGGAAAAGAAATTTTATGCTCAGGTTTGGCGATGCTTGGAATCTACCTTGGACTCTATTATAAAAATAGAAATAGTCTTAAAATAATTCTAATTTTATCAATAATTTTTACTTTTTTATCAATCACCCGCAACTTCTATTTAATATTATCATTTCTAATTTTTGCATTTCGCGCCCTACCCTCCAAATACAAAGAAAAAGATTTTGAAGAGACTTTAAAAACAAAATTAACCTTCTTTTTTCTGGTTTTCCTAATACCGCTTTTAGCATATATTTATTGCTATTATTTCATCGAAATTCATTTATTTATTTTTGACAATAGAACTGATTTTTACGGCGGAAAAAGCTTAATAGACTTACTATTAAGAATTTTTAATAACTTGTTTTTGGGTACTTTTATTTTCTTTACTCAATACCTTCAATATGTCATCGACTCATTCAAATTAATTGGCCTGACAACGCTATTTGGACTATATCAAACTTTTGGAATTTCACTTATCGGAATGTGTTTTTATTTTAAAAGAGAAATTAAAAATTTCTTTATTAAAAAAAGCATAAAAGTCTCAAAACTATTTATTATTAATTTATTTTTTGCACTATTGCTTTTATCAATAATTGTTAGATTTTCACTACTCGGATATAGATTAACAATGGGCTATTTACCAATAGCTTTTATGCTTTTTTATCAAACATTTTTTTTCCAAAAAGACTTCAAAAAAATCCGATTTTTAAAAAATTTTAATGCTATTTTTTTAATAGTTTTTATTACAATAAATTTCATATATAATATTTTATTCCTTTTAGAAAATAAAAATTCCACCATAGAATCAAAAAAATTAAATGATTATGCTAAATCAATTATCGCGGAAACAAATTCTAAAAAAATAGTAGCTTCTTCGGATTACTTTAATAATAGTCATCTAATGCCCTTAATGCATCAATATTCAAGCGATATTTATTTCTTTTCGACCTGGAGATATAAAAATTTATGCGAAGATTTAATGAATTATTATGAACATAAAATTGATTTTGATATAATTTTTGCTAGTAAAGAATTTAACAAGGAAAAATGTGATTTTGTTGAAACAAATTTTTATTTAAAAACCATCGATTCTTATGGCGCAATTTATATAAAAAATCCTAACTAAATTCATTAAAAGATTTTAGAATTGATTTAAAAATCGGCGCAAAAATATAAGAAAAGATATTACGATTGCGCTGTTTAATGAATATATCAACAGCCATTCCCGCTAAAAGCCTCTCATGCCTTATAATTTCCGAGTTAATATCAATTTTAATCTTAACTTCAAAATAAAAGTCTTTTAAATTTTCATCAAAAACTACATCCTTAGAAATTGTAAAAATTTTACCAGAAATTTTTGGGATATTTTTTTCATAAAAATTCTTCAAAAATATTTCAACATTTTGATCAATATGAATATTATCCACATCAATATTTTTAATTTTAGCAACCACAATTAATTCAGGATTCTTTGGAACGATTTGTAAAATATTTTTACTAGGTTCAACAATATCTCCAACTGAAAAAACCTTTAGATTATCAACAAATCCGTCGATTGGGGAGGAAATAGTTGAGCGCTCGAAAATATCATTGGCAATTTTAATTTGCTCTTGATTAATCTTTATTTCGAAAGCTACTTCGACTATTTTTTGAGAAATCTTGATGATATTTTCTTCGCGAAAACTTAATTTTTGATTATCGATAATCTTAAGTTCATTTTTATAATTCAAAATTTGCGCAAACAACTCAAAATCTTGTCTTTGTAAGTCAAAAAGCGTGTTCTGATTTAGAATATTTTTGTTAACAAAATCTTTGTAAATAGCAATTTGCTTTCTTACTATTTTCAACTTTTTACTCGATAAATCAATGTTTTCAAACAAAATATTTTTTTTATAGTCAAATATTTTTATATCACTGATATATTTATTAATTGTTGCTTTTAAATATTTTTGTGAGGTTGCTAATAAATAAGTAAATTCGTTTTTTTCTTCTGTTGAAAAATTATTGATTAAAAATTTAATTTTATTATCAATTTTAAAATTGGTAATTTTATCAATTTTTTCTCCTTCCAATTCACAAAGTTGTTTTTGCAAAATTAGCGACAACAACTTCCATTGTATAATTTTTTTATCCACAATATTTTTAATCGATGATAATCTTATAATCTCTTGATTTCTCTTAACCTCATCGCCATTTTTAACCAGAATATTCTCAACAATTCCACCTTCTAAATGCTGGATATTTCTTTTGGCATCATCATAACTTAAAACGCCACCAGAAACGACGGCAGAAGATATTTGTGCAAAGAATATTAGCAACAAAAGAATCGCAAATAAAGTTAGGTAAATATAATTTTTATATGAGTAATTGCGCAGGTTTTTCATTCGAGTTTATAAAATCTTTGGTGTTAAAAAAATTTGCCATGCCATTTTTGAAAATAATAACTGAATCAGTTTTTCTTAAAACTTCAATTGGCGGATTATTAATAAAAATTATTGCATTTTGAGAGTTTTTGTAGTGCTGGAGATAATCAAAAAAAAATTTAATCTTTTCACTTAAATTAAATTTTTCTATGAATAATATTTTTGGAGAATGATACATTGCTCGCAATGCGCAAACCCAATATTTTTGCTCATAATTCAACTGATTAACATCGCTATAATAACTATTTTTTAATGATAAAATTCCGCAATCAAAATTAAAACTTTTAATAAAATCAATTACTTTTTCTTTGGAAAAATTATCGGACATTTTGGCAATATTTTCTAAAATATTTCCATCAAATAAAATTGACTCATTTTCGATTAAATCAATAAAATTTAACAATTGATTTTGCGTAATGTTTTGTAAATCAAAACCATCAATTTCAATATTTCCAAAAGCCGGAGAATAATTTTTATTTAACAAATTATAAATAGCATATTTATCCATGTCGCTATTAGTTATAATAGCGATTGTTTGATTGCAATAAATGCAAAAATTATTAGTTTGAATTATGAGATTTTTATTATTTTGATCCCGATAAAAAATCTTATTAAAGGCAATTTTTTTAAACGATTTTAATAAAATTAAATCATGATTTTCCTGCTGATTTTTAAACTCGATTTCGTCAAAAATTTTTCTAATATTTTCTCGAAATTCTTTAAAACTTTTGAGATTATTGGAAAAATTACTAAACGGTTCTAAAAATTTTGAAAGCAATATTGAAACTGCGATTATTGATCCAACCGAGATTTGATTTTTTATAACCAAATAAGCGCAAATCATTGTTGATAAAATTTGTGATAAAAGTCGTAAATTTTTACTTAAAATTAAATATTTATTATGATTTTTAAAATAATTTATTTCTAGATTCAACAGACTCTTGTGTTTTTTACGCCATTTTTGAAAAATATTTTGAGTGATTCCATTAATTCTAAAGGCAATATTTCCTTGATTAATTTTTAAAAAAGTTTGCGAATTTTCTTCATATTTTTTTTGTAAATTTTGTTGTAAATAACAAGAATTTTTTTGATGAAAATTATCAGAAAATATAATTAAAAATAATATCATAAAGCCATATACAGCAAGACTTGGATGAATTAAATAAATAACAATTACATAAAAAAATGATAAAATAATTTCAAAAATATTAACTGAAAAATTATTATTAAAAAATGCACTGATTTTTTGAAGATTTTGTAAAATATTAATCTTCTTATCTACATCATTGATTTTTTCAATATTATTGAATGTTTTTTTCTGAATAATTGAATTTATTTTATGCAACATTTCAACTCTAAGATTGCAAAAAAAACTTATGAAAAAAATAAAAATTATTGTCAAAAGGGTTAGATACAATAAAGTTTCAAGGCTCGAGGAATTCAAAACTTTATCAAAAATCTGCATTGAATAAAACGACACCGCAATCGTTAAAAAATTTATAACTAAACTACACAGAAAAATTATAAAAATTAATTGCTTAATTTTTTGGAAAATAGCAAAATTATTAAGAATTTTTATATCATTAAACATTGACCTCCCCTATCAATCCAAGCACTCTATAGCAAGAAATAGTTAATACATTTTCTAATTTATTGTGAGTAATTTTTTGCTCTTCTAGCGCGATTTCGGCATTATAAAATTCAATTAAATCAATGATTTTTGCATTATGTTTTGATTGAACTATGCGCCTCTTTTCTTCTAAGAAATTTAAAATTTCATAGCAAATTAATAAATTTTGTGATGTCGCATCGATTTCGTCCATCGCTTTTGAAATATCCGCGATAAGATTGTTTTTATAAATCTGATATTCATCGAGAATGATTTCGCTTTGGTTTTTTGAAGATTTATAATCAATAAATTCAAGACCTTGTTGAAAAATTGGAATCGAAAAATTTAAAATAATCGACCGATTATTAATTTCTTTATTAGCGTAATAAAGATTATTTTTTTGTTTAGAAATATTACTAATTATTGAAATTTTTGGCAAAAACTCACTAGTCCTTGAGCCTTGCTCATCAAGACTTAATTGATATTTGAGATATTTAGATTGTACCAAAAAATTTTGTTCAATTTTTTGTAAAACCCCATTCTTTTTAAAATTCTTTTTTGCAATATTAATTTTTTCATCACCCACAAATTCAGCCCCGACTAAAGAATAAAAATCTTGATGATTTTTTATCAGCTCCAATTCTTCACTTAAAATTTTTTGATTTAAATTTGATAACTCAATTTGATATTGAATTAACTCTTCTTTATCTATTAATTTTAAAGCAAATTTTCGTGATTTTATATCTAAAATTTGCTTAGTAATCTTTAGAATTTTTTTATAACTTTCTAAATTCTTTTTTTGCCAAAAAATATTTGCATAAAATCTTGCAACTTCAACAGCTAAATTTTGTTTTTTATCTTTCAAATTCAACAATTCAATAAGATATTGTTTGTCACTTTTTTTGAGGTTAATTATAGAAGAAAAGCCATTAAAGATATTTTGCTCAACACTTATCTCTCTAGAACTAAACTTGGTTTTTTTTTGATTAATTAGATCGCCTTCTGAAGAATTATTATTTACTCTTTCTCCGCTTTGAATATTAACCGATATTTTTGGCAAAAATTCTGCGATTGCCCGATAATTAAAATTTTTAGAATTATTTAATTTATCTTCGTAAAGCTTAATTTCATGATTGTTTTTTATGGCAAAATCGATGGCATTTTCAACCGAAAATGCCCAGGAATTTTTACAAATTAAAATTATAAAAATAGCGAAAAATATTGGGTTCAATTTCATGGTGTTTTTATTGAATTTTTTTAAAAATTAAAAGCCATAGATATATCAAAATTGTTAAAATTATTATGGAAATCTTTAATTTTTTTACCAAAAGAGGAAATAATATTACACCTCAAATCAAAATTTTTATTCAATTTATAACCACCCGACAAGCCCAATAATAAATATAAATTTCTATAATTATTTGATGAATTTGTGCTTGAATTTGCGCTAAATATGTTCGAAGTTAATGCCAAATGAAAATTATCATAATTACTGCCATAGCCTAATCTCACACCCTGCAATGAATCAATTTCAAGGCTTTTTCTTTTTGAATGCTTAATAATATTTTTATTAAAAAAAAATTCGGCGAGAACAAATTTATTTTTAAAATATTCATCATATTTTTGATAAAAATTTAGAAGATTATTCGCTTCGAATTTTTTACCAAAACTTACCCCGATTGCAAAATTATTAAGACTAACCTTATCGTCATTTGGATTGACATAATTGCCCATCATTGACGAATCAAGCTTTGAATTATTTATAGCTTTATCTTGATTATTATCGATTACAATTGGGGCAATATTTTCAATTTTTACCTCTGCAAATGCATTATTTAAAAAACAAAAATGAATTAGAAATAAGGTTATAACTTTAAATTTTTTAGTCATAAGTTCTGGTGTTTATTTTAAAGGCGAGCCATCGTTGCACTTACTAAATGTTGATGCGCAAATATAAGTCCTAAAAAATTCATCAGTCGCATACCTAAGAGCGATCAAATAACAGATTGCATGATTTAAAGTTGGGAATGTTATCGTTGGTGATTGAAGCATAGTTTAGTTTTTTGGTGTTGGTGAATATTGGTTTAAATATAATTATTAAATATTACTTTATTTAAAATAATTATTCTTTCATAATAAAAAGAGAAAATATTTATTACAAGAAGAATTTTGAAGAATTTTTATTTTAAAAATAAATTCAAGAATTTATGAGCCGAGATCTGTCGTAAAATAATTCCATTTTAACTTTACTCAACTTTACTTAGCTTTACTCAACTTTACTTAGCTTTACTCAATTTTACTTAGTTTTACTTAACTTAAAATACTCACTACGCAAGCTTCTAAATTAAGCTTTTACAGCAATTGCCTCGTTTAAATCAAATTATAATAAATTAGGATCTAGGCAATTTTAGTTAATTTTGCTATCAATTAAAACCTTAATTTTCCTACGCAAAACAATCATATAAAACATTCCCATATTCTCTTAAAAATATTATTTTTTTTCATTTGTTATAATCTCTTCGCTCTCGCGATATTTAAAAAAAGGTAAAAAATTTCGTTAAAAATTCTAAGAAATCCTCGAAGCAACAACTAAGAAACCGTTAATAAACCTGCGAATTATGTTGGCAAATTAATTTTGATTTATTAATAATTCATTTAAATTAAGTGTGTTGTTATTTTGGTATAAAATTTATAGATTTTATCCATAATTTTTTAAGATTAATAAATTAAATATAAGGACAAATATGGAAAGTTTTTTTAATGCGCTTAGACCAAAAAAAAAAGTGAACAACTACCCCTTTTAGATAAACCCTCTCAAAAGACTCTTGACGACAATGCTAAAAGTCTTATTAAGGCGTTGCAAACTGACGATCTTGGTATGGTAACCCAATTACTAAACGATGGAAAAGTAAACATCAATTTTCAAGGAGATAATAGATTAACCGCTCTTATGTTAGCTTCTCAACATGGTCATTGTGAGGTCGTTGAACAATTGCTTGGAGCAGGAGCTAATGTAAATCTAGCTACAAAAGATGATAATAGATTAACCGCTCTTATACTAGCTTCTGCAAAAGGTAATTTTGATGTCGTTGAAAAATTAATTAATAATGGTGCTAAAATAAATTCATATTCAGGTTTTCGGAAGACAAACCCTCTTCTTTCAGCTTGTCAATATGGTCATCCTGATGTCGTTGCAAAATTAATTAATGAGGGTGCTGATTTAAAAGTTGAAAACAATAGATCGGAAACACCTCTTTTTGTAGCTTGCAAACACAATAACCCAATATCCGCTTATCTTCTATTTTTAGCTGGAGCTAATGTTGATTGTTTAGAACAAAAAGCAATTTTTTCTAATTCCAAATCAATAAGAGAAGAATTAACAAAAATTCCTGAAATGAAAAAATGCATTATGGACATTCTTGATATAAAAAATTCTAAAATCCCCCCTGATGATGCTAAAGCGAGAATAGAATCATCGCTTCGACAATTACCCGGTTTTAAAGAAGAGATGCTTCCTTCAAGGGCGAATGCATCCGTTGCACCTCGCTATCCCCTTATGGAGACAGATGGAACATTAACTTCATCTGTCGCCGGAACTTCTCCCGCCGCATCGCCCAGAGGAACAGAAACTATAGCTGCGCAAACCACTCGAGGAAGACAATAATAACCTCTTAATTTATCGTTATTTCAACAATAAATTAAGGGAGTTTATAACCTTTATTTTATCGAGTTTAAAAATAAAAAGCCTTCGCGCTCTTCGCGTTTAAAAATAGCCTAAACGGCTATTTTTAGCGAAGAGCGGGATAAGGAGCGTAAGCGACGCGGGTCCCCGGCGCGAGTTCTTTTTGAAGAAAAGGACGAAGCGATAGCGACGCTATCCCAGAGGCGAGTCGTCTTCGAAATCAAAATGAAATTTTCAATTGAGAAAAGCGACGAAGCCGTGGGAAGGGTTAAAATATCCTAGATAATAAACGGTTTTGAACCGAAGTAGAAATTTAATAAAAATAATTTTTCTACGCAAAACAATCATATAAAACATTCCCATATTCTCTTAAAAATATTATTTTTTTCATTTGTTATAATCTCTTCACTCTCGTGATGTTTAAAAAAAGGTAAAAATTTCATTAAAAATTCTAAGAAATCATCTAAACAACAACTAAGAAACCGTTAATAAACCTGTGAATTATGTTGGCAAATTAATTTTGATTTATTAATAATTCATTTAAATTAAGTGTGTTGTTATTTTGGTATAAATTTATAGATTTTATCCATAATTTTTTAAGATTAATAAATTAAATATAAGGACAAATATGATAAAAAGTATGAAAAAGACTTTTGAAAGCTTAAGACCATCAAGATCAGACCGTATGCAAGAATCCCTTAGTATGCAAGAATCCCTTTTAAGACACGATCAGCGAATGCATGCTGGACCCACTCAAACAACTACTAACCCCGGTGATTTGCTTCTTATTGCAGCAAGGGAAGGTAATGTTGCTTTAGTAAAAAAATTATTAGAAGTTGGAAATGAAAATGGAAAAGCAGACATCAATTTTCAAGATCAGTACGGAGTAACCGCTCTTATGGTTGCTTCTAGATATAATCATCCTGATGTCATTACACAATTGCTTGAAAAAGGAGCTAATGCAGATCTACTCAACGAAGCTGGATTAACCGCTCTTATGGTTGCTTCTGAAAATGGTCATTCTGGTGTAGTTGAAAGATTTCTTGAAAAAGGAGTTGATGTAAATCAAACCGGAAAAAAAGGAGTAACCGCTCTTATAGTAGCTTCTCAACATAATTATCCTGATGTCGTTACAAAATTGCTTGCTAATGGAGCTAATGTAGATCTAATCACTGTAAATGGAGTAACCGCTCTTATGGCAGCTTCTCTAAATGGTCATGATAAGATCGTTGAGCAATTACTTGGTGCAAAAGCTAAAGTAGATCTAGCCACTGTAAATGGAGTAACCGCTCTTATGATTGCTTCTGAAAATGGTTATGATAAGGTCGTTGAACAATTGATCAAAGCAAAAGCTGATGTAAATCTAGCCACTAAACCCAACTTCAACCGTGGAGAAAAAACCGCTCTTATAATGGCTTCTAAAAATGGTTATCTTGGAATCGTTACAAAATTGCTTGAAGCAGGAGCTGAAATAGATAAAGCCAATGGTGATAAAGAAACCGCTCTTTTAAGTGCTTGCATGAATGGCCATTACGAAATAGCTAAAACATTGATTGGAGAAGGAGCTAATAAAAATCACGCTGACTCTGCTGGAGAAACCGCTCTTCATTGGGCTTGCAGAAATGGCCATGAGGAAACCGTTCGAACTTTGATTAAACATGAGGTAAATTTAGATGCAAAGAGTAAAATTGGTGAGACAGCTATCGCGAAAGCATGCTTTATGAAAAATTTAAAATGTGCTAGAATTTTAATTAAACATGGTGCTGATATAAATGGCTTAAGTATGATTGAAAGATCTAGGCTGGAATTCAGAAATTTGTTTAGCAGAAGTACTAAAGGAGGTCAGCCATCTATTGTTGCAACTACAGAAGAGGGAGAATCGATAAATTATAACTCTTCAATGCTTTCAACAGATGCATCGAATGCGCAATCCCGAGTCCCTTTTGAGCCAGAAACAATATTAACTACATCTGTCGCTAACACTTCTCCCGCCGCATCGCCCAGAGGAACAGAAACTATAGCTGCGCAAACCACTCGAGGAAGACAATAATAACCTCTTAATTTATCGTTATTTCAACAATAAATTAAGGGAGTTTGTAACCTTTATTTTATCGAGTTTAAAAATAAAAAGCCTTCGCGCTCTTCGCGTTTAAAAATAGCCTAAACGGCTTTTTTTAGCGAAGAGCCCGCAAAGGAGGGAAATGGAGCCTGTGAAGATTTTTAGAGTTTTAGAAATTTTTAGGGGCGCAAGTCCTTACCTTATTTATTCAATAAAATAATCAAATTTTAACTGCATATTTTTAGCTAAAAATCCTTTAGATTTTAGTAGCGCTAACGATGGTTAATATTTCTACGAATCCGCTAAAGTAAAAACGGATTTTTATAATTTGATTTAAATATCGTAATTGGCATTTCTTGCTTCATTTATAACCCCCCGAGCTTTACAAGAGAACGCTTTAATTGGTATTGCGCATTTCACAATCTTTAGCTCTACCGCTTTACGAGAGAGTGTGTTTTAATTGGTATTGCACATTCTCAATCTTTAGCTCCACCGCTTTGCAAGAGAGCGGATGAAAATGCCTCATAGTGGTTATTTGAGACATTTAAAATCATGAGAAATTAAAAAGCTTTAGATAATCAAAAATATAAATCCAAAGTAAAAATCTTTTCAAATTGAATTTATTATTTTGGTTTTTTTATGGTGATAAATCCATTGATAACCACCAGCTTTATAACAATAAATTAAAAAGCTTTAGATAATCAAAAATATAAATCCAAAGTAAAAATCTTTTCAAATTGAATTTTTATTTTGGTTTTTTTATGGTGATAAATCCATTGATATCGCCAACTTTAAAATCCTCACGACCCATGAATTGTAACTTGATTTACAATTCATTCACCCGCTCTCCCGTAAAACGCAGGAACTATAACACGAAGGTTTGTTTTGAATATTCGAGACCTAAAATCCAAATCACTTTAATAATTTTTTAACTTAATTTCTTAAAATAAATTAAAAACTTAGATAAAATCATTTTAAAAATTTTCCTGAACTAATCTCTCAAGTTAAATTGAGATCTTTAATCCAAATTTTTAAAACCTTCTCGATCTTTTTTATTGATTTCTTCAAGCAAAAATCAATTAAATCAAAGCCTCTTTCCAATTTTGTCTTAGCCAAAATAAAGATGTATTTTTTAATTATTTTTTCATTTCATACCTCTCAAATAATTTAAATTAAGAATCGTAAAATTAAATTTTTTAACCATATAAAAAACTATCATTGGTTAACTCATGTTGCCCCAGCAACATTAAAGAAAAATCTGAATTATTATCAAAAATTATTGTATTTAAGTTGTTATCAATTTTGTAAAATAGAGGTTTAGAACTTTCTGGCAGTTGATTTAAATCAATATCTAAATATTTATAAATCGCATTATATTCAAAATTTTTGAAAGAAATTTTATCAAAATTAATTTCAAAATCGGCGATTAAATCTTGTTTAGCAAAAGTTGAATCCGCCTTGCTTTCATAAAGGAAAATATCTGCTCCCGCACCACCATAAAGTTGATCCGAACCTGAACCACCAACGACCAAATCATCACCATAATAAGCTTTTAAAATGTCGTCACCCTCTTCTCCAAATATCTCATCATTGCCGATTGCCGATTGAATATTATCATCTCCACTTCCGCCATAAATTTTATCATCTCCCGAACTCGACCACAATATGTCATTGCCGGCGTCGCCAAAAATTTTTATATCGCCATATATAAAATTAAATGAGGTCATATCGACAATATCATCACCTTCCCCAGCTTGAATTTCTTCAATATCACTAAATTTAGCAATTTCTCCAAAATCGGAAAGATTTTGATCATCCAAAAACAAAGCATCATCGCTTTGGGTTAAGTGCAAAACATCATAACCCAAACCGCCATCGAAACAGTCAAAACTCTTGATTTTGTTACTTGCATCAAACTCGTCCCCCGAATAAATATTCCAAGCTCTAAAATTTATTTCCTCATTATTTTGCCATTTTGCATCTTCGACATAAAAAATTTCATCATCGCCACTTTCCGCGGAAACTACATCGTTTGATAGATTTTTGGCATAAATTTTATTATTATGCGCATCGCCATTTATTTGATTTTTATTAATCACTTTATTTGTATCTTGAACAATATCTCGTGATAAATTTACTTTAAAAAATTGCTCGATTTCTCCACCATTTTCATCGAAAACTTTAATTTTAAAATTTAACGATCCCGCTCTTGGAATTTTACTTTCCAAGACCCCAACTTCTTGATTAAAATTTATCCAATTGGGCAATTCATTAAAACCCGCCAAAGATAAATTGAATTTTAATTTATCCCCATCTGCATCTTGAAAATATTGATTGAAATCAATTTTAATTTCTTGACTAACTTTAAAAGAAAAATCATTAATAAAGCCTTCGGGTTTATCATTTTGTTGATTAAAATAAACCAAAATTTTTTGACTCTTTAAATCTTGATCGATGATTTCAATTTCGCTAAAACCACTAAAGTTCTTAATAATTTTATAAGTTACAATTGGAGAGATTTGATCAAAAATAAAATTACCATGTCGACTGTTAAAAGTTAAATTCTTAAGTTGTTTTTTGGCATCAAAATTTTTTTGAAAATATTCTTCATTAAAAATTATTTCTTGATCTTCTACAAAAATTAAAAACTGCTGTGGAATTTTTATTTTAGAGCCATCAGAAAATTCTATTAAATCAATTTTTGTATTGTTAATAAATTGATTTTCAATAATAATTTTGTGATTTTTTTGTTTATCGGTAAAAATTTCTAAATTATTTTCAACTCTTGCAAAAAAGAGATTTTCTAATTTTATTGTACTTGAAAATTTTATTGAATCTGCAATGTCATTTCCGCTTTCAATAATTTTATCAACACCATGATTTTCATCAAAAAAATAAATATCATTGCCACCGCTTCCAGAAATAAAATCATTGCCCAAACTCGCATTTATAAGGTTTGAATTGTTATCACCAATAATTTCATCATCAAAATTTGAAGCTATAATATTTTCAATTTCTCGAATATTAATTTTAGAATTTTGTTGGTTTTTTTGAATAAAATTATTGATTAAATCAATTTTTATTGAGGTTGTAAAATTATTAAGATTAATTTGATCAATACCACTTCCGCCAATTATTTCTTGATTATTTTCTCCACAAAAAATTATATCGTCACCATCTTCCAAATATATTTTGTCAGCCCCAAGATAAGAATCGATAATGTCATTTCCATCTCCCGAATAAACAATATCGTTACCTAACCCGCCATTGATAAAATCATCGCCTTTTCCACCAAAAATCTCATCATTTCCCTCATCGCCAAAAATAGAATCATTACCGGCTCCAAGCCATAATTTATCGTCTCCCAGACCACCTCTAATTATTAATTTATCAATCGAAAATTTTTGCGAACTAAAATTAATTATATCATTGCCGTCAAATGCAAAAATTGCCTCGATTGATTTTATGCGCGATGGCGAATTTGCGAGTTGTGCATTATCATCAAATGAAAAGAAATCATTGCCATTGGTCATTAAAATTGAATTAAAACCTTCTCCGCCATCAAAATTATCATTACTTTTATTGTAGCCCGTAATTTCAAAATTTTGTGAATTATAAAAATTTGTAGTGGAAAATTGAGAAATTTTATTAAACAAAAAATCAACCTTATCAACAGATTGCAAATTAACATAAGTTGAGCTTCTAAAAGGCTCGTAACGAACCTTAGATGACGCAATTGAAATCGCATATTGAGAAATTTTTTGAATATTTATTAATTCATAAGCGCTCTCAAAAGCGCTATTTTGTTGGATATTTGATAAATTTGTAAGTTTGTTATTTGGTTTATAAGTATAATATTCGGGCGATGGCAAAATATTATTAACCACCTTTTTCGAAAGCATCGCTTCGCGAGTTTTATAATAGCCAATTTCATCACTAAAAATTTGTTGCTCTAATTTTATAAATTTACCATCAGCTTCATAATGCAAAATATCATCGCCCTTCATCCCAAAAAGCTTATCATATCCACCTCCGCCAAATAATTCATCATTAAAATCTGTTCCAAAAATTTGATTATCTTTTTCATCTCCAAACAAAATTTGACCAGAATTTTCGCCAAATAAAATTTTTGATTCGCCATTTAATGCATAGCCAATTTTAAGATTTTCTTGATTTAAATCGTTAATTTTTGTGTCTAAAAATATTATTTTTTGATCATGCGCAAGATTCAATTCAAGATTTTTTTCAACCTGCTGAGCATTGGCAATTATTTGAGCAAAACTTAACGGATTTTTGTAATCAATTTTAATGATTATTTTATCATTATTTTTATCAAAATTTTCAATAATATCAATCGCTGATTGTTGATTTTTTATAGATTCAATAATAATAACATCATTGCCGAGACCTCCATTTATAAGGTCTGATCCCTCGCCATCATAAATTAAATCATCTCCTTCTTCACCATAAATTTTATCATTGCCACTGCCACCATAAATTACATCTCCACCCAATCCACCAAAAGCATAATTATCGCCAAATTGAAGAAATATTTTATCCGCACCCGCTTCGCCATAAATTTTATCATTGCCGAGTCCAGCATAAATTTCATCATCGCCAAGTCCTGAGCGAACTAAATCATCGCCCTCTTCGCACTCAATAAAATCAACGCCACTTCCACCCCAAATAAAATCATTGCCCGAACCACCTTTGATAAAATCATTGCCGATATCGCCAAATATTTTGTCATCTCCTTCATTTCCGTTAATTTGATCATCGCCCTCGCCTCCAGAAATATAATCTTTTCCATCGCCACCATCAATAAAATCAGCGCCGTTTTGTCCAAAAATATAATCATCTCCGATACCTGATATTACTGAATCATTGCCATCATTTGCATAAATTATATTACCTGCATTAGAATTATTTTTTAAATCTTGATTAACAAAATTTAAAGGCATTTTTTCGGCTAAATTTTTGACATAAATTCTATCATTTCCTCCTTCACCAAAAACCTGATTTCTAAAATTTGAAATTATAATTTCATCTTCACCGCTACCACCAAAAATTAAGTTTTCACCTTCTAAATCTTCAATTAAATCATTGCCTTCATTGCCATAAATTTCATCATTTCCATCATTTCCATTAATCTTATCTTGCCCCGCCCCTCCCAATATTAAATCATCATCGGCACCACCATTTATGAAGTCGTTGCCCGCTCCTCCAAGTAAAACATCATCGCCTTCGAAGCCTTGAATTCTATCATCTCCCGAGCCTCCATTAATTTGATTTTGATATAAATTTCCATAAATAGTTTCCGACCAAAAATTACCAATCGCCCTGCTATTTTCTGAATCAAGATTGATTATTGGTTGGTAAATTTCTCTCCAAACTTGATA
>Ga0209596_1000952_pt1 | contig 25669 bp, 14 predicted proteins | sample M_130807_MF_Meta_FD_187314 | JGI IMG/M metagenome (GOLD analysis project Ga0209596, IMG submission 187314) | Freshwater microbial communities from Lake Montjoie, Canada to study carbon cycling - M_130807_MF_MetaG (SPAdes) (version 2) | ecosystem: Environmental > Aquatic > Freshwater > Lake... | reverse complement strand
TAAAGCAGTTGAAGCAACCTCAACAGGTACTGCTGACTCAAACTCCAAAGAAGATACACGCTTCTGGCAACCAGAAGTAGACAAAGCTGGTAACGGCATGGCTGTTATTCGTTTTCTTCCTGCACCGTCAATTGATGGTGATGATGCTCTTCCTTGGGTTCGCACTTTCTCTCATGGATTTCAAGGTCCTGGTGGATGGTTTATTGATAACTGTTTAACCACTTTGAATGAGAAGTGTCCTGTGTGTGAACACAACAATACATTATGGAACTCTGGTGTTGAAGCTAACAAAGATGTTGCTCGTAAACAAAAACGCAAGTTAAGTTATGTTGCAAACATTCTTGTTATTTCTGACCCAAGTAATCCTTCAAACGAAGGTCAAATCAGACTGTATAAGTTTGGTAAGAAAATCTTTGATAAGATTACAGAGGCTATGAATCCTGAATTCGCTGATGAAACACCAGTCAATCCATTTGACTTGTGGGAAGGCGCTAACTTCAAGTTGAAGATTCGTAATGTTGAAGGCTATCGCAATTATGACAAATCAGAATTTGCTGATGCGTCTGCATTGTTAAATGGTGATGATGATAAACTTGAAGAACTTTGGAAGAAAGAATATTCTCTCAAAGATTTCACAGAACGTAAGAACTTTAAACCTTATGACCAACTCAAGACCCGTCTTGAAAAGGTTCTTGGATTTGATGGTGCACCAATCGTTAAATCAAAGGCTGAAGACTCAATCGCAACATTGAAAGATGATACATCCGTATTGAATAAACCTCTACATGCTGATGATGAAGATTTAGATTACTTTAAGTCTCTTGCAGAACAAGAGTAAACTTTCTTACCGTGATTAAATCCCGCTTCGGCGGGATTTTTTATGCAAGAGCTCTTTCTACAAGTTTAGCAAATAAATCATCATAGACAGAGGCTGTAGATGGTGCTGATGAACCACTACCACCACCGCTTGTTGAATTATTAACATTATTATTAGTAATATTATTAACAACTGGTGCAGCTGAAGCTAAAGTCATTTTTTCTTGTGAAACAGCTGTTGTAGCTGCAGCTAATGTTGTTGCTGATGAAGGTGCATTTGGTACTAAAGTAGCAGCAGATTGATTCGGTGATGAAGTGCTTACAGATGCCATTAATGCACCTCTAACATCTAATTTAGAATTACCGTGATTTTGGCCAGGAGCTTGATAAAAAGATTGTCCTGCTTTTTTATTACCAATATCTGTGGCAAGAGGAACAGAAGCAAAAACTTTTGCGAGTGCGTTTTGAGCTTCTTCATAATTACCACCTTCAGCTAATTTTGTTGCTCCTGTTCCATTTATTAAAGCCATTCCTAATTTATCTTGTGTTTCTTCATTAAACTTATCTTCTTTAGATACAACACCTTGTTTAACCAAACCTTCTAGTGTTTTTGGTATAATTTGATATCTACCTGCTGCAAAAATTAATCCATTTTCTTTTCTCTTAGCTGCATCATCATTTGGTTTTGCACCTTTATCCATTATTTCACCAACAGTCATATCTGTTAATTTCTTTTGAATAATTTTTTGTGAATCACCAGAACCTATAACTGGTCCTCCACCTGGTGTCCCTTGATTCATCGCATTATAACCACCAGCACCAGAAGATTCACCTTGTGCTATCATATCTAATAAAGGATTTTTCCCCCCACCTGATGGTGTTGTTGATGATCCACCTTTAGATGGAGTTGGCGATGTTTGAGGAATATCAGTTCTTCTTGGATCAGTTGCTGCTGCTGACGCTCTAGCATCTGATGCTGCTTGTGTAGTTGTTCCTGTAGGTGCTGGTGCTACTGATGAGGGTGGAACACCACCTGTTCCACCCATAGTTTTCGCAAGAACAGAGGCTTTGGAAACTTTTGCTAAATCTTCATCTGTTAACTTAGCAAGACCTAACATTCCAGATGCCAAGTCTTTCATACCTTGGCCTATTTTAGATAAATTATCTCCATTAATATTTTGAAATAACTGCAAATCTTCAGAAAGTTTTTGCATTGGACTTTTCTTTTCATTACCAAAAATAAAATCAATTAATCCTTTCATACCACCGGCAAGTGAATTTACTATGCCACCAATACCAGCAGAACTAAAAAATGCTAACATAGCAGCACCAAAAGTTGGAATTGCAAGAGCTAATTTTCCTAAGTGCATACCATCAAGTCCACTAAATCCCCCGAGACCTTCAGCTAAATTAATTAATAAATCTTTAAGTTTTGGTCCACCACCAAACAAATCAATAACGGCTGCAGCACCGCCCAATGCAAGTAAAAATGCGCCAATACCAACACCCATAGCTCCGATTCCTAGTGCAGATGGTCCTGCTAGTCCGGTGGAACCAAATATAGCACCAGCTGCAAATAAAGAACCTAATGCAATTAAACTACCATTACTAAATGCACCAAGGCCTTCAGCTACATTAAGTAATAAATCTTTAAGTTTTGGTCCACCACCAAACAAATCAATAATGGCCGCAGCGCCACCTAATGCAAGTAAAAATGCGCCAATACCAACACCCATAGCTCCAATTCCTAATGCTGTTTTTCCTGCTAATCCAGTAGCACCAAATATAGCACCAGCTGCAAATAAAGAACCTAATGCAACTAAACTTCCGCCACTAAACGCACCAAGACCTTCAGCTAAATCTGTTAATAAAGTTTTAATGCCACCACTTCCACCCATTGCATCAACGAGAGCTCCAGCGGCACCTAATGCAGTTAAAAATCCTGCTATACCAACACCAACTACTGCTATATTGAGTCCTTTTGTTCCACCACCAAACAACATACTTCCAGCAAATAACGCACCAAGTGCAACTAAACTTCCGCCACTAAATGCACCAAGGCCTTCAGCTAAATTAGTTAACACATCTTTTAATCCAGACATACCACCAAGTTTATCTATAGCCCAAGCAGCGCCACCCAAGGCAGTTAAGAATGCGGCAAGTCCAAGCCCAAGACCACCAAGTTTAGATGCTATTCCAATACCCTTACTTAAACCACCCAATGCACCACCTAATGCACCCCCAACACCTAAAAGACCTTCTGATTTTCCAGTATCGCCAGTTTTTGTAGGTGCTGTGTTATTAGCTACTTTACTTTCTTTTTTGAATTTCGATTTGTATTCTTTATCTCTTTTACCTGCATGTTTAAAAAACATGTCAGCTTTATTTGTTGGTTCTCCTTTATTTAATTTAACAAGTTGAAATATATTCTGTCTCATTAAATTCATGTCTCTTGCCATTGCATTATTAGACATAGAATTTTTTGCGACAATTGTGGAATTTATTTTAATGTCTTTTGATTGCGCTATTAAAATATCAAGCTTTTCATTCGATAGTCCACTAACTCCACTACTTGCAGTAGGACTTAATGCTGGAGATAATTTTGATGATAGTGTTGGTGCTTTATAAGCTTTAAAGATTGAAGGCAAAAGAGCAGCCATGAAACCTTGTTGATTAAACATCTGTCTAGGATCAAACTTTTCTTTAAATCTTTTACCCAAAGTTGATGTTAAACCACCACCGGTGGTCTTTTCACTCTTGTAAATTTCTGCTAATCTGGACTTTTTATCTGCCATTTATTTTCTCGCTTGCTGTTGAGCTTTTAATCGTTCTTTTTCTGCTTCTAAAAAATTCACCAACATATCAATATAAACTTGTCTTTCCCAAGGTAACATATTATCCAATTCAGTCAAACTATACTTGTGATGGTGCATCAAAGCAAAATTCGTTTCATAATAATTACCCAAACTATCGTGGGAAAGACTTACCCGAAAAAATTTTGAATTCCTTCGATACTAATATTTTCTTGATATCCACATTTTACACATTTAAAATCATGTTTAGTTTGTAATCGTGGCATTGTTTCAAAAAACTTTTGAATTTTTTCTAAATCTGATTGTTGCATTTCTTCAATGAATTCATTTAATTCATCTGCACTAACATCTTTTGCATGATAAATTTGTTCCGCATCATAAATGTAATCAATACAAGCAGTTACTAAATTTAATAATTCAGCCTGCGTTTGTATATTCAATTTTTCTACAATATCAAAGTTTGGATATTTCATAACAATACCCATTTTTGCAGACAATTCAATTTTACTTGAGTGTGTTGGGTCTATAGTTGGTTTAATTTCTAAAAGATTTAAATCAATCTTTACTGTTCCACCACACACTTTAGTTCCACCATCTTTGTCTTCTACATTGTTATTACACGAATATCTAAGATTAACAACTTCACCAACAGATTTAGCCCTTAACTGAACAAACAAATGTTCCAAATCAAAAGTTGGTAAACTATTAATGTCAATATCATCCAATATACAATTAGATAATACTTGTTTGATTGTACTTACAACTTCTTTTGCATCTTCTGATTGAGAAGCCATTAAAAATAGTTTTTGTTCTTTTACAAGAAACGGTCTAAATTTAATTTTTTTGCCTGTTGAAATTAATGTTGTTTCATAAATTGGCGTGTCAAGTTTTGGTAAACCCATATTATATCCTCACTTAGTTAAAAAATAATTTTTCCGATAGCACTTGCAATTGAACTTTGTGCCTTATCGAATAATCTTGAACCTGCTACTCCAAATAAGGCCGTAGCTGCAGCTGCTAAATCATATTGACCATCATATACGATTCTAGTTTTTTGAAATGCAAATTGAACTGTAACTCTGTGAAATCCGTCATCAGTCCAACTTAATGGCTGAGATGAGATTGATATTGGAAAAGCATCCATCAATTCTATTGCATATATTTGTTTGATAAAATCATCATACTGAATGATTTTAATATTAGTTAAATATCTAGTACTTTCACCTCTAGCAAATCTTAAATTGTTTGTATCTAAAGGCATAATACATTCCAACCAATTATCAAACAACTTTCTCTCATAGAATTCATTAGTACATAAAAATGTTAATGTTGTTTCTTGGAACTGTGTTTGAAAAGGTACTTTAAAAGTTGGACCATATATTTTCACATCTTGAGCTTGTATTGTTCTTCCTGGCAACTCAGCAGACTCACATTGTAATGCCAAATATCTTGACATAGAAGCATTAGCTGTTTTTGATTGTGGATCTTGTTTTTCACCAGTCGCACCAAATAAATTTTTAATTGCATCTGTAATATCTGTAAAAAATGCATTTGGTGCATTTAATATTTTTTCCATAAGACTTGATGATACAAAATCATTGATATATTGTGGAATTGGAAGTATAACTTCATAGCGACATGGTCTAGCTAAACCGTCTTTAGCTTTAACATTAGCTAAGAATAATTGCGGTGAAAATGACATTAGAATTTTTTCCTAGAATCTGAGTATACTTTACTTGTACTTGCACCAACAAAACTTTCCATTGGCAACAAACACGCTATGTCCCATTCATCAGCAGATATCTGTAAGAATCTAGACTGTACATGAGAGAACAAATATCTTTTAATACATGGTTGTGCTTCGAATGCCTTTGATGCAGAAGATAAAGCTGCATAACTCAATTTCAATCTTGTGTTCTTGTCATAACGACTATCTGAAGCATATTGACTCAACTTATCTAACAAAAGTATTCGTTGCTTTGGATGAATGTAATGTAAATTCAATCCTAGAAAACCGTCTGGGTATTGTTCTATTGGGAGTACCAAAGGAAACCTATCGTAGTATGGCAACGAATTCTTTGTTTTTGGATCGTAAAAGTAGAAGTACATATTGCCAATAATAGTACTATCTCTTAATCGTTGACGATCCGTCATTAAGTTTTGTCTTGATGGATTCAAGTCTGAAATTTTGGCACGAAGCCATGTTCTCGCTTTATTTGTGCGAGGTGTTAGTCCTTCTTTTTGCAAGGACTGATTTATTCTGTCTAAAAGATATGCCATCGTATATTTATGTCAAATGCCAAGTTCTTTTTCAGTTATCAATTTGAACTCCCAACCATGCTCTTTACAGAACAAATCGGCAGCTCGCCACTTTTCTTGGTTAACAGCATACGTTATAGATTCTTGAATATAGTTCTTTGTTCGTCTTTTTTGTGTGGGTTTTTTAGTTTGCGCTTCTGGCTTGACCTCTAATATATAGGTAATGGTCTTGCCACCTTTCAGTTTTAGATGTACAATAAAATCTGGAAAATAACGATGTGCTTTTTTGTCAACTGGTGACACATATGGTATTGGCAATTCTTCGGACGCCCACCAGATTACGTTTGGATTCTCGTCCAAATATTTCATCACTCTCAATTCCCAAGAAGAACGGTAAATAATATTACTTGCGTTCCCTTTGTACTTTGATGTGTTTTTAGGGGTAAATGTTCCTCGATATGACATAAATATATCTAGTCAACTAAAAGGCAGAAAATGGCATTTTTTTCATTAACAGACATAACTTTTAACAGTAATAAAAATAGTAAAGTGGGTGGACCACTCAGAGCATTAGAAAGTTCTGTGTATGAATCTAACACTTTCAGATATCCTATAGACCTAGGTAGTTATGACAAAGGTCACTACATGGTGATCCATATCAATGAACAACGTGCAACACAATTTAAAGGCACTACAACAAGCGACCAGCCAACAGTAATTTCTCAAAGAACTGCGTTACAATCGGCTAGAGGTGCTACAAATATTGGTGGTAGTGCGGCTTCAATTCTTGGTGTTGCTTCTGATTTAATTAGTAAAGCTGAAAAAACTGGTGTTGGATCTGCGATATCTGGTTTTTTAGGAAATAAAGTAGTGTCTGGTATTAGTAGCGTTTTAGGTAATGGTAATGGTGCTAATGCATTTAAGGAATTAATAGGTTCATCACAGCAATTCGCAAATGAAATTAAATCTATTGTAGCTGGTATCTCAAGCACTTCTTTTACTAGAACTATTCAAAGAACAACAGATACTATTGCTCTTTATATGCCAGATACTTTAAATTATGTATACAACCAGGAATACTCGACACCAAAAATTGGTGACGCTGCGGTTGGTGCTCTTTCAGCTGGAGCATCTGCTATAGATGCTTATAAGAGTTCGCCTGATGGGGAGAAGGGTAAAAATATAGTAAAGAATTTAACTCCATTTGCTGCAGCTGCATTAGCAAAAAGTAAAGGTGATTTGGGTAAAGTTTTATTTGCCGCTGGTACTGGACTTGCTATGAATCCAATGATGGAGATGATTTATGCTTCTCCAAAATTTAGAACTTTCAATTTCTCTTTTTTGTTTTATCCAAGAGATGAAAAAGAAGCAACTGAAGTACAAAACATATTAGAAAGACTTAGATTTCATCAAGCACCAGAAATAAAATCAAATTCAGGTGGATTCTTTTTAGTACCACCATCCGAATTTGATATTAAGTTTTATTATAATGGTGGAGAAAATCCAAATATACCACCAATCACAACATGTGTATTAAAAAGTATTGATATAGATTATGCACCGGATGGATGGTCCGCATATGAATCACCAGCAGATTTTGGTAAGCCAAAACTCGGTCGTACTGGTATGCCTGTTGCTATTAGATTGGTATTGGGTTTTGAAGAAACTGAAATTATGACTAAAGATTCATACAAACGTCCATCGTCAACAAATAGTAATATGGGAGCATAATAAATCATGGCAAGATATTTTAGATATTTTCCAAAAACATTTTACTATCCTAAACTTGATTCTAAAAGTTTAGATACAATAACAAATCTCATAGTTAGATTTAAATTCGAAGCTGCATTAAAAGAAAATTCAGTTGCATATTACCAATATGATATAAAAGATAGTGATACTCCGGAAATCATAGCATCAAAGTTTTATGATTCACCGGAAAAACATTGGGCTGTTTTGTTGATTAATGATATTCTTGATCCTCAATGGGAATGGCCAATGAATCAAGCAACAACAATTAAATTCATCGAAGAAAAATATTCTGTGAATGCAAATAGTTCTTTGGGGCAAACTGGTGTTACTTGGGCAAAAAGTAACATTAAAAATTATTTTATATTACAAACGAGAACACTATCAACTGGTGGTATCACAATTGATAAAACAGAAACAGATGCCAACACATATGCAAATACATCAATATACACAACAGGATTAAATTTATCTGATGGTAATTCTGTCATTATTGAATTGACCAAAGAAACAAGAACATACTATGATTATGAATTTGATACTAATGAAGAAAAAAGAAAAATCAAATTACTAAAAAAAGAGTTTATATATCCTTTGGATCAAGAAATAAAAAGACTTTCTTCGACAACAGGTACGACTAATTAATTATGGCATTTAGTATTTCAGAAACCACCGAGTTTAAAATAAATGAACTCAATATTGTTACAAAAGGTGGCAAATTAAATATACAAGGTATATTTGAAGAATTGAGCATTTTTGATTCGATTCTTCAACCTTGTATTTCTGGTCAAATATTAATTACTGATGCTAACGGATTAGCTAGTAAACTATCTCTTGATGGTAGTGAGTTTATAGAAATTGATATTGGTAAAGATGAAGATGAATTGAGATTTAGAAAATCATTTAGAATATACAAACTTGCCGATAGAAAAAATATTAATCAAACAAGTGAGATGTATAACCTACATTTTGTTTCTGATGAATATTTTTTATCTGAACAACAAACATTAAATCAAGTTTATAATGGAACATATACCGAAATTGCACTTAAAATTATGCAAGATAAATTGAAAATTCCACATAGTTCTTTTTCTAAATCATTTTATGATTTTTCATATGGTATTAAAGACTTTGTTGTTCCAAATATAACACCACTACAAGCTATAGAGTGGATGTCCAAAAGAGCTGTAAATGAAAAATATGTACCAGATTTTCTATTTTTTCAAAATAGAAACGGATTTAATTTTGTTTCATTATCAACTTTATCACAAGCTGAAGAATTATTTACAGTTAACTTTGATCCAAAAAACATAACCGATTCTGTTGGTGATGAATTAACTGGTGCAAGAGATGTTAAAGTTATATCACAATATGATTTAATAGATTCTACACAATCTGGTGTTGCTGCTGGTCAATTTATTGGATTCGATCCTATTTGTCGTAAAGTAGAAAGTAAAAATATTACATTTTCTGATATACAAGATAAAATGGGTCATGGTAATGATACGCCAAATTTGCCAGGTGGTATTTTGAATAGGAATAATCAATTGTCATTTGAGGCATATGGATCTAGAAAGACATTATCTATCTTTAGTGAAGGTCAAAAATACAGTCAATATATAAAGAAGAACGATCCAAATTCTATTAATACTTTACAGGATACACAGAATTTTATTTTTCAACGTAAAGCTATTTTAAAGAATCTATTACAACAAAGAGTTCGTGTAGTACTTCCTGGTAATTTCGCTGTTAGTTCTGGTTTTAGTTTATTTTTAAAGATACCTAATCGTGCTACACATGATGATGGTGGTTTCTGTTCTGGTGGTGATAACTATGATAGAACATTGTATGGTAAATATGTTATTATTGGAACAAGGCATATCATAAGATATGATAGACACGAAACACTTCTTGAAGTGGCAAGAGATTCTAGTGACATGCCTTATACACCTTCAGCTAACCCTGAGTTTAAAGAGGCGTCAGTAGACTATGGAGATTGGACAGGATTTTAAATATGAATAAAGATTTTGCTGGATTAAATGGTTTTGTTTGGTGGATGGGTGTTGTCGAAGATAGACAAGATCCATTAAAATTAGGAAGATGTAGAGTTCGAATTGTTGGGTGGCACTCTCCCAGTAAAACTGATTTGCCTACAAAACATCTTCCTTGGTCACAACAAATGACACCGATAAACAATACTAATCCATATGCACCAAAAGAAGGTGATATGGTTGTTGGTTTCTTTATCGATGGAGAAAGTGCTCAAAGTCCAGTTATGATGGGTGTTTTGCCTGGCATTCCTTTGAGTGCAGCTAATCCACAACAAGGTTTTAATGACCCTAGAACTACAACGCAATTAAAAAATGCGCCAGTAAAACCAGGTGAGAATCCAACAAACTATCCTAGAGTTTTGGATGAACCAACAACATCAAGACTTGCACGAAATGATTCTGACAGTATTGGTAAAACAATTGTTCAAACTAAAAAAACTAATAAGCTTGGACCGTTTGAATTAGATCCAACTTACGCTGCAAAATATCCATATAATAATGTATATGAATCTGAATCTGGTCATGCGATGGAATTTGATGATACTCCTAAAAAAGAAAGAGTTCATTTATATCATAGAGAAGGTAGTTACATTGAATTGCAAGCAGATGGTTCTGGCGCTTTTAAAATTGTAAAAAACAAAAACGATACAATTGGCGGTAACTACAGTCTTTATGTACAAGGCAATATGACTGTAGAGGTTGATGGTAATATTAGTTTTAAATCTAAAAAGAATATATCATTTTCCGCAGATGGTGCTTTTAGTGTTAAAGCTAAAACTATCAGTTTAAATGCTAGTGATTCATTCTCTGCAAAAGGTATGTCAGCTTCTCTTTCTGGAACAACTAAGACTTCTGTTGGAGGGTTAACTTCACAACAAACATCAGTTAGTGGACTGACGACAAAAGTTAGTGGAATGCTCGTAACATCTATTACTGGAACTACAGCTTTGACTATGGGTTCGACTGGACTTACAAACATTAACGGATCATTAATTAATCTACTTGGTGCACCTGTTGGGGGTGATCCTGGATTAGACCCAGAAGGTATTGATCCAGCTGGGGTGGAAATTGAACCCATAGAGGGTTTTGATGATGGTCTAATAGATGGCGCTATTGATCCATTGGGTGGTGTAGATATCTCTGTTGAAAATCTTGCCGATGAAGTTTCGACAATTGGTGAAAATGTTTCTGATACACTTTCTGAAAGTTTAGGCTCAATTGAAGCTAACTTAGGTAATGTTGGTGAACTCGATAATGTAAACGAACTGACTAATGAAGAATTTTTTAATTTAGTTGATGCGGATCAAGCAGCAAGTGTTGTTGAAAACATTACCGGTAAAGCTGAAGAAATGATTGCTAATATACAAGACCAGTTGAGTGGTTTATCAACTAATATTTCAGACCAATTGCAAGGTTCTGTTGATAATATAACAGGTCCACTTAAAGCTAATTTGACTGTTTTAGAAGGTAAATTTGATATACTATCAGATCCAAATGCATCTCTAAAAGATAAATTTGCAGCTGCACAAGCTGTTTTTGCAACTGGTTCTACTATGTTGAATCAAGCAAAAGCGATTCCAGGTCAAGCTGCTGCAGCTGTTAGTGGTGTAGTAAATTCTGGTGCAAAAGGTGTTTCTGATGCATTCACTAGAGGTATTAAAAATACTGGAATTTTAGATGAAGTAAAAGCTAATTTATCAGATACATATGATGGATATGTTTCCGCAATCAGAGAAAGCGCTTCTGGTTTAGCAGAAGATGGTAAAGAAAATTTAGCTGATTCCGCAAATAAAGTTGCTGATGAATGGGTGTTTCAAAATAAAGATGATGTTATCGATAAAGTTGCTAATTCTGCTCTTGAAGCTAGACAAAATGGTTCTACATTAGATGATGTTAAAACTATAATTAAAGATGGAATTACAACTTCATGGAAAAATTTCTATGCGGATAATCAAGCTAAAATTGCGCCTTTAGCTAGTATAGGAATTAAAGATAATGAAGAATTAATTAATCAATGAAAGTATAATATGCCAGGACCAATAGCTTGCATGGGTGATGTTAATTGGGGTGGAGGAATTCATGGATTCCCACATCCAAACATTCTTGCGAATGGAAGACCAGCTTTGATTGCTGGTTCTATGTCATCGCCGCACCCGCACGGACCATTTATTTTTCCAGGATTTGCAATACCATCTCCTGGAATGGTACTGTTCAATGGCATCCCCGCCGTACATATGGGTGATTTTGAGACCTGTGGACATAACATCGTCACAGGTTCGTTTACAACTTTAGCATTATGAGGATACTATGCCAAGACTTATAGATAATTTAGGATTAAATTTTAGTAACGAGAAGTTTCAACAAGCTTTAGATCCATATGGTGACATTGGAAAAACTCTTAAAAAACAACCATCGATGTATAAAAAATGGCAATTCGATGCTGTTGCAAATAATGATATTGGGGGATATTTTCAAAATCCAATGGCATCAATTTCAACAGAAATTAGAAATGCTGCCAACACAATGTACACATCATCATATGCTGTAACTGGTTTGGAAACTATTAAAACCACAGCTGGACTAATAGCTGGTTATGATGTAACAACTGGTGATGCTGAAAATCCGCCAATTGTTACAACACACACTACTGGAATTATTGAATTGTTCGTTAAACATACAAATAATATTTCTGGTGTGACTGCATCAACCAGCGCATCATTTCCAGATTTTAATAGTGGTTTGGCAATTGGTGAATACATGATGCAACTAACAAGCAGATATGATGGTCAAAATGATGCATCAGCTGCACTCGGTGCATTTACAAGTCTGTTTATTGGTGATGAAATTGGTGTATTGGTGATTAAGATTAATGATGGTGCATTAAGAATTAAGAATAGCATTACTATCCAAGTAGGTGGTAATGAAGATGCTCCAACTTACACTTATACAACAAATTTATCGGCAACTCAAATTAGTACAATTCAGACAGATGTAACAACTTGCTATAATCTTATCAATGACAGATATAATCACGATATAAACTTCTTTAGAAAATCTATGGAAACTATGACTAAGTTCAATCAGATTTCAAAGTTTAATAGTCTATCAAAGATTTCTTTACATCTAATAGATAATTTTGTTGGCACAGATAAACTCAAAAGTAAGTTATAAATAAGCTATGGCATATGTAAATACAAACATTTCGAGAGAATATAGAGACTTAGACTTATCGTTTAAGATACATCCTATTAAAAAGGATATTAATAAACACGTTGCTGAGTATGCAGTTATTAATTCTTTAAAGAATTTAATGTCTCTTGGCCACTACGAAAAACCATTTCAACCAGAAATTGGCAGTAACCTCAAAAAACTATTGTTTGAACCATTAGACAATGTGTCTTCTGCGGCTATACAAAGAGAGATGGAAACAATTATTGGTAACTTTGAACCTCGGGTTTCAACTTCAAAACTACAATTGATTCCAGACTATGATAACAATGGTTATAAAATAAATCTTGAATTCTATATTATTAACAGAACAGATCCAGTAACAATTAAATTTTTCCTTGAACGGGCAAGATAATGGCAACAAACCGTTTAGAAATTGCTGAATTAGACTTTGATTCAATCAAACAAAACCTAAAGTCTTTTTTACAGCAACAATCACAATTCACAGACTATAACTTTGAGGGATCAGGTCTTAGTGTTTTATTAGATGTTTTAGCTTACAATACACATTATAATGCATACTATTTAAACATGGTAGCTAACGAATCGTTTTTAGATTCTGCCATTCTTAGAGATTCAGTTGTATCACATGCAAAAACTTTAGGATATACTCCTTATTCTATTACAGCGCCTAGAATTACTTGTAATGTAGTTTTAAATAGTGGCACAACAACAGCAGATAGTATTACTATGCCAAGAGGATTTTCTTTTGGTTCAAATGCAATTGACAATTCTACCTACAATTTTGTATTATTAGATGACGTAACTGTTACAAAAAGTGGTCAAAATTACTTCTTTGAGGATATAGAATTCTATGAAGGACAACTGGTAACATATCAATATACACAAAATAATTCAGCAAATCCAAAACAGTCGTTTGTTATTCCTGATGCTAATGTTGATACAAATACAATTAAAATTTCTGTTAAGCCTTCTGCATCAAATACACAAACTGTTGTTTATAATCAAGTAACTGATATTTTAGATGTTACTGCTGAGTCACAAGTTTATTTTTTACAAGAACATAGAAATGGTAAATTTCAAATTTATTTTGGAGATGATGTTATTGGTAAAATGATTGATGATGGATCAATTGTTACAATGACTTACCTCACAACTAATGGTTCTTTAGCTAATGGTGTTGATACTATTATACCAACAGCAACATTAAATGGATATAGTGCTTTTACTGTTACTGTTACAAACACAGCAGCTGGAGGTTCTGATAGAGAAACAGTTGACTCAATTAAACAAAGTTCAGCGGCGCAATTTGCTACACAAAATAGACTGGTAACATTTAAAGATTATGAAACCTATATTCAGAAGAATTATCCAGCTCTAGATTCTATTTCTGTTTGGGGTGGTGAAGATGAAATTCCTCCTGTTTATGGTAAAGTCTTTGTTTCAATCAAACCTAAAAAAGACTATTATATTTCAGAGACAGAAAAGAAAAGAATTATTGACGATATCGTAAAACCAAAATCAATTGTTGCCATTCAAACGCAACTTGTTGATCCAAAATATTTGTATCTATTGGTAAACAGTTATGTTAAATATGATCCAAGAAAAACAACAGTAAGTGCTGATGCTATTAAAGTTGATATTCGCAATTCAGTTATTAGTTACAGAGATATTAACTTAAACAAGTTTGGTGCAAGATTCATTCTTTCTAAATTACAAGACAACATTGACGGCTCAAACTTAAATGCAATCGTGGGTTCTGAAACTATTGTCCGTTTACAGAAAAGATTATTACCAGTTTTAAATCAAAGTAAAAATTATACGATTAATTATGATGCACCATTACAGCGTGGTACAATCACAAACAAGCTTGTATCTACATCATTTAATGTTTATGATATGGATGGAGTACAACGAACAGTAGTACTTGATGAAATTCCACAATCATATTCTGGTATTAATTCAATTCAGGTAACTGATGCTGGAAGTGGCTATCTTACTGCACCAACTGTAACAATTACTGGTGATGGATCTGGTGCAGAAGCAGAAGCTGTAATTCTGAATGGTCGAGTTCAAGCTATTAATATTATTAAAAGAGGAACAGACTACACTAGAGCTATTGTAACTATCTCTGGTGGCAGTGGTTATGGCGCAAGTGCTGTCGCTATCATTGATGGTCGTGTTGGAACATTAAGAACTATATATTACGATTCAAATGCTGAAAGACAGGTTATAGATAATAATGTTGGATATATCGACTATGATAATGGCATAATTAAAATTTATGACATTAATATTTTATCTGTTGATTCGGCAGATGGATATATTCGCATTTCTATCGAATCAGAAAAGGGTATTGTTGAGACAATCAGAAACACAATTATTACAATTGATGAGACAGATCCAACAGCAATAACAGTAGACTTAGTTAAAATTTAATGTCTGATTACAAAACCTCATTACTTGTTAGTAAACAAGTTCCTGAATTTGTTCGGGACGAATATCCCATATTCATTTCATTTTTAGAAGCTTACTACGAGTTTTTAGAAAAATCTCAAGGCACTCAAAAGAATAATGTATTATCATTAGGTAAAGATTTAAGATACCTTTCAGATGTTGATGCATCTATTAGTACCTTTGAGCAAAGTTTCTTTAATATGTACGCAGCTCTTATTCCTAGAGATGTACAAGTTAATAAAGAAACACTAATTAAGAATGTATTGCCTCTTTATCTTGCAAGAGGTAATGAGAAGTCTTTTAAACTTTTATTCAGACTGTTATTTGGTGATGAAGTTGAAGTTATTTTACCAAAAAATAACATTCTTAAAGTTTCAGATGGCCAATGGACAGTTGACAATATTTTAAAATTAGAAACTGGTATTCGTAGTGTGTATACTGGCACAGGTGCAAATACTACTTTCTATTTGGCGCAACCAGTAAATACTGATGAAGTTTCTGTGTATGTTGATGGTGTATTAAAAGTATACAGTACTGATTACAGTATACGAAAAGAATCTCGTAAATTAGTTTTCAATTCTGCACCAGCTGCAAACTCACAGATTAAAGCAGTTTACAGTAACTTTGATGTTACATTACTAAACAACAGAAAAGTTACTGGTGTAACTTCTGGTGCAATTGCAGTTATTGAACGTGCAACAAAAAGAATTATTACGGACCGTTTGAATTTTGGTTTACCATTTGAACTGTTCATGGATAAAAAAACTCTAAGTGGTATATTTACTAATGGTGAACAAATTGTAACTGATATTATTGATCCAAATGGAACAAAGATTGTTCTTAATGCAGATACGTTTTCAATTCTCACAACAATTCTAGTTACTGGAACTGGTGCATCTTATAATGTTGGTGATAAATTAACCATCTTGGGTGGTGGTGCCACATCTGTGGCAGCTGCTGAAGTTGAGTCTGTTACAATTGGTATTACTAATAGAATTGTTGTTAATTATGGTGGTGCAGGATTTCATACTGCGTCATTAATTTCAAGTTCAAATACTCCAGGTGATACATTCATTACTGGTGCGATTGATGCTGTTGATACATCTGGTGCAAATGCGGCAATTTCATTCCTTATTAATGATGACGTTATCAATTCATATTCTAATATAGCATTATCAGCTGCAGATTATGGATTCCCATCACAAGTTATTCCCGCTGGCGAAAACATCAGTACTAGAATCTTTGATGCACTAACAACATTGACTATATCAGACCTTGGTCCAATGACTAACGCTGTTATTTTGTTCTCAAACACTTCGGTTAATACTGCAATACTTGATTCAGAAGGCGCTCGTTATCTTCTTGGCAGTGCAATCTATGACATTAAGTCATATCGTTCAGTCGGTAGAATTGATGTTAACAATGGTGGTGTAAACTATAAAGTTGGTGATGAAATTATTTTTGGAACAAATCCATCTGGTACATATGGTTATGGTGCAGCTGCTGCCGTAACTGAAGTTCAAGGTTCTGGTACAATTACAAAAATTAGACCACAATCTCAGAGAGTTGCTGGTACTGCAAACGTATTAAACAATTCAATTGTTGTTGTTGGTACTGGTACTGCATTTGGTACTGAATTGGGTGTTGGAGATAAAATTACAATTAGAAGCCAAGAACGATTTATTAATGCGGTAACTTCTTCTACATCGGCAACTGTTAATGCAGCTTTCTCATTTAGTGATGGTACTGTATGGTCAAATAATTCACCAATCGGTTCTTTATCGAGGGGTACTATTGGTGGTATTAACTACACTCAGGGTAGTTTCCCAACTGTTTCAGTTTCATCAACAACTGGTTCTGGTGCGAATGTCGCAATCACTTCTTTAATAGGTGATGGTGAAAGATTGAGTGCTTTGACTGATTCAGTTCCTGGTCAAATCATTACAATCAAAGTAACGAGTGGTGGTACTGGTTATCAATATATTCCACAAGTTGATTTGACTACTAAGGGTGATGGTACTGCAACTGCTACTGCAACAATTGGTGCATCATACTCTATATTGCCTGGCCGTTGGACAACTTCAGATTCTATTCTTTCAAGTTCAGAACGAAAACTTCAAGGCAGTGACTTCTATGTTGATTACTCATACATCACATCTTCGTTAACTCAATTTACAAAATATAAAACAATTCTTAAAGAGTTATTACATCCAGCTGGTTTTGTTAACTATGCGGATTTGAATAAGAATTCTGCTATTTCAGCTAATACAATTTACATAAACACATCAACTGCAAATTCCATTTCTGGTACTGTTAATGTAGCAAGTGGTTCGATCTATGTTACTGGTCTAAACACTAAATTTAATATTGCAAATACGAGAGGAACACTAACTGTTGGTACAAGTATTGCAGTTAATGGTGAATTAAGAGTTGTAAACAGTATCATCAGTAACACAAATATTTCTGTTTCTTCTGCATTTACTACTAATTCTAGCAGTGAAACTTTAATTATAGTGACATAAATAGACTTTATGACAGCAATAATCAATAAAAAATTATCATTCAATAACGCAGAACAATTCAAAGAATCGTTCTCTGAGGGTGTGCCAACAGTATATTATGTGTTTATTGGCAATCACGTTCCCTATGCAAATGAAGCTTCTCCAGATTCTATAGTTGATACGATCACAACTGAGAAAGTAACTTGGGATAATATCTTTGCCGCAAAACGTGCAACTGGTAATGATGTTCAATTGGTTGTACCAAGAAATAACTGGACATCTAATACACAATATCGTCAATACGATGATACGATTGATATTGGTACTTTACTGTCTTCTAATACAACTCAAAATTTAAAACCGATGTATGTCATTACATCGGCCAGAAACGTATATAAGTGTGTTTCTAATAGTGCGTCTGCAAATTCTAGTATAGAACCAACAGGTGACTATACAACTTCTAATGGTAATATTTCTACTGCTGATGGTTATGTGTGGAAATATATGTACAATATTAAACCATCAAATAAATTTCTTACAACTTCTTGGGCGCCAGCACCAACTTCAACAGCTGCACTAGACTATGGTGTAAATTCAGCTGGTGTAGTTGATGGTGAATTGACTACAATCGTGTTGACAAATAAGGGTCTCAACTATAGACAAGCCTCAAACATCAAAGTCAATGCATTTACTGCTGGTCAAACTGTTTTACAATTGTCAAATACTTCATTGACACTATCAGTTTTCAGTATTCCAACACTTGGTAATCTAAGTAATCTGTCAATCACAGGCACTGGTTTACCGACTGATGCATATGTTAGTTCTATTTCAAATACAACTGGTACAATTACATTATCAGCTGCAACTACTGCTGCTGGAGGTAATGCAAATAATATTACAATTTCAACGAGAGTTTACATCTATGGAGACGGTATTGGTGCAGTTGCTTCTGCTGTTTTGTCTAATACAGCATCTGGTGTTGCTGCTGCATCTGCTAATGTTTCTAAAATAACTGTATCGACTATTGGTTCTGGTTACTCTAGAGCGAATGCATATATCTATGGTTCAGGCTCTGGTGCAGTCGCAAGAGTTATTTTACCACCAAAGTTTGGACACTCATTCAATCCTGCGAAAGAATTGAATGCAAATAATGTTATGGTTGCAGTACGAGTTGGTGAAATTGACTCTACAGAACAGGGATTAATTTCTGTAGATACTTCATTTAGACAGTTTGGATTGTTAAGAGACCCGTATAAATATGGGTTATCGATTGCAGCTAATACAAGTACTGCTAATTCTGTTGTTTCTCAAACTACAAATTTAGACGTTGTTGCTGGTGGTGCATTTACTTTGAACGAATATGTTTATCAAGGATCGGTAGTTAACCCGAATGCATATGGATTCGTAAACTCACAAACGACAAATGGTGTACATTTGTCTAAAGTACAAGGTAATTTTATTACTGGTTTGCCGTTAATCGGCGTTGGTTCTGGTGTTTCTAGAACTGTAACTGCGGTAAAAAATCCAGAATTTCAACCATATACTGGTGATATGTTATATATCGAAAACACAACAAAGATTGATCGTGCTGACGGTCAAGCTGAAAATATTAAACTAGTCGTAAGTTTCTAAGGATAGTCAATGGCTCTTGATACCAATTTTAATGTAAACCCATATTATGATGACTATGATGAAGATAAGAAATTTCTTCGTATGTTGTTTAAGCCAGGATATGCGGTTCAAGCTCGTGAGTTAACACAACTACAAACAATTTTACAAAAGCAAGTTCAACGCTTTGGTAATTCTGTATATAAGAACGGTTCTGTTGTAACTGGTGGTCAAACTTTTTTCCAAAATGTAACATATCTAAAGTTAGATTCTACATTCTTGGGTTCTGCTGTAACAGCAAATAACTTTATTGACAAGACACTTGTTGATGATAATACAAATCCAACAAAGAAAGCTCTTGTCCTTAAAGCATTCGATGCAGATGCAGGTACTGGTGATCCAAAAACTCTATTGGTAAAATACATTTATGGTACAGAGTTTGCTGCCGGTGACACAATCAAGACTTATGAAACTGATACTGTTTCTGCTAATATTGCAACTGCTGGTATAGGCACTGGTCAAATCTTCTCTGTCAATGAAGGTGTGTATTACTATGAAGGTTTCTTTGTTAAGAATGATGCACAAACTATTGCCGTTTCAAAATATTCAAATACTGCAAATGCAAGAGTAGGTTTTGAAATTACAGAATCCACAGTATCATATACATCTGATACAACTCTTTTAGATCCAGCACAAGATGCTTCCAACTATCAAGCACCTGGATCTGATAGATATAAAGTTAATTTAACACTATCACAAAGAAGTATTGAGTCTACAGACGATACTCAGTTCCTTGAGTTAGCTAGAATTGAAGAAGGTGCTTTAACAAAGTACGCTAGATTCCCAATCTATTCAGTATTAGAGGACACTTTAGCACGTAGAACATTTGATGAATCGGGTAACTACACCGTTAGACCATTTAATTTAACACTAAACACATCCGCAGCAAATACAGCTAATATGGAAGTTATCTTGTCTCCAGGCAAGGCATATGTTTATGGTTACGAATTTGAAACGGTTTCACCTACTACACTTATCATTCCAAAACCAAGAGAAACTGAAAGTGTAGTGAGTAAGCGTATTACCGCAGACTATGGATATTATGTCTACGCAAATACACTTTATGGCACATTGCCAATTAATAGTTTACAGACTGTAGATTTACATTGTGTTCCAAATTCTGTAATTAATGTAACATCTACTGCAACTATTTCTAATACAAAGATTGGTACTGCAAGAATTAAATCTATTGGATTTGATTCAACAGCAAACACATCTAACTCTGCGACATATCAGTACAAGGCTTTCTTGTTTGATGTAAATGTTGGTTCATTGACTGGTACAGTTAACACAGCAATTAATGTTAGTGCAGTTCAAATCGCTAACACAATGATTGCAGCCAATAATAGATTGGTTACTGATAACGCATATATTGGTGCGAAGTTTAGAATTACTAGTGGACCAGGTCTTGGTGAACCAGCTAGAATGATTACAAACTATAGTGGTGTAAATCAGACAATTACTATAGATCCTCCTTTTGTTACAACACTAACAAATGCATCTGCATATTCAATCGACTTTGAATTTAATGATGTAAACTCAATTGTTGTTACTAATGGTGCTGGTGCAACTGCAAGAGTTGCTGCTGTTGATATCGATCAGCGTTCAAAAGATCATTCTACAGTTTTTGATGATGTATTCATTAGTGATACTAATACAGAACCTCTATTGTTTAAGTTGGGCGAAAACTTTATTGCTAATAGTTCAATTACTGGTCTCTCATTATCATACAGAAGACTGTATGAATCTGTTGGATTTAGTGCTGGTTTACAATCTTCAGCATTATCTGTTGGCACTGGTGAAGCATTATCTACTGCCACATCAACAAGTACAAGACAGGCAAACTATCAAGTTGTTGTGACTGCAGCTGGTTCTTCTGCATATGAAGTAGGTAAAACTATTCCTGCTAATTTATTTACAGTTGACCAAGCAACAAGAAAAATTACAATCACAAATGGTCTTAATTTAACTGCAAACGTATATGCAACAATTGATGCAACTGCACCAAATCCAAAAACTAAAACATATACACCTGCAAATACTTCATTACAATTATCCGCTGGCGTAAACATATTTGCCAATGGTGGTGTGAATCTTTATGCATCAAACGGCCAAATTCAAATTGCCGCTAATAACATTGTTAGAGTACCAAGTGTTGCACAATCATTGTACACATCTGACGTTATTCGAATTGTTTCTATTTTAGATTTCAACAATACATATATTACTCAGGCAAATGTTGCAAGTGCTATCGATGTTACTGCACGATACACATTAGACACTGGTCAAAGAGATTCATTCTATGACCATTCTTCAATTAAATTGAATCCTGGTTATTCAACACCTGTTGGTCCTCTTGTTATTAAGTTTGACAGATTTTCATCGTCTGGTGCTGGATTCTTTACAAACGACTCATACAGTAGCTACACATACGAAAACATTCCAACATATATTGCATCTACTGGCACAAACTATCCACTTCGTGATTGTTTAGACTTTAGACCAGTTCGTGCTACAGCAACTGCTGCAACGGCAAATACGGTTGTGTTTGATGTTGATTCTTCATCAACTGGTCCAAAAATACCTGAGAATGGTTCCGATATTCTTTTGAGTTACAGTTATTATTTGCCAAGACATGACAAAATTGTTTTAAATAAAGATAAAACTTTTGAGGTAATAAAAGGTGTGTCATCTTTATATCCAAATGATCCTAAAGACAAAGATAACTCAATGACATTGTACATTTTGCGTAATCCAGCTTATGTTGCGAATACGTCAAATGTAAGCACTCAATTTATCAATTATAGAAGATATACTATGAAAGATATTGGTGTTATCGAAAAACGTATTGAAAATCTTGAGTACTATACTTCATTATCTTTATTAGAACAAAATACTGTTTCTAAACAAGACTTGACAATTCTTGATTCTCAAAACTTACCAAGATTTAAAAATGGTATTATTGTAGATTCATTTACTGGTTCTGGTGTTGCCGATGTTGCAAAACCAGATTATAAAGCTGCTGTTTGGCCAAGAGCAAAAGAATTAGTTCCTTCATTTAATGTGAGTTCTATTTCTTTACAATTTGATTCCGCTAATTCTTCTGGATTTACACAGAACGGAACTTCTATTACTGTAAGTTCCACTGATACTATGTTCATTGACCAACCAAAGGCGTCAAAAGCAACAAGTATCAATCCTTTTAACATTACTAATTATATTGGTAAAATTTCAATTGATCCTACGACGGATATCTGGTTAGATACAAATCGTCAACCTGATGTTGTAGTTAATATCGGTGGAGATGCGGATGCATGGAGTAGAATTACTTCATTGACTACACCATATGATTACACATGGGGTGCATGGCAAGATAATTGGACAGGAACAACTACATCAACAACTGGTCCTGCATTCATTGATTTCCGCGGTGGTATATCCATCATGGGAACGCAAACAACTACAACAACTGCAACTGGTACTGGTACTCGTACAGGTCTTTATTCACACATTGCTCCAGAAACTATTAGACAAAGCATTGGTGACAGATTAGTTGACCTATCTATTATTCCTTACATGAGAAGTAAGGGAATTTTGATGGTTGGTTCTGATTTTAAACCAAACACAACATTATATCCATTCTTTGATACAACAGCTGTTGAAGCATATACAAATCGAGCAAACAAGTTTACATTACAAAACAACAACCTTGGTTACAGAACTGAGATTGGTAATTTTGAACAAGTAACTATTTACAACAATAGTACTGCAGCTTCTGTTGGTACTGCATATGTAGTAAGAACATCTAATACTGAAGTTTTCATTGTTAATAATCAACCAACTGGTTCTTATAATCTCGCTTCTGCAAATTTGATTGGCCAATCTACAGGAACATCTTCTAAGATTGTTCGTTATGACCATTATACAGGTCGTGCTACTGCCGCAAATACTAACTCTATTACATTAGCGGTTGATGCTAATTCTGCAAACAATGTTTCGGATTACAATGCATCTGTAATTTTTGTTGCTGCTGGAACAGGTCTTGGCCAAACTGCAACAATCACATCATATAATCCTGCAACAAGAGTTGCAATGATTTCTGGCACATGGACAACAACTCCTATTGCCAATGATTCATCTTACTCTATTGGTAGAATGAAAACAACTGCCGCTGGTGATGTTGCAGGTATCTTTACAATACCCGCATCAACATTTAGAATTGGTGAAAAGAAAGTTCGTCTAATTGATAATAACATCAACGATGTTGTCTCGTCTACAACTAACGGCGATGCATCATTCTTTGCTCAAGGTGCTGTACAAACAGTTGAGGCGACAATTCTTTCTATTACACAACCAACAGTTCAAAGAACGGCTGTATCACAAGCACAACCAATTTCTAAAGTTACTGGTGTTTCTACAACACAGGGTATTGTTGGTTGGTATGATCCACTTGCACAAACATTTTTGATTGACCCAAATACATATCCACAAGGAATGTATCTTAGTAGAATTCGTGCATGTTTTAAATCAAAAGATGCTGTTGTTCCTGTTACACTACAACTTAGACCAACAGTAAATGGTGTACCATCTGCATCTGTCATTTATCCAAATGGTACAGTTACTCTGACACCAGACAAAGTTAAAACAACAGATAGTCCAAATTTAGATGATGCAAATAGTTATACTGAGTTTAAGTTTGATTCACCAATTTATATGCAGCCTGGTGAACACTCATTTGTATTCTTTTCCAATTCTAACAAATATGAAACATATGTTGCTGAAATTGGTAAATTAGATATCGTACAACAACGACAAATTTCAGAACAGGCATATGGTGGATCTCTATTCTTATCACAAAATGGTTCTACATGGACTGCGGATCAAACATCTGATATGTTGTTCCGAATATACAGAAGTGTATTTTCAAGAACAGCGGCCACATTGAAGTTTAATGTAATTGCGCCAAGTTCAAATGTACCATACGATTTGACACATTTGATTACTAACGATTTAGTCCTTGGTAATACATCTGTTGCATACTCATTTAACACTACAGTAGATGCTGGTGGTGGTTCAACTGGTTTCCAACCTATTCTTCCATTGCAAGATTATTATATGGATGATGGATTTGGACGCCGTGTTATTACAACAAGTAATAATTCGTTTGTCTTACAGGCAGTAATGTCAACATTGAATCCTGCCATAAGTCCTGTTGTAGATTCTTCACGATCTGGTGCTACTATTGTTGAAAATATTATTAACAATCTGCCACTAAGAAACTCTGAAATCTTTATCACATCATCAGGAACTGGTTATGCCAATTCTACTGACGTTACTGTTTCAATCACAGGTGGTGGGGGTGTTGGTGCAACTGCTTCGGCAAATGTTCTATCTAATACAATCAATTCTGTTTATATCACAAATGGTGGTATTGGTTATACAACATCACCAACGATTACGATAACTCCTGGATCAGGCGGTGGTTCTGGTGCGGCTGTTACATATAATGGTGAAGATAAACAACTTGGTGGTAATGCTAATGTGCGTTATATGACCCGTAAAGTTATTCTAAATGATGGATTTGATTCTGGTGATCTTCGTGTTTATTTGACTGGATACAAACCATCAAATTCTAACATATATGTTTATTACAAAATCCTTTCTAAGTCTGATAGTGATTTATTTGATAATAAAAACTATCAATTGATGACAGAACTTGGTAACGAAAACTTTGTTGCTACAAATAGAAATGATTATCGTGAATTAACTTTTGCACCAGGAACTGGTGGTGTTGCAAACAATTCTGTTGCATACACAACTTCAACAACTGGATTCTCTACATTTAGAACATTTGCTATTAAAGTTGTTATGACTGGTATAGATACAGTTGATGTTCCAAAAGTGCGTGATCTTCGTGCAATTGCATTCCCATCGGGAGTATAATATGCCACTAGTACAAGTTAATGATACACCATTCGTTAGAGATACTGATTCTAAGGCCATTCTAAATACAGATAGAAATGGTCTAAATGAGTATTATATGAAACGTGAGCTTGCAAAAAGACAACAAATAGAAAAGACTGAAGACAAAGCTCGATTGAACAAACTAGAAGAAGATATGCAAGAGATTAAACAGTTGCTGTTACAAATAGCGGCAAATCAGGAT
>Ga0209596_1000949_pt1 | contig 25696 bp, 25 predicted proteins | sample M_130807_MF_Meta_FD_187314 | JGI IMG/M metagenome (GOLD analysis project Ga0209596, IMG submission 187314) | Freshwater microbial communities from Lake Montjoie, Canada to study carbon cycling - M_130807_MF_MetaG (SPAdes) (version 2) | ecosystem: Environmental > Aquatic > Freshwater > Lake... | reverse complement strand
TGAAGCGGTTGGCAAGCAAGTAATTTCAAGCGTTTCCGCTGGTCAAATGATTATAAAAATCGTTAATGATGAATTGATAAAATTACTGGGAAGCGAAAAAGCTGAAATTGATTTTGCTTCAAATCCGCCGGTAATTTTGTTAATGGTCGGCTTACAAGGTGCCGGCAAAACTACCACTTCGGGCAAATTAGCGCTTCGTTTAAAAAGCAAAAATCATAAAAAAGTTTTATTGGCTTCGCTCGATACTTATCGCCCCGCGGCGGCCGATCAACTTAAAATTTTATCCAATAAAATTAATGTCGATTTTGCTGATTTTGATCCCAATTTAAAACCCGAAATTTTAGCGCAAAATGCTAAGAAAAAAGCCATCGAAGGTGGTTACGATGTATTGATTCTTGATAGCGCGGGACGAACTGCCATCAACGCAGAAATGATGAATGAGTTGGTTGAAATTAACAAAAAAGTTGATGCTAAGGAAATTTTATTAGTGGTCGATGCCATGATTGGTCAAGACGCCGTCAATGTTGCACAAAAATTTAAAGAAACTCTATCGCTTACGGGTGTTATTTTAACAAGACTTGATGGCGATGCTCGTGGCGGTTCGGCGCTAACCATGAAGGCTTCAACTAATTGTCCAATTAAGTTTATTGGCGTCGGCGAAAAACTTGAAGATCTCGAAGAATTTAATCCGTCGAGAATCGCTTCGCGAATTGTTGGAATGGGCGATGTCGTTTCTTTGGTTGAAAAAGCTCAAGAAATTTTCGACATGAATGAAATGGAAAAAACTGCCAAGAAATTCAAACAAGGCAAGGTTGATTTTAACGATATTTTGAGTCAAATAAAAAATATGCGCAGAATGGGTGGCATGAGCTCAATCCTTAATTTACTACCCGGCGCCCAAGCTTTGAAAGAGCAACTTAAAAATATGACTCACCTTGAAAAAGAAGTGAAAATGCAAGAGGCCCTTATTTTGGCGATGACAAAAAAAGAGCGAGAAAATCCTGAAATTTTAAATTCATCGCGCAAACATAGAATTGCTAAAGGTTCCGGCTCTAATATTCAAGAGGTTAATCGCTTAATAAAAAAATATAAAATGATGCAAAAAATGATGGGAAAATTTGGGAAAATTGATCCAAAGAAAATGGAAGAAATGATGAAAAATCAACAAATTAATTAATTATGCCAAAAATTGTAGAAACTAAAATTATGAATTTTTCTGCAAAAGAAATTTACGATTTAGTAATCGATGTTGAAAACTATTCAGAATTTTTACCTTGGTGCAAGAGCGCCCATATATCAAAGCATATTTCAGAATCAAATATTCAAGCTGAATTATTGATAAATTTTAAAAATATTTTTGAAAAATATACTTCAGATGTGGTTTTTTTGCAAAAATCTTCAACAGAATATTTTGTTGAGGCCAAGGCTATCAAGGGGCCCTTTAAAAGCTTAATAAATCAATGGAAAATTATTGAAATTGACCATAAAAAAACTCAAGTAGAATTTTTTCTAGAATTCGAATTTAATTCTATTTTGCTTAGCAAAATGTTGGGTACAATTTTTTCATTAGCAACTCAAAAAATGATGAATAGCTTTGAGCAAAGAGCCATAACTCTTTACAAAAGTCATCACTAATTTTGAATTTTTTAAACCTAAATTAACAAATAAAATTTATGCAAATCACTTTAATGAGAGCTAAAATTCATCGCGCCGTTGTTACGCAAGCCGATTTAAATTATGAAGGCTCGATTTCAATTGATAGCGCTCTTCTTGAGCTATCCGGAATTTTAGAAAATGAAATGGTTGATGTTTTGAATATCAATAATGGCGAGAGATTTACAACCTACGCGATTAAGGCTCCAAAGGATTCTGGAGAAATTAAAATTAATGGCGCGGCCGCGAGAAAGGTTCAAATTAATGACCCAATAATCATTATCGCCTACGGAGCAATGGCGATCGAGGAAGCTAAAAAATTTCAACCAAAGGTTATTTTGGTTAATAACCAAAACATCGCTATAAAATAATTTTAGACTATTGCTTTTAAAAAGAGCTTTGTTTAAAATGACCCTTCGTTATAATTTCAATTACTTAATTTTTTATGAAAAGAACTTGGCAACCAAGTAAGATTGTTCGCAAAAGAAGACATGGCTTCAGATCAAGAATGGCAACAGTTGGTGGTAGAAGAGTTTTGGCGCGCCGTCGTGCCAAAGGTCGCACATGTTTAACAGTTTCTGATAGTTAAACACAAACTTTAAAAGTCAAAATTTAAAATCATGACTCTTAAAGTTTTGACAATCAAAAAATCAGCGGAATTCAAAAATATCAAAAACTATTGCAAAAAATATCACAGCAATAGTTTAATTCTTACCGAATCCAAAACTTCCACGAAACACTTACTTAATAAAGAATCTGGCAAAAATCTTCAAGATTTTTGTCGGGTTGGAACTACTGTATCAAAGATAGTCAGCAAATCCTCTTGCGAAAGAAATTTAATCAAAAGAAGAATTCGCGAAGCTACTAAATCTATCGCTCCGCAAATCGCAAAAAATCATCACGATTACGTTATAATTGCTAAGAAACAAATACTTGAAGTTGATTATAAAAAAATTTACAATGATTTAAAATTCTGCTTTAAAAGAATTTAGTGTCCTATTCAAAATTTGAAGCGGGAGCTTTATAATAAAAACTAAATTTTGATTCTTATGCGATTTAATAAATTTAAAATTTATTGGCCATATCTTATTTTTGGCTCATTCATTATTGTTTTGATTGTAAACATTGCGTATGTAGTCGTTGCCAATGATACTTGGCGCGGACTTTTTACCGAAAACTCCTATAAAAAAGGCTTAGGTCACAACAGAACCCTAGAGAAAGCCGAAGAGCAAAAAAAGCTTGGAATTACAATCCTTACCGGCATTAGAAAATCTTCTGAAGGAATGTTTTTAATTGAAACCTTGGTTAAGGATAAAAATTATCAAATAATTCCTAATCTAAAAGTTTTTTATCGAATCAAGTACAGACCTGATTCTAAATATGATTTTGATGTTCAATCACAACAAAATGATAGTATCTTCCGCACAGCTACTATAAATTTAACCAAAAGTGGTGATTGGGAAATTGAAACCGTTGTTTCAAATGGCGAATTTGTTGCTCAAGATGTCAAAGATTTAACCGTTATAATAAATCCCGATATTTCACAATAATCTTGAAATATGAAAAATTGTCTACATTGCGAAAAAAATCTTGAAGAAAATCAACAAGATTTTTGTTGCAATGGATGTCAATGCGCCTACAAAATCATCAAAGAAAATAATTTTGACAGCTATTATGATTCACGCATAATAAATCCAAAAGAATCAAGTTTAAAGCCAGATCTAGAGAGCGAATTAGATATTCTGGAATTTATCTCAATTAATTCAAATAATGAATTTCAAATCGATTTAATGATTCAGGGTTTACATTGCGGAGCTTGCGTTTGGCTGATTGAGAATCTTTTAAAAAAACAAGATAATGTAATCGACGCTAGAATAAATCTAAGTCAAAAAACATTGCGCATTAAGTGGCTCAAAAACAAGGAAATTGGCAATGATTTAATAAAATTAATAAGCCAGATTGGTTATAAATTATTGCCGGCAGATCAAGAAGTTTTAAACAAAATAGAAGCAAAATTTGATAATAAAATTTTTAAATCCCTAGCCGTTGCAGGATTTGGCGCGGGAAATATTATGCTTTTTTCTTTTGCTTTGTGGTTTGATACTAATTTTGAAATAAGCGGTTCAACTCGCAAATTGCTTCACTTATCGTCATCAATTATCGCCTTGCCAGTATTAATTTATTCGGGAAGAATATTTTTTGTTTCCGCCTTTAACTCTTTAAAAGCCCGGCTTCCAAACATGGATGTTCCAATTTCGATTGCTATTTTTTTGGCGTCGATTGTAAGTCTAATTCAAACTTTTCGCGGAGGTCAAAATGTTTATTTTGATTCGGCGGTAATGTTAGTATTTTTTTTATTAATCGGCAGATATCTTGATTTTAAGGCGCGTAAAAAAGCTTTTAATGTGGCCTCAGAATTTTCAATATTTCAAGCCGGATTTGGGAGAATTGAAAGCGCTGAAAAAATTCGAGTTCTACCCATAAAAGAACTTCGTGAAAATATGATTTTAATCGTTGCCGTTGGAGAAAAAATTGCTTGTGATGGCGTTGTCTTAGAAGGCTTGAGCGCCGTTGATAATTCTCTCATTTCTGGCGAATCAACTCCCGAAAAAATTCAAAAAAATTCTTTAGTTTACAGCGGTTCAATAAATTTAAATTCTCCAATTAAAGTAAAAATTACCAAAACTTTTCAAAACGGTATTTTGTCACAAATAATCAGTTTAATTGAAAATATCGAAAATAAGAAAAATATTTACATAAGAATCGCGGATCAATTTTCTAAATATTACACTCCGATAGTTCATGCTCTAGCTTTAGTAACTTTTACAATTTGGTATTTTTATTTTAATTCCAATTGGGAAATAGCTTTAATGAATGCCACGGCGGTTTTAATAATAACCTGCCCTTGCGCACTCGCTCTTGCAATTCCAATTGCCCAAACTATCGCTATTAGTAATTTTTTGAAGAAAGGAATTATTATGAAAAATGGCGAATCGTTGGAAAAAATTAACAATATCGAATATGTTATTTTTGACAAAACGGGGAGCATTACAATTGGCAAGCCAATTCTTAAAAACATTTACGAAATTAAAGGTAATAATATTGAAGAATTAAATTCCGAAGATGCAAAATTTTATTTAAAAATTGCCACTTCTATGGCAAAATTTAGCAAGCACCCAATTTCTCAATCATTATGTAATTCTTTTGATGGAGAATTAGAGGGCGTAAAGGTTGAAGAGTTTAACGGCGAGGGCTTGGAAGCATTTTTTGGAGAGAAAAAAGCGCGTTTGGGTAGCGCCAATTTTTGTGATATTTACAATAAAAATCCTCAAGATTTTATTGCCAATTCTGAATCTCAGTCACTCGCCAATCTTAGATGTTATATGAATTTTGATGATAAAAATATTATATTTACTTTTTGCGACGAACTAAAAAGTGACGCCAAAATTGTTGTGGATTTTTTAAAAAAAATTAACAAAAAAGTGATTTTACTTTCGGGGGACATCGAGAGCGAAGTTAAAAGAATCGCCGAAATAACTGGAATTGAAGAATTTTATTGGCAAAAAAATCCACTCGAAAAAGCACAATTTTTACAAAAAATATCCGATAAAAAAATTAATTTTATGATGATTGGTGATGGCCTAAATGACGCTCCCTCACTGGCTTTATCAAATGTTTCTGTTTCATTTTCTAAAGCGGTTGACATTTCTCAAAACATCGCGGATATAATTATAAATTCTTCAAAACTTAGTCCAATTATTTCAATTTTTTCATACTCAAAAACTACTTTGAAAATAATGAAACAAAATTTAATTTTAGCATTGATTTACAATATTTTTGCGCTACCATTTGCTATGGCCGGCTATGTTGTACCGCTAATCGCGGCGATAGCGATGTCTTCATCATCATTATTTGTTACAATTAATTCGCTTCGCCTAAATTCTAAAAAAAATAAAAACATATGAATGTTCTACTTTTTTTAATTCCAATTACTCTAGCCCTTGGACTTTGCGGTCTCGCAGGATTTTTATGGGCGGTTAAAAACAAACAATATGAAGATCTAGACGGAGCTTCAAATAGAATTCTATTTGAAGATACTTTAAAAAAATAAATTTATATTGTTTTTGAACTTTTTATAATTTATTTTTAAGTAACCCTTAATTTAAAAAATTAAAAATGAAATTAAATCTTTTAAAAATTTTTGTTATTTTATCATTATCATTAATTTTTGGCTGTTCTTCTGATGAAGCACAAAAACCCGAGGTTAGATTTGTAGATTTACAAGGAAATGCCCGCTCTATAAAAACCAGAGTACCTGAAGCGAACGCCAAAATAATGTCTGGCCAATCTTACAATTACAACACCCAACAAGGCAATCCAGAAATTCAAAACGAATATTTAGAAAATAAAAAAAATTCAGTAGGAATTGCTAGTCCCAACGACAAAGAATTAATTGTTCAAAAAAACAATTTTACTCCAAAATTTACCGACTCAGATACCTATATAAAAAACTCCCCAATTACTAAATCAAGAGTCGAAACAGAAAATCAAAATGTTGCCGATAATAACGAACCAGTTGTTGAATATGATCTCTCAAAAGAAGACGATTCCAACAATAAAAAAACCTCAATTCAAAAAGAATATTCGAGCCTAGAAAATGAATCTTCGATTACCACCAAGGGAAATAGCGCCAACAAAATTAATTTAAATCAAAATGAATATTCAGATTTAGAGAATGAATCTTCCATCATTAAAAAAAGAAAAATTACCAACAAAATTAATTTAAATCAGAATGAATATTCAGACCTAGAGAATGGATCTTCGATTATTAAAAAAAGAATTAGTACTAATAAAATTAATTTAAATCAGAATGAAAATGTAGAATATTCTGAAGAAGATGCTGATGAATCTAAAAGCAAAAAAATAATTAAAAAAAGCTCTAAATTTATCACTTATTCCAACAAAAAAATTGCGCCTAAGGCACCAAAGCCTGTTACTATAGTTGAAGAAGAAAGCGAGGAAGTTCAGACGCAATATATTGGAAAATCTGGCGGAAGAGTTTATGTTCAAGTTGGATCCTTTTTCACCTCAAGTGGAGCCAAACAAAGATTGATAAAAACCAGAGCTTTTGGTAAAGGTAAGGTACTAGTTGGTTACAACAAACAAAACAAAAGAGTTTATCGTTCAGTTTACGGACCGTTTAAGTCAAAAAATTCAGCCTTAAAATTCCGAGATAAAGTAATTGATTCTGGCAACGAAGCCATCATAATTCTTGGAAGATAATAATGAAAAAAATATATTTTAGAATATATTTTGTATTACTGATTACCAGCTTAACCTCTTGCCAACTTATCTTTAAAGAAATTTCTTTTAATCAAAAATTTGAAGACCAATATAGTGATGATATCGAAAAAATTAGCCAATCAAGAAATGCTCCGGAATCACCCAAGGAAGAACTCGAAAAACTCTTAACCCCAACTTTACAAAGTGACACCGGATTTGACGGAACAAATTCATTTGATTATGTTGGCATGTCTCACTTCGGCTCAAATCAGAAAAAATATTTCCCGGATTACGAAACTTACGAACAGGGGAAATTTTCTAATCCATCAGATCAATTTTCACCAAAAATTTTTGAAATTGGCTACAACACTTATCTGAACCAACCATTTACAAAAAGCGGTGTTGAATTTGATTTTATTGAAATTCCAGAGTCCGATTCTTTTGGAATAAAATCATCGTCAACTAATAAAAATTATACCTTGATTCCGATTCGAAGCCTTCAGGATTCAATAGAAATTATAAACAAATCAAAAACTGCCGAAGATATAGAATTTTCCAAAAAACTTATTGTTGATAAAAAATTCTTGATTCGCAAAAAAAATCTAGATCGTTATAATGAAAATGATGAATATGTTAAATTTTTTGAAAAATCTGCAGACTCTAAAAACATTAATGTAGCATCTGAAACCACCAGTCCTCAAAAAGACTTACAATGAAATTATTACGAAAAAACAGCTTTAATAAACTAACAAATCTTATATTTTTTAACAAAAAATGTAGAATCTTGATTGCGCTTTTTATAATATTTTTTTCTCCAAAAAACTCCTTTGCTAACGAAGTTTACCAAAATATTAATCAAGGTAAATATTATTTTTTGATGGATCTCGATAACAGAGAAGTCCTTCTCTCAAGGAATGCTGACGAAAAAATTCCGCCCTCTTCAATGACAAAATTAATGACAGCTTATGTCGTTTTTGATCAAATAAAAAAGGGAATTGTAAAACTAGATAATCGATGCATGATCGGTAAAGATGCTTGGCGCAAAACTGGCTCTTCGATGTTTTTAAATTATGGCGATGTAGTTTCAATCGAAGATTTACTTAAAGGTTTATTAGCCGTTTCTGCCAACGATGCAGCGATTGCCTTAGCCCAAACAACATCTTCTAGCTATGAAGCCTTTATTAAACTCATGAACTCAAAAGCATTTGAATTAAACATGAAAAATTCACATTTTATGAATCCTCATGGATTGCATGAAAATGGTCACTACATGACTTTGCGCGACTTAGCAACTCTTGCCCTAAGGCTTTACGAAGATTTCCCAGAATATTCCAAATTTTTAGGAATTTCCGAATTTACTTATCACAATATAACTCAACGAAATCGCAATCCGTTAATTAAAAAAAATTATGATGGCACTTTAGGCGGAAAAACTGGCCATACTAATCAAGGTGGGTACGGCGTTGTGGCTGTCGTTAAAAGAGAAAATAGAAGATTGGTGGCAGTTGTAAATAAAGCGCCGAATCCGAAACTTCGTGAAAATATTATCACCGAATTATTTGATTACGGATTTAAAAATTATAAAAAAATTAATTTTTTCGAAAAAGATGAGGTAATAACAAAAATTAATGTTTGGCTTGGCAATAAAAGTAAAGTTGAGGCAATAATAAAAGATCGAATTGATTTTAATATTCCTCACAACAAATCAATTGAAGATATAAAAATCCGCACGGAATTTAAAAGTCCACTTTACGCACCAATTAAAAAAGATTCTAAGATAGGAACTTTATTCGTTGAGATTAAGGGCATAAAAACCATCAAATACGATCTTTACGCAAAAGAAAATATTGACAAGGTTGGATATATCAGAAAAATCAAAAGGGTTTTAGAATATAAAGCTAAAAATTTTTTTAAATCAAAATCTTCTTAATTATGGACATAAAAGCATTGATGCGCCAAGCTCAACAGGTGCAAGAAAAGATGAAAAAAGTGGAAGCCGAATTGGCCAATAAAGACTATGAAGGCGCTTCTGGCGGAGGATTAGTTAAGGTCGTCATAAATGGTGGCGGTGTAGCAAAAAAAATTACAATTGACCCATCTTTAATTTCCAAAGATGAAATTGATATTCTTGAGGATTTAATTGTCGCTTCTTTTAATGATGCTAAGAAAAAATCAGATGACAGTTCAGGCGAAGCAATTCGTGGCGCAACAGCTGGAATTCCACTTCCGCCAGGATTTAAATTCTAAAATATGAAAATTAAACTTTGCGGTTTTACCGAGTTGAAAACCATTAAAACCGCAATTGATTATGGCTGTGATTTTTTAGGAATTGTTTTTGTAAAAAATTCAATTCGCTATGTTAGTCCCGAAGAATCAAAAAAGCTTTCATCGATAATCCCAAGCAATATCCACAAAGTTGCGGTCGTTGCCAATGAACCATTAGAAAATTTACAAATTATAAATCAAAATTTTCAACCAAATTTTTTTCAACTTCACGGCGAAGAAGATGTTGAATATATCCAAAATTTAAGAAAAAAATTGCCGAATATTGCAATTATTAAAGCAATTTCTGTTTCAGAAAAAAATGATTTGAACAAAATTAAAAATTTTGAAAATTATGTAGATTATTTTTTGCTTGATAATAAAAATCCTGGGAGCGGTAAATCTTTTAAATGGGAATTTTTAAAAGATTTTAAACCTGCAAAACCTTATTTTTTATCAGGTGGAATTAATCTTTTTAACCTTGATGAGGCCATTAAAATAGTTAATCCAGAATTTATTGATGTATCTTCTGGAATTGAAGAAATAAGAGGATTTAAATCATCAAAATTGATTATTGAGATTTTACAAAAAATTAAATCTATTAACCTAAAAAATTAATAATATTATTTATGTTGTTTAAATTTTTTTAACTCTCAAAATTAGCCAAAGTCGAAACAAAATTTATGTTATTAAAATTAAGAAATTTTTTATTTGGAAATCCGCGCGATTTTTTTGACAAAGAAACACGCCGAAGCATTTCGTTGGTTGCTTTTTTAGCTTGGGTTGGCCTTGGTGCTGATGGAATCTCATCATCTTGCTACGGTCCGGAAGAAGCCTTCGTTGCCCTAGGAAATCACACTGAATTAGCAATTTATTTAGCCATCGCAACCGCGCTTACGGTTTTCATAATTTCATACGCCTACACTCAAGTAATTGAATTATTTCCAAATGGTGGCGGTGGTTATCGAGTAGCTACAAGACTTTTAGGAAAATATGCTGGCTTGGTTTCTGGTTCAGCTTTAATCGTCGATTATGTATTGACTATATCAATTTCAATTGCCAGTGGAATCGATGCCATTTTTAGTTTTTTACCACAAAATTTTCAAGGTGCAAAACTTATCTTATCTATATTTTTTGTAGCCTTTTTAGCCGTTCTAAATCTCAGAGGGATGAAGGAATCAATAAAGTTTTTGTTGCCAATTTTTTTAGGATTTATTTTTACTCACTTTTTCTTAATCATTCACGGCATTGTCGCTCATAGCTATGGCTTGCCTGTCTTAATTCCTCAGGCGACCGCAGAGGTTTCGGAAATGAAAAGTGCTATGGGCTGGATTTTTGTTTTGTCAATTTTTCTCAAAGCTTTTTCAATGGGCGGAGGAACTTACACAGGCTTAGAGGCGGTTTCAAATAATGTTAACACCCTTTCTGAACCCAGAGTTAGAACAGCTAAAATTACAATGTTTTTAGTGGCTATATCATTGGCGTTCATGGCGGCGGGAATAATTTTATTATATCTCTTGTGGGGAGTGCAAAAAGTTCAAGGACAAACTTTAAATGCCACAACTTTTTATGCAATAACTGAGGGTTGGTATTATAACGACATTCCACTTGGTAAATTCGTTGTTCCAATAGTATTAATTTTGGAAGCTGGATTGTTAATTGTCGCGGCAAATGCCGGATTTTTAGCGGGTCCAAATGTTGTTGCCAGCATGGCTTCCGATGAATGGGTACCAAAATCATTTAGCTCTCTTTCAAGTAGATTAGTAACAAAAAATGGCATTATATTTATGGCAATAGCCGCCATTGCAACCTTAATAATAACTGGTGGCTCGGTTCATATTTTAGTTGTTTTGTACTCGATAAATGTGTTTATTACTTTTTCATTGTCGCTTTTGGGTCTAACAATATATTGGCTTCGTCATCGCAAAAGACAAAAAAATTGGCTCAGCAAAATGTTGGTAGCACTTGCTGGATTCATAGTTTGTTTTAGTATTTTAATGGTTACAATTTTTGAAAAATTTTACGAAGGCGGTTGGATCACAATCCTGATAACTTCTCTCTTCGTAGCAATTGGATGGTCAATTAAAAGAGTTTATCAAAAATTTCGTCAAAATTTAGCTTTAAAAGAATCGCAATTTGATGATTTTCATGAACAATGCTTGAGCCCATCATCGCTTCTTGAGTCTACAGACAAGAAGGCTCCAACCGCTGCAATCATCGTTGACCAAACTTTCGGAAGTGGCATGAATTGCTTACTTCAAATTAAAAAACTCTTCCCTGGAATATTTAAAAACTTTATCTTCGTTACGGTTGGAGAAGTTGATTCAAATACCTTGCGCGAAGAACGAAAATGGCATGATATGCGCAGAAAAACCAAATCCGTTTTAAGTAAATATAAAAATTATTGTAATGCCAATGGTCGATTTGCCAAAGCTTATATTGGCTACGATACTGATATAATCGAAAAATTATCGCAACTCACTGATCGTGTTGCCAAAGATTATGAAAATGTTATTTTCTTTGGAACTAAATTTATTTTTGACAATGAAAATATTTTTACACAAACACTCTTTAACCACGTCCCTTACATTATGCAAAGAAGGCTTCATGTTAAAGGCTTGAATATGGTAATATTGCCGATGAAGATTTAGTAGATAAATAAAAAAAGCTAAAATAAATGCGAATATTTTAGCTTTTTTATTAAAATATTATTGAACAACTCTTTATCACTAAAATGTGGAGCATGGCCACAATTATCAAAATTATGCAACTCAAAATCTTTAATTCTTTCAGCAAAATATTTTGATTGCGAACTATGCACCACCATGTCTCCCGCGCCAGTATAGAATAGCGTTTGCGGAATATTTGCAAAATCAAGATCAAAACATGAAAAATCTTTTAATTCTTTAAGCCAAATTAATAATTTTTGATGATTTTCATCGCTAATTTCAAGGTTTTTAATAATTTGCGATTTGTTTTTATCATTCATTATCGATAAAACTGAAAATTTTTTTAGAGTGGCATCTGGAGCAAGAGATAAGCTTTGAAAAAAATCATTATATGTTTTAATAGACATGCCCGCTTGAATTTTTTCATCCTTAACCATTTGAAAAGGTGGCGCTATTAAAATAAGTAGTTTGGGATTGAAAATTTTGTCTTGAATAAGCCTTAAAGATATTTGACCACCTAGACTCCAACCGACAATAATATCAGGATTAGGTGGAGAGTTTTTAAGAGATTTTTTTAAATCCTCAAAGCCTTCAAATATTGAGTAGTTGAAGGATGAAATTTTAAATCTTTGAGAGATGTCTTCAGAAAAACACGGCTCGAGAGATTTAAAATTTTGACCCCACCCAGAGAAACAGAGAATTGACTTCACTGACTTTATTTTATTTTATTCTTGAGGTTTTTTGGTATCGACGCCAAAATCAAAATCAAATTTACTTTTGAATTTGTTAACTCTTTCATTGTTAGCGTTAATGAATCCTTGATTCTTATTATCTTGCCATGCTGGATGATTTTTTGGATCCACATCAAGAGTAAGAGTGGCGTCCTCTTTACCCCAAGAAGTAAGTGCTTGGAATTTTGTGCCATCGGTCATTACAACATTTATCAAATGTTGTTTAGGATTAAAGCCCTCCAAAGGAGCTTTCTGTGTTTTAGCTACTGACATTGATTTGTAAAAATTAATTTATTTGAATGTTTTTATTTTAAAAATTTTGAAAAATTTTGTCAATAGCATTGATTTGCCAATAATAATTTTTTCTTATTGTGGATATATCGATTTGTAATTTATTAAATAATATTGACATTTCTTGCTGATGATTATAAAATTCTAAGAAATCAAAATACAGTTTTTAAAAAAAATAAATTAGCTCTAGCAAAACGGGCTTCGAAAATATTAACCAGTCTAATTTTAATTTATGCGATCGATAAACAATCGCATTACAAAATAGTTTTAATGAAGAAATTTATATTAAGAAAAAAATTAAAAATCGCTGCCGAGCCTTTCTTGTTTGGGATCGCAAAATATATTGTGCGCATTTTTAAATTAATTTTTACCAAAAGAACCATTCTTTTCGTGACGAATCAAAAAATTCGTAGCGTAACCTTTGGCCCATTCTCTCAAGCTTTCTGTTATATACTTATTGCCTGGATAATAAATCTATTTACGCAATCGTTAAATTACGATAAAATAATCAACACAAAATCCGAAGAAATCAACAAACTGAAGGTCGCTAATTCTTTTTTTTCCGACGAGTTTATTATTGTAAATGAAAAATTAAAAAAAGTTAACCAATATTTTTCTACAATTAATGGCCCAGTGCAAAATGTTAATATGAACAAAGAAAAATTTATTAAACCAAAAGATTTAGATGAAGAAAATTTAACCAAAAAAGACAAGCAAACTCTAAATGAAATAAGATCATCTCACCAGCACCTAAATTCATTTGTTAGCACAAGCTCTCATAGAATTAAAAAAATTGAAAAAGCTATATTAAAAACTGGCTTAAACATTAAAAGACCAGTCATCGATATTGAAAAAATTAAAAATCAAAAGATTAAAGAATATTCTTTAAACGAAAAATCAAAAATTAATAGTTTGCCAAAAGGTGGTCCGGATGATAATTTTGATAACGAGCTCGAAAGGGCTTTGTCAGAAAAACAAATATCCGATCCAGAATTTATTGAAAGACAAATCGAACAAGCCCAATTTAATGGCGGAATCGAATATTTGATGGTCCTAGAGAAGCTTACAAAAGCTTTACCTCTTGGTCGACCAATGAAAAATTATTACATTTCTAGTGGCTTTGGAACTAGAGTTGACCCAATAAATCGTAGACACACTCCGCATCGCGGTCTTGATTTCGTCGGCGCTTCACGCGAAAAAGTTATTAGCCCATCTCCTGGAAAAGTTATTCTCGCCAGATGGTTTAGCGATTATGGTAATGCAGTAGTTATCGATCATGGTTACGGTGTTACAACTCGTTATGGCCATTTATCTAAAATTAAAGTTTCTGAGGGCGAAAAAGTAAAAATAGGGAAAGTTATCGGCATTCAAGGCACTACAGGCAGAAGTACTGGTGCGCATCTACATTACGAAGTTCGCTATAAAAACGTACCGCTTAATCCAAAAAAATTCTTGGAAGCTGGGGATACTTTAATTAACAATGAAAACGAAATAAAATATGTCGATATCTAATATTCGCGCAAAGCTTAATCAAACAACCTCAGCACAAACTTTACCAGATGGTGAAGTTATAACAAAAAAACTAGATGTTTTGACAAATTTCAAATCCACGCCAACAATATTATCTCGCGACTTAAAAATTCAAGGTGAAATCTTTAGCGCTGGAGTCATTGAAATCGAAGGAAATATCAACGGAACTATTAATGGTAATTCCGTGATTTTACGCGAAAATGGCGCAATTTATGGCACGGTTTTCGCTGAAAATTTTAGTATCCGTGGAAAATTTGAAGGCACAATTAAAGCTAAAAATATCAGTATTGCAAGTAAAGCCAAAGTTACCGGTGAAATTGAATATGATATTTTATCAGTTGAAGACGGTGCCAACATCGACGGTCACTTTAAAAAAGTATAATCAAAAATTAATTTTTGAAAATATTTCTTGTGCAACCAAATTTGCATCTATTTTTATATCCGGAACTGCGGTAATTTCAAAATCTCTTCCGATATTTAAACCTCCAACCAAATAAACTTTTGGGTGATTGCTTTTTACCAAAATCAAATCTTTTTGTAATAAGTTTTTCCTTGTCATAGACTCAATTAACGGATAATTTCTGATATTGTAATCAAAACCCAAACAATTCACTACATAATGGCATTCAAAGCTTTTTTTGCCAGCGTTAATCATAAATTTATCACCTTTCTTTGTAATAGATTTAACCGAACTTTTAACAATTTCTAATCGATTATTTTTAATCATTTCGCTGACTATTTCCAACGAAGAATTCAAAACGCGATGACGAAAAATATTCCAATATGGCAATATTTTTTTCAAAAAATTTCTTTTATTTTTTTCATCTAAATTATGCCACAAAGTTTTAGTTTTAACTCTAATGGAATCAATCAAATGACGCAAATCATACTCTTTATTTTTTCTTAAATATCTTCTAAATTTTAATGAAATATTTAAAATTCCCAACTTCGCGTCATCCACATTAATTAAATCAATCAAATCCTGTTTTATCTCTAAATTGCTTTGAAAAAAATGAGATTTAGGAAAATTTCCCCTGCGCGAAATAGCATAGATTTTTCCTGAAAAATTTTTAGCATTTAAACCAACCAAAACATCTACCGCACTAAGCCCAGTGCCAATTATACAAATTTTATCATCACCATTAAAATTATTTTTCTGATGAAAATTTTTAGAATTTTTTGACCATAATGGTGAAATTAACTTTTCATCATTATCGCAATAATTTAGTTGCGATTGAACAAAACTTGAAGATATAACAACCTCGTCGGCTTCAATAATATCTAGAGTAGTGATAATTTTAAAACCCTCTTCAATATCAACAACTTCTTGTTCAATAAATTCATAATTAATTTTTAAATCATCGGCAAGTTGAAAAAAATTATCGCGAAGTTTTTTTAAATATTGACCGTAAATGTTGCGAGGAACATAGCCATCTGCCCCATTTTTTTTATAAATATCTGAGAAGTTTTCTTGTAAAAAATTTAAAAAATCATTGGGTTGATTTTCAAGCGGACTCATTTTTTTAACAGGAACATTCAAAATATAATTATCATTGAAGTCACTAAAACCTGCCCCTATAGCATCAGCGCCATTTTTTTCAAAAATTATAAATTTGATTTTTATTTGAGATTTTTGTTCAGAAATTTTTCTTAAAATATTGCCAAAAACCATTATTCCACAAAAGCCAAACCCTACAATCGCAATCTTTTTCATGACATTTTAAATTAGTCGCCTTTTGATTTGCGAATTTTTTTTTGCTCAACGCGATGTTGAAATTTTTCATTCATTTTTGTAACATTGCGACTTGCGGTAGTGGTAAAAAAGCATGGCAAAATTGAATGCGTAATCAATGCTAAGCTTACTCCTAAAAGGCGCGTTCCACTTTTGAAAGCAAATGAAAAATGTTCAAAATATTTTTCATCAGTGTCAACCAAATGCTGTTTGATTGGATTGATTTTTTTCATAATTTTGCTTTGCTTGAAGAGTTTGTTAAAATATAAATTTAGTAAATTTCAATTCAAAAATCTTTTCAACTTAAAATTATGAATTCTTTACTTTTATAAATTTCCGCCCGAAATTATTGCTAAAAATTTTTGATTTTTTGTTTGCGGATTATTTTTTATATATTGTGCGCAACCAGCAATTGAAAGGGCTGAAGTCGGTTCAATTTTTTCTTGAAATTCTTTTTCTAATTCTTTTTGCCAAAAAATAATTTCTTCTTCTGGGATTTCCAAAATACCGTTAAGTTTTTTTAAATAATTAAAACATCGCTCTGCAACCTTTAAGGTTCTAGCTCCATCGGCAATTGTTATTGGAGACTCTTCGAAGCCAACAATTTTATTTTCTAAAACTGATCGCGAAGCGTCATTGGCATTCAATGGCTCACAACCAAAAACTTGCGCTTGAGGCGAAACACCATTTTTGGCAATTAAACAACCCGAGAGCAAGCCTCCGCCACCACAAGGGGCAAATATCGCCGACACTTCGCCGATTTTTTCAATCGCTTCCAAAACGCAAGTACCTTGACCCGCAATTACATCATCATTATCAGAAGGGTGAATAAAAAAATAACCTTCTTGTTGTTTTTCTTCGGCTAAGCGATTAGCCTCACTTCTTCTTTCGCATAAAATAACTTCGGCACCAAGCTTGCGAGTAGCTTCAACCTTGATTGGTGATGTTATTTTTGCCATATAAATTATGACGGGAATATTAAATTTTTTACCAACAAATGCCACAGCTTGAGCATGATTTCCCGAGCTTTGCGCAACAATTTTTTCTGGAAAAAATCCATGTTTTTCTTTAAAAGCTAAAACCGCATTAAAAGCTCCGCGGGCCTTAAAAGACTTAGTTTCTTGGCGGTTATCCATTTTAAAAAATATTTTTGCACCCAACAATTCATCGATTTTTTTATTAGAAATAATTGCGGTATTTTTTATATAATTTTTTATTCTATTTTCTGCCGATAAAATATCTTGAAAATTTATTTCATTCATAATTTTAAGTTTACTTGTTGTTTTATAGCAAATTAATTTGGTATCATATGGCTTAAATATTCACTAAAAAAAATAAAATTCCATAACTAAAATGAATAAAACTTCTTATAAGAAAACTAAAATTGGCGAACACACTTTAAGTTTAGAAACGCAAATGATGTCATATGGCTACGATCCATTTATGTCGGAAGGCTCGGTTAAACCGCCCGTTTTTTTAACTTCAACTTTCGCTTTTAAAAGCGCCGAAGACGGTGCTGATTTTTTTGAAGTCGCAACCGGCAAAAAGCCTGCCCCACAATCTTCCGTCGGCGGATTAATTTATAGTCGAATCAATCATCCAAATTTAGAAATTGTTGAAGATCGCATCGCGTTGCTCGAAAATGGTGATTCTTGCGCAGTTTTTTCAAGTGGCATGGCGGCAATTAGCACAACATTTCTAGCGCTGTTAAAACCAAATGATGTAATCGTCCATTCTTCACCACTTTACGGCGGAACCGAAGGCTTAATTCGCAAAGCTTTAAAAGATTGGAACATTAATTCTTTGGAATTTACTTGCGGTTTGGATTATGAAAAAATTTCGCAAGCCCTTGAAGAAGGCAAAAAAATTGGACGAATCGGCGCCGTTTTTATTGAAACTCCGGGAAATCCCACTAACGCTTTGGTCGATTTTTCTAAAGTTAGAAAAGCGGTCGATGATTTTAATCGCAAAAATAACTGCGAAATTCCAATTATTTGCGACAACACTTTGCTTGGGCCAGTTTTTCAAAAACCATTACTTCACGGCGTTGATTTGGTGTGTTATTCGCTTACTAAATATATCGGCGGACACAGTGATTTAGTTGCGGGAGCGGTGGTTGGCAAAAAATCTTTGATGGAAAAAATTCGCTCTTATCGCATCGCTTTTGGATCGCATCTCGATCCGCATTCTTCATGGATGATCGGGCGCTCTTTGGAAACTTTATATTTAAGAATGAACCGCGCCACTGAATCGGCGGAAAAAATTGCTGATTGGCTTAAACAAAATTTTCCACAAATTAAAATTTATCATTCTAAATATTTGCTCGAAAAAAACTATCAAGAAACCTTTAAAAATCAATGTTTGGGCTATGGAAGCACTTTTGCATTTATGATTAATGGTGGTCGTAGAAACGCTTTTAAATTTATTAATTCTTTGAAAATTTTTAAATCGGCGGTGAGCTTGGGTGGAACTGAATCTTTAGTTTGTCACCCTGCTTCGACTACGCATTCGGGTTTAAGCGAAGAATTGCGTGATAAATTTGAAATTTCCGAAGGATTAATTCGCTTGTCAATTGGCATTGAAAATCCCGATGATTTAATAGCGGATTTAAAAATTGCTTTCGCGCAAATTGAACTTTAAAAATTTTATAAAAATAACTCCACAAATAATATGATTAAAATCGCAACATTCAATGTAAACTCAGTTAAGGCAAGACTTCCGAGACTTCTCGAATGGTTAAAATCTTCAAATCCCGACATTGTTTGTTTACAAGAATTAAAATGCGAAGAAAGCGCTTTTCCATTTGAAGCCCTGCTCGACGCTGGCTATAATTCGGCGGTTTACGGACAAAAAACTTATAATGGCGTCGCCATTTTATCAAAATATAAAATTGAAGATGTGGTTAAAGGTTTACCCGATTTAGATGCAAATTCTGGAATCGATGGCGCTCAAGATTTACAAGCTCGTTATATCGAAGCGGTAATCTCTTTCAAGAGTGGCGCTCTTCGCGTCGCTTCGGTTTATGTTCCAAATGGCGGTGGTGATTTGAATGAAGGCGAAAAATTGGAAGATTCTAAAAAATTTATTTACAAAATAAAATTTTTACAACGTCTTAGCGCTCATATTTCTAACATTTCAAATTATGATGAAATGCAAATTTTTGGTGGCGATTATAATGTTGCATGTGAAACAATTGATATTTTTGATCCGCAAAAATTTGCCGGACAAATTTTATTTCATCCGCAAGAAAGACAAAAATTTCGTGAACTTTTGAATGTTGGCTTGATCGATTCTTATCGCGCCAAATATCCGAATAATCAAGCTTTTAGTTGGTGGGATTATCGTGGCAATTCTTATACTCAAAATAAAGGCGCGCGGATTGATTATTTATTAATCACGCCAAATTGCGCCGACAAAATTATCGATTGCGACATCGAAGATAAAAATGTCCGCGACCAAGAAAAAGCCTCGGATCACTGCCCGGTTTGCTTGACGATTTCTTGACAAGATAAATAGTTTTAAATTACAAGTTCAAAAAGGATTCAGGCTCTAGCTCCCCCTAAAATCACTAATATTTTTTACAGTTATTAATTTTTAAAATTTATCAATAAAAATAAATTAAAGTTTTTAAATTCATTTTTGAAGAAAATTTTATTAAAAAATATGCCACTCCTTAATCAAATATTTATTAATAAATTAAGATTTAAATTTAATATATTTCCAAAGCCGAAGGATAAGAGAAAAATATAAAATGCGTTAAATTAATTAAAAAATGTAATAAAATTGAAGCCTCGATATATCTGGTGCGGATGAATATCAAGCCGTAGAAAAATCCACAAATTGTTGCTAATAAAATAAAAGTAAATCCTTGACTAAAATGCGTCAAGCCAAAAAGAATTGAAGTGAAAATTAAGCCGATAATTTGCGAGTTTTTTGAAAAATATTTAGAATTTTTGAACAATAAAATTACGCTATTTTGCACAAAAAATCGAAAGAAAAATTCCTCGGCAAAAATTGTTAAAAATATCATTTTTACCAGCCATAAAAAAGTAATTTCAAAATTTGGAAATTTGAGGTCGAAAACTAAAAAATTGCCAAAAGTGCCAAGGGCTAGGAGTATTATCAATAAAGGTGCGAAGAGTTTTATTGTTTGGATAAAAATATTTTTGTAATCGCTAAATTTTCTTGGTGGATTATAAACAAAAAATAATATAAAAATGGCGATAAGTGGTTTATCGAAATTTAACCATATGTCAAAATTTGAAGAATTTTTACTTAATTTAATATTGGTCAAGAGCTCAATATTATTAATACTTGGAAGCTGGTGTAAAAAACTAAGAATGGCGATAATAATAATGCCAAAATATATAAAAACTTTATATAGCGAAGGAAATTTTTTTTGATAAAAACTATAAATTAGAAGTCCAAATAACAAAATTATCGAACAAGATATAAAATTAACAACACCTCCAATTAGACCAGTCAACAAGGCAAATGCAAAAAGAATTATTGGTAGTTTTTTAGTATTCGTAAAATAAAAACTTATTAAATTTACAATTAAAAAAGTTAAAGAGATGTAAGATAAATTTTGATTGGAAAAAAAGTTTAACATGTTTTTTTTAAGCAATTTTGTTTAGGTTTTATAAATTTTAATGATTAAAATATAAAAGTTTAAAAATGATTTCTAGTAAAAAAATGTTAAATTTTGAAAATAGTTTCCACGATCAATTTTCGTCAGATTTTTACCAAAAAATCGCTCCAAAAAATTTTCCTAAAGCAGATCTGGTGCATTTCAACAATGATTTAGCGCAAGAATTAAATTTTGCGAAAAAAGATTTAAAAAAATCGGAAATTAAAGAAATTTATAAACAAATTTTTTCGGGACAAAAAATTCATGCGACCTCAATTCCAATCGCTTTGGCTTACGCGGGTCATCAATTCGGCAATTTCGTGCCACAACTTGGCGATGGGCGCGCGGTTTTGCTTGGCGAAATTATTAGCAACTCTCAACGCTTCGATGTTCAATTAAAAGGCAGTGGGCCAACTAAATTTTCGCGTAATGGCGATGGGCTAATGACTCTCAGCTCCGCAATTCGCGAGTTAATCATCGGCGAAGCTTTGCATTATTTACAAATTCCGGCGACACGAATTTTAACTTTATGCCTAACTAACGAACCAGTTTATCGTCAAGAAATTAATATGGGCGCAGTGATTTCGCGAGTTGCTAAAAGTCATATTCGCGTTGGGACTTTTGAATATTTCGCCTCGAAAGGCAATAAAATCGCCATTCAACAACTTTGCGATTATGTTATAAATCGCCATTTCCCGCAAGAAAATTCTTCGTCAAAATCAATTACAAAATTATTCAGCGATATTGTTTTTACTCAAGCTAATTTAATCGCAAAACTGCAGGCGAATGGCTTTATTCACGGCGTGATGAATAGTGACAATATGGCCATAAGTGGACAAGCGATTGATTTCGGACCTTGCGCTTTTTTGGACGAATATGATTCGAAAAAAGTTTTTAGCGCGATTGATCGAAATGGTCGTTACGCCTACGAAAATCAGCCTAAAATAGCTCAATGGAATTTGTGGATTTTGGCAAATTGTTTGTCATTAATTCACAAAAATTCTCAAGAATTATTAGAAATTCTAAATTTATTTGAACAAAAATTTGATGAAAAATATCAAAAAATTATGGCAAAAAAATTTGGTTTTGGAAAACAAATTCCACAAAAATTAATTGCCGATTTTTTAGAAATTTTGCAACAAAAAAATTGTGATTATCACCAAAGTTTTTTTAATTTAAGCGATGATTTATTGTGTCAAAAACCCTTGGCAATCAAGGGTGAAGAATATCATAAATGGTTTTCATCTTGGTTAAATTTATTGCAACAAGAATATGATTTTAGTGATAAAAATATTTTACCAAAAATTGCCAAAAAAATGCGAGCAATTAATCCATTCGTCATCGCCCGCAATCATATTGTCCAAGAAATTATCGACGCGGGCAATAATTTAGATTTTCAACCGCTTGAAAAATTTTTAAAAGTTTTGAAAAAGCCTTTTAGTTATGATAAAAAAAATATTTTTTATCACACTCCTCCGACTAATGAAAAAAAGGTTTTGCAAACTTTTTGTGGGACTTAATATTTCTATAAAATCATGTTTTAAATTTTCACAATTTTTCTTAATTTATTTTTCAAATATTGCTTTGTGAATTTATAAAATTAGCAAAATTTTGAGAAAAAATATTGCGAGAAAAAGAGTAAAATTTCTAGAAATTTAACATTTTTTTAAGAATAGCCTCTGGAAGTTTGTCATTATTGAGTCGGTGATTTTATTTTTATAAAATAATCTTTTTAAAAATTTCTTCGGACTTTTTAAGAAGCCTTTATTTTCAAGGCTTTGGAGGCTATTTTTTACTCAATAAAAATCTTTTTAAAAATTATTTTATTGAAAAAAATCGGAATTTTTGTGGATTCAATGTTTTCAAAGGTTGAGATGGGTTTTACTAATAATTTACTAATAATTTACTAATAATTTACTAATAATTTATTTTTTTAAAAATTTCCATATTGGAATTCTGTCGGTTCCAAAATTTTTTATAAAACCCTCTTTTTTCAATTTTTGTAAAATATTGTTAATTTTTATTTTTTTTTGTTCATCGCTTAAGACCCCAGGTAAATATTTCCAAGCAAAATCATTAATTTTATTTCTTTTTAATCCATCTTTAAAATTTTCCAAATGTTTAATTATTTTTTCAATAATGTAATCATCTGTAAATCCTTTTTTTTCTGTATACTCAGCTTCTTTACCAATAATTTCCGCAACTTTACTTGATAAAATATATTCTTTACCAATTTTCTCAATTAGCCTTTGTTCTTTAAGTTTTTTTAAATCTTTTTTGTCAATTTCATCAATTTTATTTTTTTGAATTTTATCAAGAATAATCGTTGTATTAAAATCCAAATCACTTTTGTTCATCAAAATTTCAGTAAATTTTTTATCAATTTCTTTACCGTAAATTTCTAATTTTGTTTCGTCAAATCCTTTATCATAATCATAAGTTGGAAACGGAAAAGTTTTTTTTCTTAGAGTTTCATACATAGTTTTTACTCCCGAGCCAAGCTTATCAATCATCCCTAACTCTTTCATCGCATCAACCAAGGCTTTATTGCGATATTTACTAGCGATATTTTTTCTTTCCAAGACATAATCTTCGGCTTTACCATCAAAAAAATTTCCAGCATTAGTAAAAATTAATTTATCAATTTTTTCTAAGATTGTTATTCTTTCGCCAGCATAATAATCTTGATGAGCAATGCAATTATGAAGGGCTTCGAGAAAAACCTTTTGGTCATATTTATCGACTTCTCGGGCAATCAATTCATTTTTAGTATTTTCGGTAATAATTTTATATTTAGGATTTCTAATGAAACTCCATGCTTGCGAAGTTGCCAATATTAAAGGAAGATAAAAAGATTGATCGGCTTTTTCTTCAGAAGTATCCAATCTCCAAACAATCTCCACTGACAATATAGAATTTTTTAATTTTTTATTACTTTCTTTTTTCCCAAGCAATACCAAGCAAGCATTTGTGAGTTTAGAATCTCTTATCAAACCTAATTTTTCTAAAAATTTTTTATTGCTCCAGTCTTTAACTTCAAGGCTTGGATATTTTTCTTGATAATGATTTTTTGCCAATTTTAATGCTTCAAAATCAAGATCATCAATATTGGATTCTTCGCAAATAATTGCTGACCAGTCATCTTCAAATAAAGCAATTTTTTTATAAATTTTTTGAAAATCATCAGATTTAGCAATAGATTTATTAGAACTTCCTACTCTATAAAAAGATTCATATGCATCTGTTTTTTTATTTTTAAAACTAGCAATCTTTGCTTTAGCACAAGGAATTTTATAAATCGTAATATTTTTTTCTTTATATTCAAATTTAAAAATTTCAAAATCATGAGAATTGCCAAATACTTTAGTGATTCTCTCTTTTAATTTTCCCTCCTCTTTATTTACCGTGGTACCGCAAATTCCTCCATCGTCACTAACGCCATAAACCAAATAGCCAAAATCCTCTCCAACCAATGTTGCAGAGTTTGAAAGAGCTGAGTAATATTCAAAAAATTGATCTAATATAAAAAAATCTTTTTTAAATTCAATATACTCGCATTCACCTTTTTTTAGCAAATTTTCTAATAATTTTTTTAATTCTTTTTCATTCATAAATTTATTTTTAAAATGTTGTGGTGAAAACATTAAATTTTAAGCGATTTTTTGTCCAGTTCCCGCCCAATCTTTAATAAAAGTTTCAATGCCTTTATCGGTAAGGGGATGTTGGGCTAATTGTTTAATAACTTTAGCGGGGATTGTGGCAACATGAGCACCAAGCTTCGCCGACTCAACAATATGAATTGGATTTCGCACCGAAGCTACTAAAACTTGCGTTTTAAAATTTTCATAATTGTCGTAAATTTCGCAAATTTCACCGATTAAATTTAAACCATCTTGTCCAATATCATCAAGTCTGCCAACGAAAGGCGAAACAAAAGTTGCGCCGGCTTTGGCGACTAAAATCGCTTGGGCTGCAGAAAAACACAAAGTAACATTAGTTTGAATTCCTTTATTAGAAAAATAGCGACAAGCCTTGATGCCATCCATCGTCAAAGGTAATTTTATGCAAACATTTTTAGCAATTTTACTCAGAATTTCTCCTTCGCGAACCATTGATTCATAGTCAATCGAAGCCACTTCAGCACTTACTGGGCCATCAACTTCCGCACAAATTTCTGCGATTACTTCTTGAAATTTTCGTCCCGATTTGGCGATTAAAGTTGGATTGGTGGTCACGCCATCAATTAATCCGTAAGCATTGAGCTCTTTGATTTCAGAGATTTCGGCAGTATCGACAAAGAATTTCATAAATTTTAATAATTAAGGTTGGAAGAAAATTTTTTTACTTTATTATTTTAAAAAAATAATTCTTCAATTCAACTTATTAAAATCATATTATGACAAAATTTGCGCAAATAATTTTGCCGAACGCTCTTAATGATGATTTTACTTATTTTGCCCTAGATAATCAAGAAATCGGCGATGTGGTTTTGGTTGAATTTGGGCGCCAAAAACTCTGGAGCATTGTTATTTCTTTGCATGATGATGTGCCAAGTAATTTTGATGTTAAAAAAATTAAAAAAGTTTTAGAAATTCATCAAAAATTAAAACTTACTTTAAATCAAATTAAATTTATTGAGGCGATTTCGTCTTACAATCTAGCGAGTCGAGGCTTGGTATTAAAAAGCTTTATTGGCATTTTAAATTCCGATAAAGTTCAAAAAGAATCTACACCTTTATATCACGAAATTAACGAAAAAAATTTCCATTTAAAAACTTTATTGCCCGATCAACAAAAAATTTATAATGAAATTTGTCAAGATTTAAAAAGCTCGCAAACCTTCTTGATCGACGGCGTAACTGGCTCAGGCAAAACCGAAATTTATTTTGCAATTATCGCCGAAATTTTAAAAAAA
>Ga0209596_1000947_pt1 | contig 25709 bp, 18 predicted proteins | sample M_130807_MF_Meta_FD_187314 | JGI IMG/M metagenome (GOLD analysis project Ga0209596, IMG submission 187314) | Freshwater microbial communities from Lake Montjoie, Canada to study carbon cycling - M_130807_MF_MetaG (SPAdes) (version 2) | ecosystem: Environmental > Aquatic > Freshwater > Lake... | reverse complement strand
TTTCATTCTCGTTAAAAACGACATTAATAATTATAAAATGTGCAAAATATGAATATCTACTATATTCAAATCTACCACTTTCTAAAAATTCTATGAATGGTTTGAATACTTTTTCATCAAATGATACATATAATTCCGATTCATTATCATCATTTATTGGTAATTTCATTTTTGAAGTTTTACTTAATGTACTATTATATTCACGTGCTAATACATAATACTGTTTAATTATTAATATTTGTAATGCATCTAATGGTGCTATTTTTAAAAATTTAAATAATTTACAATCTTTATATATATTTTCATTATATTCTTTATAATTTTTAGTAACATAATTTATTATTTTTTTCACTAATAATGAAAATATATTATTACTCGATTTTAATTTTGATTTTAAAATTAATTGTTTATTTAAATCACTATAACAAATACCAGTTAATATTGATATAAACCAACATATTGGATTATATTGTGGTATTGTAATATATCGCGGTGGTTCTTCTTTTTGAACTTCATCATCTAATGCAATCATATTATCAATAGATTTATAGATTTCTTTTATTATATTATTTATTCTACTTCCTTTTATTCTTTTAATTTGTTTTAAATCATATATAGGTATTTCATAATTAATATTATATTCTTTAACATAATAAATGCCCAAAAATAATAATAATTCGTCAAAATATGAAATATCCACACCAATATAATTTTTATAAACATTATAAGTATAAATATTAATAATGTATTTTATAAATAAATGATAAAAACAACGATGTAAATAATAATATTTGTTTTTAGAAACAAAATCTGCATATTTTATAAATAATGCATTATATCTATCTATAATTTGTTTCTTTTTTGATGAACGATTGCTACTATTTATATAATTTGAATTAACAATCAAATCATTTAATCTTAATATCTCGTTTTGAATTTCTTCTGCTTCCATTTACTTATTATATTTTATTTTTCTTTTGAATACTACTTCCAATCGTTTTACTGCAGCTTTCATTATATACGTGTCAACTTCTTTATTATATCTGTATAATAATTTAGTATCCGTAAATCCTGCTTTATCCTCGTAAAATTTTACTTCAGTATCCAAGTAATTTAACATTTTATAATAAAAATATAAAATAAAAATAAATCAATTTTTATCGAATGGGACAAGCACCGCCAGCACAATCAGAACTTAATTCGCTCTCGCTTTGTGTTTTAATATTACATGAAGTAATTGGAATGACTTTTTTAATTAGTTCTTCATATTTTTCTTTTGTTATTTCTTCGAATGGTGCTTGTTGGAATCCATGTTCATTATGTAATAGAAAACTACATGATTTAACATTTTCTGTATAATTAGTTCTTAACCATCCTTTAATATCATCCAATTCATTTAATCTATAATAAATTGTAACAGATACTGAATTATCACTCCAATTGGTCTGTAATTCTCTAATAACGTTTAATTGATCAATTGCTGTCATGTTTTTTGCTAATACTGTTCCTTCTGGATAACAACATGGAAATTCGATAATCATCGTATTTTTATCATCGGTTCCGTCAAAGTTTCTTTGATATTCTACAAAATAATTATTTTTTTTTGCTAAATTAATTAATGTTGTATTTGATGATGAAATTCTAATTCTTCTAATGAAATATTGATAAATTCCAGGATGTGCGCCACTACATACACCAGCCAATAATGATAATGTTCCTGATGGTTTAATCGTTGTCAGTTTTACAGATGTTCCAACGCCAATTTTTTTAGAATAATTAACGTCATATTCTCGTAAATATTCATATAAATTAGATAGCCATGATTTTTGTTCTGCTGAACTTTGTAGATATCCTGTAATACCAATACCCATTCGCATATTTTTATGAACAATTTTTTCTGTTTCTTCTTGATGACATTTCAATAATAGTGAATGTTTGCAAATTCTATATAAAATTGTTGCAATTTCTTGTAATTCATCATAATTTGTAATATTTGATAAATAAATTTCAGCCAAACAACAGGTCTCATAATTTGCTAATGATTGTTCGGCACATGGATTAAATCCCTCTACTAATGGGTCTGGGTATTTTTCACCATCCTTAATTCTTCCAATTTTACGTGATAATTCTAAATTGATTAATCCATATGGTTCACCATTACCTTTATAACCTTCCCAAAATTCTTCTGGTAATTTTGTGATATCACTACAAACAACTGAATTATTACTCATACAACGCCAATTTGGAATATTTCCTAAATCCCATCTCTTAGCATTCAAATAATCAATATCATCATAATCACCCAAACAAATGAGTGCTGAATTGTGGGTTAAATAACCATTACAGAAAAATTCATGAACTTCATCAACTTCAATATCAAATGTTTCAACATCAATATTATATTTAATTTCAATTATTTCAGCTGTTGAGCAATTCATATTATTAATAGTAATGGTTGGTGATGGTTTTGCTGTTGGTGATAATTTCATAGAAGTATCCAACAATCTATTATTAACAAATGCACTAATATCATTAATAATAATACTATTTACTTGTTTTTTACATTCAATACCACATGAATAAAGAAGATTATTTAAATCGTTAATATAACTATCGCTATGATGAGTAATTGTTACAATATCTTCAAATTTATTTTTTAAACCATCAATAACACCAATAATATATGCTAATCGATTTTCTAATGATGTTTCATTCACAAAATAAGGAACTGAATTTGATTTAATATAAGTTGAAATATAATTAATAAAATTTGTTGAATTAATATCAATTGCATAATTATTATTAATTTTATCGACTGTAGTTGTTAAACTAATATTTTCACTAAAAGTTTTAATAATTTTACATAATTTTTTAAGTTGATTATAATTCTTACATTTAATTCTCATAATAGGTTTTTCAATAACTGCACCTGAAACTAAATAACCAAAGAACCATGCGATATCTTCATTATATTCTGGAACTTCAATTCTATCTTTTCTATTCGTAAATTCAAATGATGGTAATGATATATTGTCAGCACCTGGAATGGCTTCGCGTGTTAGAATTAGTTTATTATTTGGTTTTAGAGAATTTGTTTCAACCCATTTATATTGATTGTCAGACGTAATAATCGCCATTTTATGATTTTTAGTACAATTGAACGACCCTTTATTTGTTACGATTGTATATACAGGCTGAACTCCTTGAATAAATTTATTATTTACTTTTTTATAACCATAAGTTGTTAAAACTTCATCACCAACAATAATATCTTCAATATTAATTAAACCTCCTTTTGTATGAACTTTTGAACCTCTAGGAAGACATCTACGAACATTACCAGCAACCACAATAGATGCAATAATATTAATAATATCTAAACAATCAACTCCAGTTAATTTAGCACCCCTGCGATTATTTAAAATACCTTGAATATTCTTAATTCCTTTAACTAAATCTTCGGGTCCTGATGCAACACCTCCAAAACCTTTAATTTTAGTTCCAGCACTTCTAATCAACACAGTCGAATATGTAAAAGATTTTCCTTTATAGAAATAAGCCTCAAAAATCTTTTCAAATAATGAACCCCAGCCTTCTCTGCTATCCGGAACAATAAAATCAGCATCTTTAGTATCTAACCGAGTAATCAAAATTTCTTTATCTAAAATTGGTGGAAGTTTATTTACATTCTCACGTTGAATATTAAAACCAACACCAGTTCCTAACATTAGAACGTCAAAAATCCATAAAAATGGTTTGATTGGTTCGTCGATTTTAACGAATGCGCAATTTTGCAAACTCATAATTCCTAATTTTGATACATTTTTAGTTCCTAATTGCCATAGAAATCTACCAGCAACTGAACATTTTAAACTCATTAAATAAGTATATGCTTTTTTCAATTCATTATTTGTAAAATTTACATGTAATTGATTTTGACATCCATCTAAAATGCGAATAATTGTATCTCTAAATTCTTCGGTTGTCTCATCATTATCATCGTCTTCGTTAATTCTACGCGAATAAGTTCGTTTATATGTAATATAACCTAACATTCCCCATGGTGTAATAATATCGTCTGGAATTTTAGATAAATAACTTGAATTATTTCTAACCATATTTTTATTATTTCTATATTGAATATAATGTTTTGCAGTATCATAATATTTAAAAATCATTAATGCATTTTCAACCAAATCCTGAACGTCCTCAATTTTATACACATTTCCATCATATTTCTCCAATTCCATTAAAATGTATGATAAAATATTATCCATGGAATCACATGTAGTATTAGTGTTGCTAAATGCAATTTTTAAAACCGATTCAATCTTATTAATATTGAATTCCTCGATTGTTCCATCGCGTTTTAAAATAGTTTTCATATTAAATATATATATAATTAACTTTTTATATATATAATTTATGATATTCATTTAAGGGTAAATTTATGCTATCCTTATATAAAAATAAATTTAATTAATAATTAAAACGATGATAAACGATGATAATGATACAAATAATCCATTTACCATTTTTATTCGTTTATTTATAAATATCTCATTCAATACTATTAATCCCTCATATATATAAGAAATACTTATTAATTCCTTTAAATCGTTTTTGACACCATAATATCTCATTAAACCCCATGAAATTATTAAATATCCAAATAAATTATTATCTGGATTTTTATTTATCCATAATGAATTATGAGGTTTTGTAAATGGTTTTATATTAAGAATTAATGAAGATCCGCAAATAAAATCCCACAAAACATTTAGCATTATTAATATTGTTTTATTGTACATAAGCTACGTCAAAATTATCAGATTGATAAGTATATACATTCAATTTCTTAAGTCCTAAAAGTTCTTTATATTTATACCATATCATATTCATATTTATATTATTCATTATTAATATTGATTTTGATTTTGCTAATCTATATGAATGTATTGTATCATTCACAACTAATTCCATATTTGTTCCTCCATCTATATTAATAACATCGAATTTCTCATTTATTGGCGGTAATGCAACCATGCTATCTCCAATTACTAATGTTATTCTATCACCGAATAAAGTCTTCATTTCGTTATAACATGGGACAGTATATCCATGCATTCCAATATCAACACTAATAACTTTTAGATTTGGATTAGCCATCAGCATTAATAATGACGAAAATCCAGCATTAAATCCTATTTCTAATACATTTTTTACATTCTTATTTAAAACATAACTACATATATTTTTAGCCCTATTTATAAAATAATCATTAAATGCCGTATGTTGTAAAGTAAATATACTTCTTTCTAATATATCACAACTATCATTAATATGAGGTATTAACTTAGCCGTTATATAATTCTTCGTTTTTGTTATTATTGCATTTATAGTATCATCCTTATTTTTTAAGAATTTTGCTAACATTTCATTATATAATGGTTGTGTATTTTGATAATACAATACTTCTTTTGTTGCATCAGTCGATGGTATTGATACATAATCAGCTAATAATGTTATATCTACAGTTGCAGTATCTACATCTGTTTTATTTGTAAATAGTAAAACATCTCGCTTATCTCCAAATCCATATAATTTATCATCAGTTAATAATTCAAATAGTTTATTAACATCGCCACTAACAAAAATATTATTATTTATATATAATATTTTTGAATATTTTAATAATGATGCTAATTTAAATGATACTAATTCACCCGCTGTATCATTAATTTCAAATTTAATACTATTATTATATAATTCACTCTCTTCTATTTTATTTTTTATTTTAGTAGTGGTATAAATTAATATTTCAGTTGTATTATTTAAATTACCATATATAAATATACTTTCTAATTGTAAATAAATTATATTTAATGCTTCATCTACATTTGAACTAAGTGCTGTTAAATAAATACAATCCATTATTATAATAATGTAAAGATTATTTTTTATGATTTTATAATGCACAAAAATAATTATAATTTTTCAAATAATGATGAATACTTATAACTATTCTTGAAATTGAATAAATTTCGTCTTGTACATTTGCATTCAATCTCATTTGTTTCAGTATTGGTATATTTCTTATAAACCTCAGTTTCTAAATATTTTAAGAAACATGAGCGATGCATAATATTTATACTATGTTTATTTGTCTTAATTTTAATAAATTTATTATCCGTTGATTCATTAATCGAATGAAGGCATATATCACAATCTTGCACTTTAAAATCGATATCATCGCTTGTAATTTCTTCGAATAATAAATTAGTAATTTTAAATTCTGGGTGAACTTTCAACATTTTAATAATTCTCAATCCATTAATATATTCGCAATTAATCGAATCAACATTTCTAATAAATTCAATATTTCCAATTAACATATTTTCAATTAATCTTAATTCCATCCTTCGTTTTTGAGTATATATCATCGTATCAAGTGGTGTTCCTGTATTACGCGATAATCTAATATCATATTTATTAAGATTAGCTGACTTCACCATTATTAATAAATTACATGTGAAATCAACGTTATTAAATGGAGGTTCGATAATACTATCTGAATTATTATTAATAATAACATCCAAATTGAGCGTAATTTTGCAACCAGCATAACTGAATGTACGTCCAATATAGAAAATTAAACGAATTTTCTTATGTTGAAAATTATGATTAAGCGTATAACATAACTCGCTAATTTTACCAGCATTTACAATATTAATAGTGCCATTATATGACTTAACGAAATTATTTAAGGCTGAAATAAATGCAATTGATTTTTCAGGTGTTTGAAAATATATGTCAATATCTTTTGGAATAGTCATTCTTTTATTACTTTCAGGATGATAAGATGCATTCCAATAATTTTTATAAGCATTTTCGTCTTTAATTTCTTTCACATGTTTGTCAAATAATTCTCGATAATGAGTTGCAATAATTTCATCTCTAACCAATCCACCATAAATAATTCCATAATGAGCCAATCCAATATTTTTTACGTAATTATACATATATCTCTTTTCTTTATTGATATTCGTTGAAATATGCAGCATATTTTTGATAATGTGTTTATAAATAATAACAATCATTTTTTTGTATTGTTTATTTGAAAAAATAAATAAAAATGATTTATTTCAATCCATTTACTATTAATCATAATGACATTCAATATTGATGCATTTGTTGCCGAAGTTATCGAGGAGTATCACAGCTCGGATAATAAAAATTTGAAGTTTATATATGACACACATTTTCACCGCAAGTTTAAATGTAATGTTCGACTCTATGATGCAATATATTATATGGTCGAAGATGCTGCAAATTCTTGAATTGTTAGTATAAAGGCAAAATTAATTTTTTGCCTTTTTTGTTGACTCTTTTGGAGTTTTAATGCCACCTGCAAATTTAACTAATATGTCTAATTTATTAGATAAAATATTTAAAGTTTCGTAATTAGTTGTTGTCTTAAATATCGCATCTAAACCATAATTATTAACTATTTTTGCTTTTGTAATATAATTTGTTAATTCATCTTCAATCATATGTGATACATATAGTTTTATTAAGCGAACTAATTTAGTGTTTGGACCGAAAAAATAATTATCTTCCTTATCTGATTTAACATTTGTTCTAGTTAAATTTATAATTCTTATAAGTTCATAATTTCCATCTAACGCTCTCGATAAATCATTAAATAATTTTAATGGTGATTGCATAGTTAGTAATTCATCTGACATATATGTTAATAAACATATAGTTCTTAACATTTTATTCATTCGCGTATTTGGACTTTTCTTTTTATATTCGCTTTCTTCATATATGCGAATGTCTTTTAAAAATGATGGTACCATTTTAAATAAATCATATTCAGGACCAATATTTATTATTCCTCCATGACTTTTTATTTTATTATAAAATAATAAAAATTTATTTTTATCTATTACAACTTCGTCTTGTTCTCTTGTATTTGCTAATTGTACTCTACGTGATTGTCTCTCTGGTGGTTGTTCTAAACGCCGTTTTCCATTTCTAGACGTTGGTGCTTGTCCAGTTGCTACTGTAGCGGGTGCTGCTGGTAGTAATGATGGTACTAGTACGGGCGCTGGTATTGGTATAGTAGGTATTGCTCTAAATATTTTATTTTCTCTATTAATATTTGGCGATGTTATTGGTAATCTTTCTATGTCTCTTGCCGTAAGCATATAACGTGAGCTCGTATCATCTGCACTATATACATTTTCAAGTATTTTATATAATTGCTCATATTTACCAAATGTTTCAGTTATTGCTTTCTCAATAACTAATAATAACTCTGTAATTGTATATGATTTAGAATTATTAATTATTGATTTTAATTTATGATCATGGTCTTTTAAGTAATTATCATATAATTGTTTAATTCCTGGTGTTTTTATTAATGCTTTATTATTTAATGGTAATACTGTATCTACATATAAATCATACATATTAGTATCAATATTTAAATTTGATAATTGTTTATTTAATGATCTGCGAATTTTTAATAATCTATTTTGTTGTTGTAATAAAGCTGAATTTGCTGTAAAATATGCTTTCAAATCATTTACTATTTTAGTCTTATTAACAATATCTTTATCTATATTGAATTTAAATCTAAATTTAATTATAAAATTATCACGCTCTAGCTGGTCAATATCATTATAAATAGCAATTAAAGTATCTCTAATATTAACATAATCTCTATGAATTATATATTCTTCATATAATGATTTATGTATGAAATGTGATCCAATATCCTTTTTTAATATTGTATCTTTATTATAAATATTATTAAATTTATTTATAAATTCTAAAATATTTTCTGCATTTGTATTAAATATTTCTTTTATTTTTGTAATTCCTTTACGACTCATATCATCATTATTTTTATTACAAACAACTATATCATATAATTTATTAACATTTGATATATTTATAATAATTTTATAGACATCTGAATATTTATGATTTGTATCGACACTATCAAAATTAGGCATATATTTTGATTTAAAATCTTTAATATATAAATCAAATAAACCTTTCAATTCTTTGCGATGTCCATAATCTGAATTCGTAAATAAATTATATCTAATATAAAAATCAGAAGGAGTTAATAGATCGTCTATATCATACATATTCTGTGGTAATTTAAGACGTGGATAAGGTAATATATTTAAATTATATTTATTAGGTATTGGGGTTTGACTTAAATTTATTAATGCATTATCAGCCAAATATAACATAAATATATAACATAAAGTTAATAATATTTTATTAAAGTTTATTGAATTAAATTCTTCTTGTTTAATTATGTCATTTTCATTAAATTCTTTTTCTCCTAATTGACGTGTATCCAAAAAAAATAATTCAGGCGTTATAAATACTGCATATGGTTTAAACATATCTTCACTAAATATATTATCTCTTACTAATGTTGTCAAATCTTTGAATGTAATTTTTTCCATATTTTTAAATAATCCTATCATATTACTTTTTTTATCATCTGAAGTTGGATCAATTGTTTTATAATCTGCTGAAAATAAATTTTTAACATTTGTTGACATCATAGAACGCACAGATGCTAAGAAATCACCAGAAATAAAAAAACAATCTTTATCAGTATTAGGCAATTTATTATAGTTTGAACAGAATAATGCCTGAGACCAATCACCTGATTTCTTTAAATCAAATAATATATCTATTATATTAGTAATAATATTTTTACGAATATCATTTATAGTACCCATAGGCTGTACTATTATTTTCATATTTTGCGTATGATATAAATATGTAATTATTAAATGAATTATAGCTTCACCTGGATTTTTATTATATTTACGTTTATAATCTGTTAAAGTGATAGATATATCATATTTAGTAGTCATTTCAGCATGAATATTTGCTGATTTTTTTATAGTCATTAATGCATCAATCGCTTTTTTAATATTTGATACTGAATTAAATGATTTTTTATAATATATTCCATATTTTGTTATAGATGTATCGCTATATAGACATAATAATTCTGGTATAATATCTTCATGATATATGGTTACGCCTGGTGCTGGTGGTATTGCTCGTATTTCATCAAATATTTTAAAATTACTTATTAAACTATTATCCTTAAAATAAATTGCTAAATAATATTTATTAACTGTAGGATCTGGATCTTTATAATATTCAAATCCTAAGTATTCTCTTGTTATATCTCTAATAGCTGAATAATATTGTGGTACTGATACTGATAGTTTATTAAAATTAAGATCTGTAATATGTTTGTATATATCTTCCATATTTGGAGGTATTTCTATTTTTTCACTTGCATGTGGATCATAAGCATTTTCAAATGGTCGTAATTTTTCACCTAATTTCGCATAAAAATCATCATCTATATCTTGACTAAATATAGATGTTAAATTAATATCTTTTATATATTTATTAGTATTATCATTATAATTAAAGAATTCTTTAATTATTTGTGCTATTTTGTCATTTTCATCCATATTTGCAGCAAAATTAATTGAACTTTTTTTAGTTTTTAATTTATATACATCTAAACTATCATCTATTCCACGATCTATAAATGAAAAATTAGCAAATGATTGTGTATCTTCTATATATGAACCATCAATTATTTTATCGATTGTATTTAATAATATTTTTTTTTCCATACTAGAATCATTATACATATCTAATATCTGTGTTTTATAATATTGATTAGTACCTAACAATCCATTTATAATAACATTTCCATTATCATAAATATATTCTTTTATATCTACTGAACTATCTGAATTAAAATCATGTTTTCTATCTAATATATGTAATACTGATAAAAATGAATTTCCTAATGATGTTAATTTATTATTACCACCTTTTATTAATCTTCTTGAACCTCCTTCTTTTATTGGTGATAATCTTTTAAAAGAATCTTCAATTATTGGTGATAATGTATTTTTTCTTAAATTATTAATATTAATATTATTATTAATTTTTTCTATAATATCAACATTATCTCTAAAAAAAGTATCTAATTTATCTCTAACATATAAATCATCCATTATTAAATTTTCCTTAAATTGACTATATGATATAACTTTAGCAACTTTAGACTTTTTTTTACTTTTTGATTTATTTTTATTCGCATTAACAGCTCGATAAAAATCATAATAAGTATTAAAACTTGTATTTGCAAATATATTTTTTGTTGATTCACTTGCTGCAGGTTCGCTACTGTGAGATTTTAAATATGATAATATTAAACTAATATTTGATTTTTCTTTTGTTTCATCATTATTAGGAAGATCCTCAGCAACTTTAGACAGAGAATCTTCTAAATTTTCTGGTATTCTCCCTCCGTTGTTATATTTCATATCTAATTATATTAATTAAAATAATTAAAAATGTAATATAATATAGAATGGACGTTGTTATTGTAGATGTTGATAAAGATAGCAAATTTGATAGAAGAGCTTCGCATATTCAAAGTAGAAAAGCTAAAACTGCAGCTACCATAAATGGTATTCGGCAACAGCGAAAAGCTAAATTATTACATATTGAATTACCACCTCATTTAATATATCGTAAAACACATGTTTTATTAAAAGATAAAATTAAACAAAATAATATTTTAAATTCAATATTAGATAGAATTAATTATAGTAGAATTATCGTTAATAACATTCATGATTTAAATAAAAATTTAAGAGCTTTTATGGCTAGTAAAAGACTAGATTCTCAATTATCGTTAAATTATTTTATTGGTGGTTCAGTTGCTTGGAATAAATTATTTAAACAACATTATGACAATAATATTTTATCTATTTATGAAAAATCAGCAATTCATATTTCAAGTTATGACGTTTTTTATTTTATAAATTTTAAAGATAATCGAGATATATTTAATAATTATTTTAGAAAAACTATTGAAACTATTAAAGCTAATTTAGAAGCTAGTATAAAAACAGAATTACCTGATTTTAAAATAAAAATAAAATCAAATGAAAAACCAAGAGATCTTACAGCCGCTGATAAGGTCGATTATGATACTGATTCTGGATTTGATATACCCAGCTCAAATACTGAAAAATATACAATATTTCCATCTGATAGATTTGAAATCATTTTAGAATATGATGATAAACCTAAAACAGCTACAGCTGCTACTTCTAGAAAAACAGCAACACCTAGAAAATCTTCAGTTAAAGCGCCTCCACCTCCACCAGCAGCTACTGGAACACGTAAATCAACACGTTCAAGAAAAGGAGGTGCAGGTGCTAAAACAAAAACAATTTTTTCTATTGATTTATGTTTTAATAAAAAAGAAAGATTAGATACAAATCCAGTTCTCAATATAAATAATTTAATTACAGTTGATAGAAATGATAATTTAAATTATCTTAATTTATATGGTATATATATATTATTAGAATTATTTAAGAAAAATTCATTTCTTCAACAAAAAGGTTATAATCAATTTAAAATTAGAGAATCTATATTTGAAAATCATATTCTTAAACCTAATGTAAAATCAAACATATTATTTAATATCGCTATGTTATATTATTTAACATTCAATAAAACATATTTATTTAATAAAAATATTTTCAAAATTTTATCATATACATTTATAAAATCTATTAATAATATTGAAAAATTTATTGATTTTATTGAAGCTAGTATTATTGAATGTCTTAGACCATATATAAATAAATGTATATTAAATATTAATAGTAGATTACATAGTCTTGATAATAATTTAGGAATATTTGTAGTTGGTGGTGATGCAACCAGACGTTATAAAAATGATATATCTATAACTAAAGATATTGATACTAAAGTATATGTACCTCATAATTTAAAAGATAATAAAGATCATATATTTAGTTTAATAAATGACGAATTATTTAAATTATGTTCTTTTTTTATACATAATAAAAATGAACTATTTACTAGTTTAAATAGTAAATTAAATAAAATTATAGATGATGGTGATTATGCTTATACTGCTAAATTTACTCTTATTGATGAAGATCCTAATTTATTGAATTTTAGATTTAGACAAATATTTAAAAATACTTATCCTGTCGATTTATTTTCATTAGATTATAGATGTAAAATAGATTTTACTATTATTCATATTCCTACTGGTAAAATTCGCGAATTTACATTTAAATATGATATTGCATTTTTAGATATTGCTGTTGAATTTTTAGATACTAATGATAGTTATTATGATAAATATTCTATTTTATCTAATGGTTTGCCAATATCGCAATTAGCTTTTTTAATAGATGATTTAAATAAAACTTATAATAGTGATACGTCATCATTATTACGTTTCACTAGAAATAAAATTAATAAAGATTATGACAGATATCTTGAATTAAATAAAATAGTTTATGGCGATAAATTTGAATATGAAACAAAAAGTGGTAAAGACATATTAATAAATAAACCTAATACTTCTAGAAATCCTGATATAATCGCCAGAATGAAATTAGATCAACAACGTGATTATGTTGCATTTGATGATTTATATAATAAATTTAAATTATGTTATGATAAATATCTAAAACTTGATAAAGAAAGAACCCCTAAACCCAAATATAAAATACCATTCAGCTATAATATTGAAGAATTATTTAGTGTATTTCCATTATATGAACCTAGTTCAACTAGAAAAGGTGGTATGAAATCTAAAGAATTAATTGATGATAGTTTTAGTAGATTATCCATTAGTTCTATAGAGGATAAGCAGGATTATATTAATAGTAATGAAACAGAAGAGTTAATAAAATATCTAATACCTGAATATTCTCAAAAAGATATTGATGATTTTGATAATAAGCTTATTGTTATATTAAATAAAGAACCAAATGATATTGTTCAACGACTTATTGAAGTTGTTAAAGGGGAAAACAAAATTACCATTTTTGAAAATGATGAATAAAAAAATAATGACGCTTCTAGAAGGGTTCGAACCTTCGACCTAACGGTTAACAGCCGTTCGCTCTAACCGACTGAGCTATAGAAGCATATTTAATATAATAAAATAACTCTTATATCAATTTATTTTTATTTATGTAAATTATTTATGAAAATAATTTATAATTATATAATAAATAGATGAAAAAAAAAGGTGGATTAGGAAATAGTGAACTACCTAAAGGTACATTTAGAGGAACTTCTAGTCTACCTAGTTTTAAATCTATACAAGTATTTGGATCACCATCTAAATCTACATCTTCAATTATATCTACTCGCAGATCTAGATATAATAATGAAGGTAATATATTAAAATATACGGATGAATTAATACCTGTAGATTTAAATAAAATATATGAAATGTTAGAACCTATATATGGTACTGATATTATAAATAAATGTAGAGACATTATAAACAAATATTTATTAGCTCAAATAAATAAATTTGCACATACAAATAATGGCGTTTTATTAACAAAAGAAGAAAACCCATATAAAGGAGGTGGTTTGACTGCATTATATAAAAGTTTACATAAACTTAGACCACCTACAACAACTACCGCAAATCAATCAGCTGATTTATTTTATTTGTCATTTACTAATGAAACAACTAATACTCTAATTCAGACATATTGTACTTATGTTAAAAATGATTCAGAAGAACTTAGTACATTATTTAATAAAGAAACGAGCGATCATAATGAACATGTTATTAATAAAAGCGAATATAATGAAATTAAAGAGATTATAAAATCTTCACATGAATATAACAAACAAGTTGTAATAAATAATAATCCAGTATATGATTATAAAAGATGTAATCCAAGTGATAATCCAGATAATAATTTTATTATTGATTATACATATTATGATTATAATATGAGAGTTGTTACTGCATATGAAGAAAAATTTTTAAATAATGTACATTATATGGATGTGTTTATTGATAAACAACAAGAATATATTGATAAGTTATCTTTAGCTGATAAAAGAATATTACAAGATTATACTAAAAATGATAGTAGCTTTTTTATGTATGTAAAATGGATTAGTCAAAGTATTGACTGGAAAAAACCAGAATTTTATAATATTGGCGATTCATTTTATCCACAAATATTTAAAATATTACTTAAAGAAGCTGGTGATGATACTGATTTAAAATTTAATATATATAAACAATACATATCATGGTTATCATCTGATCGTATAGGTGAAAAAATTCCTTCAATATACAGAGATCGCGATTCATCATTTTGGGTACAAGTACTAGAAGAGTTTAAATCAGATCTATATAATATTATTTTAGATGCACCTGTATGCGAAAAAGATCTTTATTTTTATAGAGGTATTACTAACCATTATATTAAAGATGGACCAGAACATGGACTTACAGCGTTATCAACGCGTGATACTGTTGGAATATTTAAAAATACACGTTTTAGTTCATTTACATTAGATTTTAAAATAGCTCATAAATATCATAACTCTGAACCTGAACCTAGAATAAATAATTGCTTATATAGAATAAATGTAAAATCGGGTTGTAAAATATTATATTTACCGCAATTATCTCTACATATGGAAGAAATTGAATTTTTAGTACCTCCTGATTCTGTTTATATATACAAAACAAATGATACAGGTACTGAATTTAAACCAGAAGAATCAACTAATAATTTGTATAATAAATATGGTATTTGCTCAAAAAAAGATAATTCTATATATTCATATGCGACATTTAATTCGTGCGATGTTACACTTAATTGCACACCTTATACCTATAAATATACGGAATATGATAGGGTATTATATGATTATTTAACACCATTATATAATGAGGGACAAATAACACGGGATGAATATATTACTTTTTTCACTATAGAAAATGATGATGTTGAAAATACTGCAAATGTAGCAAAATCAATAGAAAAATGGAATATTGATACGAGAGATGATTCAGAACAAAAATTACAAATAAAATTAAGGGAGAACGATGAACTATTAGAGGATGATGATTCTACTAGTCATAAACCTCCTATGCAAACTTATTTATTTTGTCCAGAATTTATAGGTGAAAGAGTTAATAAATATAGTTTATTTGGCGATCTTACAGAACGTGTAAAAGATGCAATATCAACAGTTGATATGTTATTAGCTACATCACGACAAACAATCTAGATCATAATTTACATTTTAATATATTGTTTTTATAGATGGGTAAATTAATAAAAAACGGAGGTCTTGCGTCAAATACTAAACAACAATCTATAAAAAATTTTGATCTACATAAATCATTTATGTCTCATAGTATATTAAAAATGAATAATATGCCAAAAATAACAAGTAGATCGCAAAAGCAGATATTACCTAATAAATATAGTGATGAATTAATACCTGTTGATATTTTTAAGAATTTAAAAGAAGTAGGTCCTGAGAATTTACAAATTGCTTGTAAAAAGGTTATTATTAATGATATTGAAAAAAGTTTTAAAAAATTTGAAGAAGCTAATAATGGTGTTATTTCAACATCAAAAATATCCATGAGAGGCGGTGGTGATGATTTATATAATTTATTATTTACACAGCCTGAATTAAAAAGAGAATTTGTAGCTTATTGTGGCAGCGTTTCTAATGATATGAAAGATATTGAATCTTATATAAATAAAAATAATGGATATGAAAGTGGTAAATTAAATAGTACGAATATGTTAAAACGAGTAATCGATAGTGGCACATCTCATAATATAACAATAAATATAAACAGCAATAAAAAATATGATTATGCTAGATGTCGCAAAATTGATTCACCTAATTTTAAAATTGAATATTCATATTTTGATTATAATAAATATATTGTAACAGCATATGAACAATTATTTTTAGGTAATGATGTTAACATGAATAAATTTATTAAAAGACAAATGGAATATATTGATAATTTAACACTTACTGAAAAAAGAATAATACAAGATTATACTAAAAACGCAACTAGTTTTAATTTTTATCTCAAATGGATTAGAGATGAAATTGATTGGGAAAACCCTGAAACATTTAAATTTGGAGATTCATTTTATCCACAAATATATAAATTATTAATTTTTAAATATGGTTTTGAGCCCTATAGAATAGAATATAGCGGTTGGCTTAATTCTGATCGCCTTGATCAAGATTCTACCTCTATATTTAGGGGTAGACTCGAACCAGCAGATTGGATATCAGTACTTGAAGAATTTAAGATTGATTTAAATAATATTATTGCAAAAGCACCAAAAACAACTGATTATATTTATTGTTATAGAGGTGTTAATAGACATTATATATTAGATGGAGAACAAAGTATAATTCATTTAGGTGATGGCAAACGCGTATGTAGTTATATAAATAAACGGTTTAGTTCATTTACATTAGATTTTAAAATAGCTCATAAATATCATAAAGACCCCCCAACTGGTACTAATTGTATATATAAAATATTAGTTAGTCCTAATTGTAAAATATTATTTCTTCCACCATTATCATTATATCCTGATGAAATTGAATTTTTAGTTCCTCCCGATTCAATATATTTATATAATTTAGATAGTAGTAATAACGAATTAACACCATATACAGCAACTAATAATTTATATAATAAATATGGTATTTGTTCATTTAAAAATAATGGATATATATATAATGAATTCAAATCATTTGATGTCGTGCTAGAATATACACCATGCGTTCCTATGAGATCAAATTATGCACCATTAGAACCTAGTACTACTACATCTACTGGAATATTAACAGAAAAAGATATGCTTGAACAATATGATATAAGCTTGGTTAAAAGTATTATCAATCGCGTAGGTTCTAAATTTAGTGCTTCTAGTACTACTGATAGTGCAGCTAGTGGTACTAAATTTTCACCATTTACATTCGCTAAGGCATTATTAAAATTACGTAATAGTATTAGTAGTGATTAAAATGTGTTTTAATTTTTTTCATTTTATAAAAAAAATGATTAATTACTTTTATTTTTATATCATCTTTAAGATCAAAACTATCACTATGATTGATACTGCTGAACTCATTCGCCGCATTACAGAATTTATCAACTCTCAACCTGATGACATTTCTAAGAAAGAACTCAAGAAAGCCATCGGAGACATTTATGACGAGTTGACTAAGACGGAAAAGAAAGCGAAGAAAACAGCAAAAAGTAGCGAGAACGACGAGAAACCAGAGAAGAAGACGCGCACACTTACCTTTTATAATTCATTCATGAAGGAGAAAATGGCTTATTTGAAGGAAAATGAAACTCCTGATAATAAAATGAATGCAAAGGAGAAAATGTTGCACATCGCAAAACTGTGGCGGGAAGAGAAAGAAGCTAAGAAGGCTGATGTTGATGGTGAGGTGGGTGAAAAAACTGATGCTAAAAAATCTAATAAAGGTAAGACGCCTCGCGCTGGTATGGGTGCAAAGAAAGGAAAGTAAATTTAGATGGAATATAATGGCAAAAAGAAATTTTTGTCATTATGTTTTTATAAAAAAACAATTATTAAATATAGGTATGGATATTGGACATTCACCGCGTTCTAAAAAACAAAGAACGCAATTGCCAGATGTAGTTCCGGCGATAACCTTAAAATATGGAATAGAAATAGAATGTGTATTTGAATTATTGGATCAATTTGATGCTTATTTTTATTTTATTAAATTTTGCAGTAACATGAATTATACAGAAGATACTAAATTACAAACAATTAAAGTATTTATGGAAATAATTAATAATGTTATTGAAAAAAATAATATAAATGATTATGATAAATCAAAAAACACAGATATTCTACAAAATAATATTTATAAAAAATTAAATGATACAGAATCTTACGATACATTTTTAAAAACTAATTTGGATAAATTAATTAAAACAACTACTAATTTAAGCCCTTATTCTAAAGCAAAAGAATTTATAGAAAAATGGACAATTTTTTTAAATACTGCATTATTATTAATTAAAACAGAATTAGATCATCAAATATTAGCATATAAAATAAATCATGAAGCATATAGTTCATATGATGTAATAAATATATTATTAAATGGAAATAAAGACTTATTAGATGTTTATAATAATTTTATTAATAGATTTGATTTAACTCTATCAAAAATTAAATTATTTGATTCTATAGATAATTTTTATACTACTAGTTCAGCTGATGATATAATAAATTTATTATTAAAATCTGATACAAGCGTAATTTGTCATAATCAATTAGTATATAAAAATATACAATCTGGGGAAATAATAAATTATAAATTTTTATTAAATAATTGTGAATTTATAACACAACCATTTAATAGTATTGAAGAAATTGGTGAAAAAATAGCATTATTTTTTGATGATACTGTTATAAATAATTCATTATTAAATTGTAGTAAAACATCACAACACGTACATATATCATTTAATATAAATGATAGAAATACAAGACCGGATATATATATATTATTAAGCATAGTATGTGTATGTTATTATTTTCAAGATGAAATATTTAAATTATTTTTAATAACACGTTCAAATAATAGTTACTGTTCTAAATTAAATTATTATATAACTAAAAGTAAAAATATTATAAATGATGAAGAAAACTATGAAAAAAATTTAGAAAATATTTTAAATATATTTTATACAGGACATATATCATCTGATAATAAATATTATTGGTTAAATATATTAAATCTATATATTATAAATGAAATCTCAAGACCTTATACATTAGAATTTAGAATTAAACATGGTTCTAATGACGTTACTGAATTATTGAATGTTTGTAAATTATATGAAAATATTATTAAATATTCTATCGATATATTAGAACATAATTCTCAATTAAAAACAATATCTGATATCTGTAAATTTAAAGAAGCTATAACTGAAATAATAGACCTCGATAAAGAAAATATATTTAATAAAATGATATTGAAGGACATTAAAGATTATTTTACAAATCCAGAATCAGTATACGTTATAGGACTTGATGCACTAAATGACGAATTACTATCTGAAACATTAGGTGGTAAATTTAGTAAAACTCATAAAACAACATCACCTATTGAAAAATTTATTAATAAATTAGAAACAAAACCTATTTTTAAATTAAATTCATTTGGACCTGAATTTATAGGTTTTGGTTTAAATAATAGAATAAAAATAATTTTAAAAAATAAGTATTTAAAATATAAATTTTCAACAAATGAAATAAACAAATTTTTAAATAATAATAATATTTATTATTAAAATGACAAAAATTTCTTTTTGCCATTTATATCTTTTTTTCCATTTTATTCCCACTCCGGCATTCCGAATTTTTTAATCTCCTCGATTTCTTTCCTGATTTTCTCCCGCATAGTAATCGCTTTCCACTCCTTATTGAACTTCTTAGTCAAGATTTTGCGTCCGTCATGATTGATTTTATGAAGGAAGCCACAATCTTTTTCGAAACAACGCAACCCATGCTTACAATTCACGACTCTCGAACCGTCATTAATTTCGATGAAATCTTTAATTTCGGGAGTTTCGTTAACAATTTTAAGCATAAGTGCACGCTCTTCAATCGGACGATGATGTTTAGCGGAACAATTGCCAACGCAACAGAAGGTGTTGAACTTGCAATATTGAACAGTAGACATGATATCTGGTTGATCTGCTTGAAAGTAGATGAAATAAAACTAAAAGAAAGAAATCATTTTTTATAATAATTGAAATAAATTAATACAAATTTAAATTAAAAATTTTTATTATTTTTTTTATGTTTTTATTGGCTGACATTAAACCCCAATTAATATCATGTAAATTTTTTTTGAAATAATTGATAATATACTTATTAGCCGAAAACCATTTAATATTATTTTTATTTATAATTTTTATAATATTTGGATTTTCATTTCTACCAATATTAAATTTATCTATTTTAGCTGGATTTGCAATTAACATTTTTACGACTTCATCATTCGAATTACAGCTCAAATGATCCCAATTAATTTTACTAGGATTTTCTTTTAATAGTTTTATTGCCTCATCGTTGGAATTATAAGACAGATAATCCCAATCAATTTTACTAGGATTTTCTTTTAATAGTTTTATTGCTTTATCGTTGGAATTTTGAGATAAATAATTCCATTTTATTTTATCTTGATTTTTGAGCAAAAAATTAACAGCTTTTTTATTAGGATTTGATGAAAAGTATGACCAAACTATTTTATCTTCATTTTTAAGTAAAAAATTAACAGCCTTATTATTAGGGTTTTTAGAGAATAAGTGCCATATAATTTTATCTCGATTTTTAATTAATAAGTCAATAGCTTTATTATTAGTATTTTCAGATAATCCAAAATATTGAGGATTATCTTTTACCAAAAATAAAGCATTAGGATTTTTAGAAAGTTCTATCGAATTTAATAAATATGGAATTAAAAAAAATGCATTTGGATTGGCTGATAATTCATCCCAATCAATTTTTTCCTGATATTTCTTTAATATTTCTATTGCATTTGGATTAGCAGATAATCGAGACCAATCAATTTTATTAATATTTCTTTTTAATAATGATATAGCATCGGGGTTAGTATTTGTAGATAATTGTGACCAATCTATTTTATTTCGATTTTTTAATAATAATAACATAGCACCTGGATTATTATTAGAAGACAATCGAGACCAATCAATTTTATCTAAATTTCTTTTTAATAATTTTAATGCCTCGTTATGTGTATTGGCTGACAATTGAGACCATACAATTTTGTTTTTATTTTTTAATAATATTGACATAGAGCTTGGATTTGCAGATAATACAAACCAATCAATTTTATTAAGATTTTTTTTCATTAAAGCAATTGCTTCGCGGTTAGTATTAGAAGAAAATCGCGACCAGTCAATATTGTCTTGATTTTTAAGTAATGTATCAATTAAAATAATTGAAGGATTTCCAGATAATTTAGACCAATCAATTTTATCTTTATATGTATCTGAAAGCATATATGCATATTTATTAGCCGACAATTCAGACCAATCGATTTTGTCAATATGATTTTCTAATATTGAAATTGCATTATGATTTCCCGACAATTTTTTCCAATTTATATAATTTTTATCTATATAACTTTGAAATGGTATGAAATACATTTAAATATATGTTATATTTAAAAAAAATATAAGGACATTAATAAGATTTGTTTATATTCATTTATAAATGACAAAAATTTCTTTTTGCCATTTATATCTTTTTTGATTTTTCAATCGAACATCATTTCACAATTTCTTCCTCGAATTACGCATTTTCTTAACAGGCGTAAAGATTGCCGGATTTTTCGATAAATTCTTCCAATTAATTGAAGATTTATTGGCTTTGAGTAGTGAAATTGCATTTGGATTTTTAGACAACTCAGACCAGTCAATCTTATCTACATGTTCCTTCAGCATATCAATTGCATTTGGATTAGCAGATAATGCAGACCAATCAATCTTACCCTCATTTTCCTTCAACATTTCGATCGCATTCGGATTTTTAGATAACTTTGACCAGTCAATCTTACCCTCATTTTCCTTCAGCATTTGAATTGCATTCGGATTTTTAGATAACTTTGACCAATCAATCTTACCCTCATTTTCCTTCAGCATTTCGATTGCATTCGGATTAGCAGATAAAGCACGCCAATCAATCTTACCCTCATTTTCCTTCAACAAATCGATTGCATTCGGATTTTTGGATAACATGGACCAATTGATGTATTTTTGATGCTGTTTAAGAATCTCAATACCAGACGGATTTGCCGATAACACATCAACGTTGATGTATTCGTAATTTTCTTTCAGCAGCTCAATACCATTAGGATTGAAATGAAGATAGTACCAGTCGACGTTCTCATATCTTTCCTCTAACAGCGAAATAGCATTAGGATTTGTTGACAAATAATTCCACTTCAGCTTATCGATCTTGATCCAGCTCTGCAATTTCATTTGAGACATGATAAATTTTATATTTATTGTATAATCATTTTTTATAATAATTGAAATAAATTAATACAAATATATATTATTAATAGATAATGTCAAATAAAAAGAAAGAATGTGACCCTGATAAAATTATTAATCCTATTACCAATAGATGTATAAAAAAAGATGGTAAAATTGGTAAAACATTATTGGCTAAAAAAAATCCTAAAACTAAAATAGAATGTGACCCTGATAAAATTATTAATCCTATTACCAATAGATGTGTAAAAAAAGATGGTAAAATTGGTAAAATATTATTGGCTAAAAATATGAAGGAACAAACAAAACCTCCAAAAACAGCAAATAAACATCGATTTAAATTAGATATTAAAATACCTATTGATCATTCATTAAATAAAGAGCAAGTTAAAAAATATATTAATGCGTGTGATTTAGAGGTTAGACCTATTATTAAAAAGATTTTCAATAATACTGTACATATATCATTTGAAGAATTTATTAAAAATTTAAATAAAAATATAAAAGATTTGCTAAATGCAACAAACAAATCTAAAAAAATATATTTTTATATAAATAAATTTTTAAAAGAAAAATCTAATTATTGGGTTTATAAATATGTAAAAAATTATATTAAATATAATAAACCTGAATATAATATTTATATAATTGATAATTTTGATAAAAGTAATAACGGTGATTATATTGTATTTGTTGATGATTGTATATATTCTGGTAATCAACTTTCTACCGAATTATGTGGAATTAAAAATAAAGCATTAATTCAACTTAATTTTTATATATTATCACCATATATATCAAAAAGCGGTAAATCATATATTGAAGAAAGAATGGATAAAAATAAATATTTTAATAAAAGTAATTCTAAATTAATATTTAGTGCATATAGTAATGATATACCTTTAATAGACGATTATTTAACTGAAAGCGATTTTACAATACTTTATAAATATATTGAATATTTTATGATGGAAGAACCAATAGAAGGCAAATATTTAATATATTTTGATCATAAATTAGCTGACAATATTTCTACTATCACACCTATTTATAGTGGTTATGTAATGAATAAACATAATATAGTAGAATTAGTTGAGGATGATTATTACGAGGAAGAATTTGATGAATTATCTGATAAGGATAAAGCAACGCAATTTAAAATAATACCAGTTATCAATAATTGTAATGATAAAATCAATTACGATTTCTTACGTCCAGTATGTCCGTATACGCCTTATAAGAAAACATTTAATAAAAATATAGCTAAAGTCAATAATAAAGTAATAAAATATAGATCAGCCGATAATAAACCTAAACAAAGCGCTGTTAAATTATCTTTATAATCTTAATTATTTTAAGATATTTAATGATCATATAATTAAATAAATAGTCTCCATATTTTTTTCTGTATAATTAGTATTAATAAATATTTCCTGAATATAGAAAGTATTAATTTTATTTTCTTCATTATCTATTTTAAATTTTTTTTATTACATATTTTAACTAATTCAATTGATATATCAATACCTTTCATAATAATGTCTTTCCTATAATTCATGTATTTTCCGTTACCAGCCGCGATGTCTAATATATATGAATTTGGTTCAAAAGTATCTAAATAATTTTTAACACAATCCCAAAGACGAATTCTTGTTTTAATTAATTCATCTGTAATTGTATTATAAAATGTTTCAATATTCATTATCAATTATTATAATAGATGATGAAGTTTTTATATTTATTTATGCTATTTAAGGAAATAATATTAACATTTGCTTTAATAAAAATAAACGTTGATACAACTGGGCTTTTAATTCCTTATAGCATCGGTGCATTAGGTTATATAAAGAATAATTTAAATATTTGTGATTATCATTTAACGGGTATTTCGGGAGGTTCTTTTGCATCAGTTATATATCATTTAGAAGATGATTTATCAAATCATGATAAATTATGGAATAAATTGTTAAAAGATGATAATTATGTTATAAAAGCAAATAAAAATATGGAAGAATTTCAACAAATTATTAAATATAATATTATAAATAATTATAAAAATGTTAATATAAATAATATTCCAATTTCAATTGTTGTATCAAATATTGATGATTTTAAAATTACCAATAGAAAAATAAATGATTTTTCAAATCTTGAAGAATTATTAGATTATTGTATTTGCAGTAGTTATATCCCTTATATATGTGGTAATACATTTTCAAAGAAATATAAGGATTTAAATTTTATTGATGGTGGTATTTTTAAAAATTTGCATCATTTTGATTGTATCAATAATGAATATAGCAAATGTGAAAGAAGCATTTATATTCATACAAAAATGGCTAATCGTAAATTTGATTTTAGAAATTATATATTTATAAATAAAACTAGTTCTAAAAAATTATTTGATTATGGTTGGACTGATTGTGAAAAAATATTTAAAGACTTTCATAAATAATCCTTAAATATCTTTTTTATATTAATTTAATAAATTTATGATAAAAAATTATAATAATTTCATTATCAGTTGATGGACAATATATAGAATATATAATTGATTTATATAAATTAATTATATCATATATTATATTATGTGTATTTAAAAGAATTTCTTGAAATATATTAATTAATTTTTTAATAATAGTTAAATATTTTTTATTTTTTAAAGTTTTTAATTTAT
>Ga0209596_1000942_pt1 | contig 25756 bp, 21 predicted proteins | sample M_130807_MF_Meta_FD_187314 | JGI IMG/M metagenome (GOLD analysis project Ga0209596, IMG submission 187314) | Freshwater microbial communities from Lake Montjoie, Canada to study carbon cycling - M_130807_MF_MetaG (SPAdes) (version 2) | ecosystem: Environmental > Aquatic > Freshwater > Lake... | reverse complement strand
CCACCTTGACTTCTTTGACTTCCCACGGCTCTTGGAGCCCAAGGATCACCCGGTAAAATTCGCGTTCGTTCATCCTTCCACTCTCTCAAACCCTCGATCCGTTTCCCACTCGATTCCCGGAAGACCCGAAAATGCACTCAAGAGCCTGAGGCCTGGGGGCTGCATGCTTTGGCATGACTTCTATCCCGACGTATCGAGCTGGACGGATGTCTTCCGCCATGTGAGTGAATTTGCCGCAGCCTACCCTGGAGTCGTTCATGTGCGGGGCACCCATTTTGCGTTTTGGCAGCGCCCGTCGAATGGAGCCTAAGTCGCAAGGGATACCATGACTCCATTGCAATTGCGTCCGGTTCAAAGCGTGGCGGCGGGACACATCAGGTTCGCATGAGCTGGCTCTATGGCAGCCTCTGGGGGAAACTCCTCCGCTCACCGCTCAAGCTGGTGCCGAAATCCGCGGTGATCCCCATTTTCAGCGGTCCGCTCCGCGGGTTCCGCTGGAAAGTCGGGGCGGGCTATGACGCGCACTGGCTGGGGATCTATGAATCCGAAAAAGCGAGGGCATTTCAGGCAAGCCTCCGGCCCGGCGACACCGTCTGGGATATCGGAGCGAATGTGAGTTACTATTCGCTGGTCGCCAGCGCGGCAGTCGGGCCGCGCGGGCGGATGTTCGCCTTCGAGCCGCTTCCTGATAACTTGGATTACCTAGGCTTCCATGTGAAAACCAATAAGGCAGGAAATGTTACTGTCGTTCCGAAGGTGCTCGGTCGCACCGCTGGCCGGGCCCATTTTGCGTGCGGACGTTCCCGCTCCCAAGGTCGGGTGGCGGAGGCCGGGGAATTCGAAGTGGAGCTGATCGGCGGGGATGAGGAAATCGCCGCTGGCCGTCTGCATGCGCCGGACGTGATCAAGATGGACATCGAAGGCGGGGAACTCGACGCGATCCCCGGAATGCGAGGGGCCTTGGAGCGGGCACGCGCCGTCTTCATCGCGACACATGGCCCCGCAGCACGCGCGCTCGTGGAATCGCTCGGTGGCTTTCGGGGCATCGAGGTGGATGAATACGTCCGGCTGACGCCATGAGCGGCATCTTTCGCCGGAGCGTGATTTTCTCCGCCAGCAGTCTCGGGGCGCGGCTGATCAATCTTGGCACGCTGTCCGTCATTCTCGCGACGGTCGGGCCGGATATCTACGGAGCCTATCAATATCACGTCAGCCTTCTGTCGGTCGCGCTGACTGTAGGGCTTCTCGGCACCAGCGCGCTGCTTTTTCGCGAGTTCTGCCACGGGCTCCGTCACGCCTGCAATTGGCTCTACCACGGGCTCGTGATCCGCTTCGGCGGCACCGTGCTGGCGCTCATTGTGACTTTCCTTTGGGTGTCCTTTGCCCGCCAGCGGATCGATCCGTGGCTGCTGGGCAGTTGCGCGGTCCTAGTCATCGGAGAATCCACGATCCTTCTGAACTCCGCGTGGCTGCGTGCGCGCCGCAGGCCCGCCATGGATCTGACGTTCACTGTCTCCCGCGGTCTTCTGGTGCTCATCGCAATCGTGGCCGCGCTGCGCATCTCCCCGAGCAGCCGCGGCATCGCGCTCGGCTACCTCGCGGGAGTCGGCGCGGTTCTCCTGTCGATCCTCTGGGGATGGCGGCGTGCACTCCGCATCGGCCGGGCCCAGCCCTTTGCGTTCCGCGAAATGTTTGTGCCGGCGGGAACCATCCTCATGCTCGAGACCATGGGTGTTCTCTACGTGGAATTGCCCGTGCTGATCCTCGGCAGCGGCGGCGCGTTTGCGGCGAGCGGCGTCTATGCCGTCTATTACAAATTCCTCTCGGTCGCCGGCCTCGCCGTGATGAGTTACGACCAGTCCTTCCAGTCGGATTTCAACCGCACGGTGCGCCGCGATGCCACGGCGGGCCGCGATCTCCTTGCAAAAGGCACGCGCTTCATGCTCGGCATCGGCCTGCTCTCGGGCCTCGGCGTATTTGCCATCGGGCCCCTGGTGCTGAGATACGCGGCGCACGTGCAGACGCAGGACTGGAACCTGATCGCGACGTACGCGGCGCTTCCGCTCGTCAGCGGCTTTGCGGCCATGTCCGACAATTCACTCCTCGCGCTGAAAAAAGAACGCCTGATCCTCCTGTCCCATGCCGGCGGTCTGCTCGCCCTGCTCTGCGGCGTGGCCTGCCTCCCCGGGCAACCCGTCGTACGCGCTACCCATGCATTGGTGATCGCCTATTGCACGAAAGCTCTGATAGCACGCTGCCTCCTCCAGCAATCACTTCCCAAAAATCCGAAACCACATGGACTACCTTAAAATCGCGCAGTCCTCGAACGATCCGCTCATCGCCGCCTGCCAGAAACGCCTGCTCGAATTGATCTGGGAGCGCAACAGCCTGCCGCGCAAAGGCGACATTCTCGACATCGGTCCGGGACAGGGACTTTACGCGAAGCTGTTTCTCCAATGGGGCATGAAAGTCTCTTGCGTGGACATCGATCCCTCGCTGCGCGATGTTTATAGGGGGCTGGGCTGCGATTTCGAACAGGTGGATCTTCGCTCCGAGAAGTTACCGTACCCCGACAAGAGCTTTGACGTGATCTGGTGCTCCCACGTCATCGAGCATCTGCATGATCCTGTGGCTTTCCTCATGGAGTGCGAGCGCGTCCTCCGTCCCGGCGGACACGTGATCCTGCGCACCCCGGACTTAAAAAAGGTGGGATTCGATTTCTGGCACGATCCCACCCATGTGCAGCCCTTTATCCTCGTCTCACTGCGGAAAATCCTTTTGGTCGCCGGCTTCCGTGTGACCCAATGCGCGAACTGCGACCTCCCCAACATCCGGGGGCTGCACCGCATCCGCGCGTTTCAATGGTGGCCGTCCCTGCTTTTCAAAGGCGAAAACCTGCTCGCAATCGGACAAAAAGAGCACGGGACATTGTAAGCGGGAGGTTCGCCACCCCGCCGCCGTTCAGGAAACGCTGATGAAAGCGGATCACAGGCGTCGCGCCTGTGAAGGCAGGCAGTCCGTCCCGGCTGCCGCTCCGCGCGCCCAAGCAGGCGGGACGCCCGCTTGCCATCACAGCCGAGACGGCTGTGATCCGCACGCACTGCGTTGTCACATTATTCAGCGGTTCCTTAACGTACAGGACGACACCCGCGGAATGACCCCGCCGGGATGCGTCACCTCCCAACCTGCCGCAGCTACTTCCCGATCGGGATCATCGTCCCGGTGCCGTGAAACGCAGGCTTTCCATCGGGGTATTGGGATTTGGCAGTGAATAATTCCGTCACCAATTTTTTCCCGGATGGCTTCAGTCGCTCGATTGCCCCGTCCGCAAAATCAATCACGATGTCGGTTCCCTTGGCCGTCATTTTTCCTGCCCTTGGCGGAATCACTTTGCCGCTGTCTTCGTCATGAGTCACGGAGCCGTCCGCTGCGATTGTATAGCGCCGCGTCGCACCAGTGGTGTAAACAATTTTCCACACACCGACCAGCGAACCAAGCCCGGACGCATCGGCCGATGCGCCCCTCACCCGGTCAATCTCATCCTGCACAGCGGCCGCGCCGCGCGCGTCTCCGCGGCCGCCGAGCGACCGCTTCAGCATATCGAGCCGCGAAAGATACCGGTCGCGGATCGGACGGGTCGCAAATTCGACATCCTTCTGATACTGCGCGCGCGTCTGCACGAGATCCTGCGGTTCCTCCTGGCCTCTTACAACACCACACATGGATGCGAACATGGCTGCCAGTGAAATAACCAGGGAGAACGTGCGAAACGGCATGGGATGACGAAAGGTGGAGGTGGGATTGGAAAGGCGAGTCAACCGCACTCCGGAAAATTTTCAAGCCCCGTGGCGCACGTTGCCGCTGCGTGTCCGGAGCGCGGGCAGCTTGTCAAATTTTGCGGGCACGGTTCCGGGGATGAGATATTGCCGGGTCACGTCAGCGCGTGACCGCGGCAAGGTGGGGAAACTCGGATGCCGGGCTCACTCCGCAGGAATCTGATGGATCAGTTCCTTCGGGATCTGGGGATACTTCATGCGCGCCTCATCCTTCGGCCCGATGTCGCCCGCGAAGCCCCAGAGCAGCAACGTCCACACGCCTTTTTCGAGCAGGAGCAGCGCAAAGAAATCGAGCGAGAGATCCTCGGCCGCGGGGCCCTTTGGCATCACGCCATCGGTGGGCTTCGCGTCGCCGTCAAACGTCGCCTAACCGGCGCATATCTTGAGCGATCCAGTGAAAGTCACGCGCTTGCCGATGCGTTTCGACACCGGCCCGCGCATGATTTCCATGATCGCCTTGCGCTCCGGCGAACCGATCTTCGGCTCGCGCACCTCGGCGGCGCGCGACGTCCCGGCAAAAATCAGAAACAGCAGGAATGTGGCGGATCGGAAAATGTGCGGGGTCATGGTGCTTCGGCGATGAATGGCGGCCACTGTAGCGGGCAAAATGTCCATGGAAAGCCCCGGATGCAGGGCATCACCGGTTCCTCCGCATTCCTCCGCCCGCCGGATTTCGCAGCTCTACTTCTTCTGCGACTTCACGCAGTTCAGCGCGGAAGATTCGCCGTCGTTCCGCACCCGGCGCAGCCATTCGGCGAAGAGCTGTTCGTCACGCGATTGCAGGACCCACTCCGAGGCTGCGGTGACTTCCTTCACGATCTGTTTCTGCTTCTCGATTTCCGCGAGGCGCTGCGCGGGCGGGACAGTGAGCCAGTCGGGTTGTGCGCCCGCTGGCAGCGCTTCGAGCGCGCGCTTTTCCATCGAGATGCCGACAGCTGGCCGATGAGCATGCGCGAGGCCTCAGGCGTGGCGAACGTGCGGCCGAGCGCGTAGGTGAGCCGGAGCGCGTCCTCGGCGGCGGCGTGCCGCCAGTTTCTCACGCGCCAGCAGTTCCCATCGGTTTCATTTTTTCAAACTCCGCCAGCGCCATGCCGACTACCTGATCCATGTTGTAGTACCGGTACGTCGCGAGCCGTCCGACGAAAGTGACGCCGCGCTCTTGTGCCGCGAGCGCGGCGTATCGCTCGTATTGCGCGCGCGCATCCGGCGCGGGGATCGGGTAGTATGGCTCGTGGCCGGGGCCGCAGTCCTGCGGATACTCGCGCACGATGGTCGTCACCGGGAGCTTCTGCCCGGTGGCGTGCTTCATCTCGACGACGCGCGTGTACTCGTGGTCGTTTGGGAAATTCACCTGCATCGCGGGTTGGTGGTATTCTACCGGCAGCGTCTCTTCCTCGAAACGGATCGAGCGGTATGGCAGCGCGCCGAAACAGCGGTCGAAATACTCATCCACGGGCCCCGTGTAGATGAGGTGGCGGAATTGCACGCTTTTGCGCGCCTCTCGAAAGTCCGCGTTCAGCCGCACCTCGATCTTCGGATGCGCAAGCATCTTTCCGAACATCGCCGTGTAGCCGTCCTTGGGCAGCGCCTGGAATTTGTCTGACACGAAACGGTCGTCACGGTTCGTCCGCACCGGGATGCGGCCGCAGACGCTCGCGTCGAGTTCCGAGGGATCGCGCTGCCACTGCTTGCGCGTGTAGTTCTTGAAAAACTTTTCATACAGCCGACGCCCCACCTGACTGATGATGACCTCCTCGCTGTTCTTCGGCGACTCGATGGGCACGCGCCATTCCGCAAGCGTGCGCTCCATCTCCTCGCTCGTGCTCGGGCGGCCGAGCAGTTGTTCGAAGGTGTTCAGGTTGATCGGGAACTGCCAGTAGCGCCCGTCGGTCCACGAGAGGATCTTGTAATCCACATGATGCCACTCGGTGAACTGGCTGAGATACGCCACGATGCGGTCGCTGTTCGTGCGGAAATAATGCGGCCCGTACGTGTGGATGAGCACGCCCGCCGCGTCGTAGCGGTCGTACGCATTACCGGCGATGTGTGCGCGCCTGTCGATGACGAGGCACGTCGCACCGCGCTGGCTGGCCAGCCGTTCCGCGAGCACCGCGCCTGCGAAACCGGCCCCGACGATGAGGTAGTCCCAAGTCATGTCACCCACGCGAAAACAAAACTGCCGGCGTCGCATTTGCATCCGCCGCACACACGCGGGGAAGCGCGACGGTCGCGGGAAAAATCATGGCGGCAGAAATCCAAGGCATCGGCGGTTCGTCGGCTATTTCGCGCAACACGTCAACATGCGGCGACACACCGTGCGGCACGCATTATTTCTTCTGCTCCTGCAGCCACTCGTATGCAGCGGCGTCGCTCTCGGTGCACATCCGGCGCAGGTATTCAGAAATGAGTTCGCTGTCCTGGCTGCGGAGGACTGATTCGATTCCCGCGGCCACTCCCTTCACGTCGGCCTTCTTCTGTTCGATCTCGGTGAGGCGCTCCGCTGGGGCGACCTTCAGCCAGTCCGGCTGCGAACCGGCAGGCAGCGCTTCGAGCGCGCGCTTTTGTATCGCGATGCCAACGAGCTGACCGATGAGCATGCGCGAAGCCTCCGGTGTGGCGAATGTGCGACCGAGCGCGTAGGTGAGCCGTAGCGCCTCGTCCTCGGCGGCGGCGTGCCGCCAGTTTCTCACGCGCCAGCAATTCCATCGGTTTCAATTTTTCAAACTCCGCCAGCACCATTCCGACGACCTGATCCATGTTTTCATCGTGGCGCGTCACAAGACGACCGGCGGACGTTTTGTTTTCACGCCATGCCGTCGGCCCGGTGGGCGTGAGGTGGCGGAATCACAACTGATTGCGCACATGTGCGGAAGCGTGATCCCGAATATCGCGAGGGTGCCGGCCTCGAGATGCTCCCGCGCATCCCCTCGGCTGTGCTCGCCGGCATCCGGCAGATCACGATCGGGTTCCACGACCTCGTTTATCCCGAGACCACCCCGCGCGAGTCGCGCTTTCTCACGGCGAGCCTCATTTTGAAAAACCACACCGGCCCGGCAATCGCGGACGGATCCTACTTCGCTGCCTTCACGTCCTTCACCGTCCATTTTGTCACGGTAAGACCCTTCGCACTGCGGCTGCTCACGGGCAGCGATGCCAGTTCGAAATCCAGCTCGCGCACACGCGCGCCGCTGCGGCCATCGAGCGAGACGTGGAGGGTCTTGGGCATTTCCTTTTCGCTCGCGGCGACGTGCAGGTACACGATGCTGGAATTTTCGCTCTTCGCGAGCGGGTAGAGCTTGTCGCGGGAGAGGCCGCCGATTTGGAATTTCTTTGCGAAGGCCTTCCCGGTTTCGCCGTCCTGATAGACCATCGTGTAGAAATTCGTGTCGCCGTCCTTCGGCCAGATCGCGATGTGGATGATCTCGCGGCCCATAAAAGTTTTGTCGGCGACCTTCGCGACCTTGAGCGAGCCGTCCTTCATGATCGTGAGGACGCTGTCGAGGATGGTGCACTCGGTGATGAACTCATGCTGCCGCCAATTGAGCCCGATGAAGCCGTCGGTGCGGTTTACGTAGAGGCGTTGGTTTGCCGAGACGACTGCACTCGCATCAATCTGCGCGATCTCGTCGTAGCTCGTGCGGCGCTTGATGCCCTTGCCGTATTTTTGCTGGAGCATCTCAAACCACGCGACGGTGTAGCCGGTGAGGTTCTTGAGGTTCGCCTTCGTCTCCTTCATGCCCTCCTCGATTTTCTTCATGGCTTCGTCGGCCTGGAAGCGATTGTAGGCGGAGATGCGTTTGATGCGGATTTCGGTGAGGCGGACGATGTCCTCCTCGGTGACTTCGCGGCGGAGTTGCTTGAGGAACGGCTTCAGGCCCGTGCGGATTTCCGCGAGCACGCTCTCCCATGTCTTCGATTTCTCGATGTTCCGGTAGATGCGCTCCTCGATGAAAATGCGCTCCAGCGAATCCCAGTGCCACTGCTGTTCGAGTTCGCCGAGCTTGATTTCGAGTTCGCGCTTGAGCAGCGCCTTCGTCGCCTCCGCGCTCGCCTTGAGGATATCGCGCACGCCGAGGAAGTGCGGCTTGTCATCGCCGGTCTCGGGATTGCGCACGATGACGCACGCGGCGGGGTTGAGCTGCACCTGGCAGCTCGTGAAAACGTAGAGCTGCTGGATGACCTTCTCCGGCTCCGCGCCCTGCGGCAGATGGATGAGAATCTCCACCTTGTCCGCCGTGTTGTCGTCCACGTGCTTCACCTTGATCTTGCCCTTCGCATTCGCGGCGAGCACGGACTCGATGAGCGATTCCGTCGTCACGCCGTAAGGCAGTTCGGTGACTGCGAGCAGATACTTCGAGCGCACCTCGATGCTCGCGCGCACCTTCACCTTCCCGCCGCGCTCGCCGTCGTTGTATTCGGAAAAGTCCGCCGTCCCGCCGGTCGGGAAGTCGGGGAGAATGCGGAAATTTTTCCCCTGAAGATGATTGATGGCCGCGCGGCAGAGATCGTTGAAATTGTGCGGCAGAATCTTCGTCGAGAGCCCGACCGCGATGCCGTCCGCGCCTTCGAGCAGCACGATGGGAAATTTCGCCGGCAGCGTGATGGGCTCCTTGTTGCGCCCGTCGTAGCTGAGCTGCCACGTCGTCGTCTTCGGGTTGAAAAGCACGTCCTTCGCGAACGCCGTGAGCCGCGCCTCGATGTAACGCGGCGCCGCCGCATCGTCGCCCGTGAGCGTGTTGCCGTAATTCCCCTGCGGCTCGATGAGCCACCCGCGCTGCCCGATGGACACGAGCGCCGCGCCGATGGACGCATCGCCATGCGGATGAAGCTTCATCGTCGCGCCGACGACATTCGCGACCTTGTGAAAGCGCCCGTCGTCCATGTCCCAAAGCGTGTGCAGCACCCGCCGCTGCACGGGCTTCAGCCCGTCATCAATGTGCGGCACCGCGCGGTCGAGGATGACGTAGCTCGCGTAGTCGAGGAACCAGTTCCGGTAGCTTTGCGCCAGCGGAGCCTGTTCGTCCTGGACCTTCTCGCCCTCCTTGCGCCTCGGAGCCACGGCTTCGGTCTGCACCTCCGCAGACGCATCGGAAGTGGCACCATTCGCATTCGCTTCCGCCGTCGCCGCAATCGGCTCATCGGATGCAGGCGCAGGCGCGGTCTCCAAAGGCAGTTCCGGCTGATCGCCGACGATCAGTTTCTTCGAGGATTTTCCGTCAGGTTTGTTCGGTCGTTTGGGCATTGAGAAAATGTCGCGAGCTTTTTCCACAGCCGTCCCGTCGCGGTCGAGGGAAATGGATTCGGCTCATCTCCGCCTGCTGGACACTCAGCAGTTCATCTTGGTGCATCAGCTCACCGTTGCCACCGCGCACAGTCACCACAGCAGCGGCACACCGTAGGCGGCAAAATGCGGGTCGCAGGTCACGATGGTCAGCCCTTCGGCCTGCGCCTGGCAGATCATCAGGCGGTCAAACGGATCGCCGTGGTGCTGCGGCAGAGTGACGAGCGCACGATAGTGTTCGAGACTCGCGGACAGCGGTTGGAATCCATTCGCATCGAGCACGCCGGGAAAAATCACGTCGTAATCCGTCTGGAGGCGCAGTTTGCCGAGCGACAGCTTGATCGCCATCTCCCACGGCACGGCGTGGCTGATGAACCGATCATTCGCCTCATCCTCCATCGCCGCCCGCGCCGTGGCGCTCAGGGACGGATTGCCCTCGCAAAACCAAATGAGCGAATGGGTGTCAATCAGCAGCCTCATTCCGCATAGTCCCGGAAATCTTCCAGCGGCGCGTCAAAATCCGCCGCCATCGAGATTTTTCCGCGCAGGCAGCCAAAGCCCTTCAGCCCCGCCTGCTCTGCCGGTTGCGCCACCGGTTCCAACTCCGCCTTCACGCGGATGGACAGCTTCCGCCACGCCGCAGGCACGGGCAGGTGGAGCGTGCCATCGGCGGAAGGTTCGATGATCGCGGTGATCGTGCTCATGCGCGAAAGCCTACTCGCCCCGGATGCAACGGCAATCCTCGAATCGAACCGCTCCCAGCCGTGCCGCAGAACGAAAAAGACACCCGCGCCCGCGCGTTCTACGAGGCGTTCGGGTTCGGGGCGCTGCACGCATCCGAGGATCATCTGTTCCTTCCGATGCAGACGATCGCAGCACTGGCCGAGTGACTCGACGAAAACCCGGCAGCTTCTCGTCCGGGCATCTCCGGTATTGCCACAATGCAGTGCGCGTAATACCTTCCGCGCATGACAACCATCTCGTTGAAAGTCCCCGACACGCTCAACTCTCGCTTGACGGTGGAAGCGCAGCGGCGGCGCACGTCCAAGTCTGCTGTGGTTCGCGAGTGCGTTGAGAAGATGCTGCTCGCGCCCCGCAAGGATCGCGCGGCGTCATGCCTGGACCTCGCCAGTGATTTGGCGGGCTGCCTCAAGGGGCCGCGCGATATCGCCACGAACCCGAAATACCTCGACGACTTTGGCCAATGAGGGAGGTCGTCATCGCCGATACCGGGCCGCTCGTCGCCTTCCTCGTTGGGCAGGCGCAGCATCACCGCTGGGCGTGCGAGACGATGGCGACCCTCCGCCCGCCGCTGCTCACCTGCGAGCCCGTGCTCGCCGAAGCCGCACACATCCTGCGCCGCCATGGCTGCGACACCGATCCGCTGCTGGCGTTGATCGAACGCGGCGTGCTCAACATCGCCTTCTCCATCGAGAGCGAACTTGCCCCGCTGCGCCAGCTCATGCGCCGTTACCGCGATCAGCCGATGTCCCTCGCCGACGCCTGCGTCGTCCGCCTCGCTGAACTCCACGAAAAGCCCCGCGTCTGGACACTCGATTCCGATTTTCGTGTCTATCGCCGTCTCGGCCGGCTGGTGATTCCGACACTTACACCGGAGGACACAGGTCGCTAGGTGTCATGAACCGCATCGAAATAGCCATGCACGAAAGACTCCGGATTACTTCAATCAAGTTTAAAAACTACAAGGCCTTCAGCGAATACTCCGTCGCCTTGAATGCCTTCAACGTGCTTGTGGGTCCCAACAATGCGGGTAAATCCACAATTCTTGGCGCAATCAGAATTCTTGCCGAAGGTCTCCGAAAGGCGCGAACAAGAAAGCCAGAACTTCTTCCGGGGCCACCGGGCACAAGCCGCGGATATGCGATTGATCTCCGAGCATTGCCAGTTTCCACCGAAAACGTATTCCACAATTACGAGGATTCCGAGCCGGCCTTAGTTACGTTCCGTCTATCCAATGGGAATGAACTTGTGCTGTATTTTCCAGAGAAGGGAAGTTGTTTCCTCTTCCCGAAAGGGGAACGAGGCGTCAAGTCGCCGACCGATTTCAAAAGGGACTATGATCTCAAAGTGTCATTTGTTCCCGTGCTTGGTCCAGTTGACCACAACGAACGACTCTACGCGGAGGAAGCAGCACGGTTAGCGTTACTCTCGCACGGTGCGTCCAGAAACTTTCGTAACATCTGGCATCATTTTCGTGATGGGTTCGCCGAATTCAGAGCTACGGTCCAACAAACTTGGCCCGGCATGGACATCAAGCCGCCAGAGATGCACTGGGATGGTGAACATCAGATATTGCGCATGTTCTGTCCCGAGAATCGCTTTGATCGGGAGATTTTCTGGGCGGGATTTGGTTTTCAAGTTTGGTGTCAGATGCTGACGTTCATGCTTCAGGCGAAGGAGTCTTCGCTCCTGATAATTGACGAGCCCGACATTTACCTTCATTCAGATCTTCAACGTCAACTCGTGACGATTTTGACAGAGTTAGGTCCGGATATTGTAATTGCGACTCATTCGACAGAAATTATCTCGGAGGTCGAAGCCGATTCGCTGCTTAACATTAACAAGCGATTCAAATCTGCTCGTCGGGTTCAAAACTCCCGAGAGCTTCAGGACGTTTTTTCGGTTTTTGGTTCAAATTTAAACCCAACACTCACACAACTTGCGAAAACTAGACGGGTGGTTTTCGTGGAAGGAAAAGATTTTCAGATCATCTCCCGATTCGCGCGAAAATTAGGATCAGAAGTTGTCGCTAACCGTGCTCACTTTGCAGTCGTTCCGGTAGAGGGGTTCAACCCGCAGAAGGTCAAAGATTTCTCTCAAGGAATGGAACAGACACTTGGTTCACGACTTTCCAAAGCCGTCATTTTTGACCGGGACTTTCGCTGCAACGAAGAAGCGGCAGACATTGCTTCTAATCTTTCTCGCTTCTGTTCGTTCGCGGTTGTCCACAATAGGAAGGAGATCGAAAACTACCTTCTCGAACCAAGCGCAATCTCCCAAGCAATCGCCAAGCGCCTATCAGGAAAAAGCCTCCCAATTCCTACTGAGCTTTTGACCGAAAACATTCCGACGCTTCTCATGTCACTCACTGAGCCGCTGAAAAACGAAGTCCAATCTCAAATGGTAACGTCTCGGCAATTGTTTGAGCGCAAGTCTCAAAGCGGACTGCATGGCAGCAATTCCTCCAAGGCCGCCATGGACGAATTTGACCAAGCATGGAGGAGCTTTGAAGCGCGGATGAAGGTCGTTCCTGGTAAGAGGGTTCTTTCGATGTTGAACGAATATCTCCAACGGTCTCATCAGTGCGCTGTTACCCCAGCGGCGATCATCGAGTCCTCGAAGCGGGAAAACATTTTCGAAGAGATCAAAATTCTCATCGAAAAGCTTGATCAATTTAGCACTACTCCCGCCGCAGGAGTGGAGGAGTAACTTCTTTACCGCGATAACTACCCTGCCGCTTCAATCAGATCCTTTTCCACCCGCAGGTTCTCGATGATGAACTCCTGTCGCTCCTGCGTGTTTTTTCCCATGAAGAATGAGAGCAGTTCGTCGGAGCTGTAGAGGTGGTGGAGATTGATCGGATCGAGGCGGATGTTTTCGCCGATGAAGTCCTTGAACTCGCCGGCGGAGATTTCGCCGAGGCCTTTGAAGCGGGTGATTTCGTGGCTCGCGCCGAGTGCGGTGACGGCGGCCTGTTTCTCCTGCTCGCTGTAGCAATACTTCGTGACCTTCTTGTTGCGGACCCGGAAGAGCGGCGTCTGCAGGATGAAGAGATGGTTGTTGCGGATGACGTCGGGGAAGAATTGCAGGAAGAAGGAGAGCAGTAGCAGGCGGATGTGCATGCCGTCCACGTCGGCGTCGGTGGCGATGACGATCTTGTTGTAACGCAGGCCGTCGAGGCCGTCCTCGATGTTGAGCGCGGCCTGGAGAAGATGGAACTCCTCGTTCTCGTAGATGACCTTTTTCGTGAGGCCGTAGGTGTTGAGCGGTTTGCCTTTCAGCGCGAAGACTGCCTGCGTCTGCACGTCGCGGGTGGCGGTGAGTGAGCCGGCGGCGGAGTCGCCCTCGACGATGAAGAGCGTGCTCTCCTCGGCGCGCGGATTTTTGTCGCCGAGATGGAGGCGGCAATCGCGCAGCTTCTTGTTGTGCAGCGAGGCTTTCTTGGCGCGCTCCTTGGCGATGTTGCGGATGCCGGCGAGCTCCTTCCGCTCGTGCTCGTTCTCCTCGATTTTCTTGCGGATGATTTCGGCGGTCTCGCGGTTTTTGTGCAGGTAGGTGTCGAGCGCCTGCTGCACGAATTTGCCGACGAATTCCTTGATGGTCGGCCCCTTCGGCCCGACCTCGGTGGAGCCGAGCTTCGTCTTCGTCTGCGACTCGAAGACTGGCTCCTGCACGCGCACGACGATCGCGGCGTCGATGGACTGGCGCACGTCCGCGGCGTCGAATTCCTTTTTGAAATGATTGCGCAGCGTCGCGACGAACGCCTCGCGAAATGCGGCGAGATGCGTGCCGCCCATCGTGGTGTGCTGGCCGTTGACGAAAGACCAGTATTCCTCGCCGTAGTGGTTGCCGTGCGTGACGGCGATTTCGATGTCCTCACCCTCCAGATGGATGATGGGATAAAGCGGCTCGCCGCTGAGTTCCTTCGTGAGCAGATCCTTCAGGCCGTTCGCGGATTTGAAGGGCTTGCCATTCAGCGTGAGCGTGAGGCCGCGATTCAGGAACGCGTAGTTCCACAGCATGTCCTCGATGAACTCGAGGCGGAACTTGAAGTCCTTGCCGAACAGCGCCTCGTCCGGCGTGAACTCCACGAGCGTGCCGTTGCGCTCATCGGTCTTCGTCACCCGCGACTGCGACTTGAGCTTCCCCTTTTCAAAATCCACGACCTTCGTCTCGCCCTCGCGGATCGCCTGCGCGCGGTAGTTCAGCGAGAGCGCGTTCACCGCTTTCTGCCCGACGCCATTGAGGCCCACGGCCTTTTGGAAAGTCTCGCTGTCGTATTTCGCGCCCGTGTTGATGATCGAGACGCAGTCCACGAGTTTGCCGAGCGGGATGCCGCGCCCGTAGTCGCGCACCTTCACGCTGCGCTCCGTGATCTCCACCTCGATCTTCTTGCCCTGCCCCATCATGAATTCGTCGATCGAGTTATCGATCGTCTCCTTGATCAGCACATAGATCCCGTCCTCCGCGTGGTTCCCGTTGCCGAGCCGTCCGATATACATGCCCGGGCGGAGGCGGATGTGCTCGAGCGAGCTGAGGGTCTTGATGCTGGCTTCGGTGTAGTTGGACGCCATGGGTTTTTGTGGGCGGGAAAAGACGGCACGCGGGGCCGCGCTGACAAGCTCAATCCCCGCTGCACATCGTAACGTGGGTAATCCTGTCCGCGAAACGGGAACGCAGGAGGCCATTCTTGCATCTTCCTCTGCGGGACTCCCGTCCGCCTCTACATCTCCGCGGTTGGCGCAGTTGAAGTTAATGAGTAGCCGCAATCAGTGAGGTCAGGCGTGCGGGGAACACGGTGGAACGCGTCGCTCCACCACCCATTCCGCTCAGACTTCCCGTGCCGGCCCGGTCGTGCCGCCTTCGATAAACTCCGCCGGTGTGAGCACGCGGATTTTCCACCACCGAACTGCTTGCCACACACCCCGCCGGTTGCTGAAATTCGCGCCCCTTTCACCACAACCAAAAAACACACTCCATGAAATTCGGCCTCAACATCCGCCAGGACGGCGCACTCGACTTCCTCTCGCTCGGCGCACTCGTGCACCGCCTCGATCCCGGCATCATTCCTTTCCGCAAAGCGACGCACTGCGACATCCATGTGAGCGGCGGCGAATTCAACTGCGCGGCAAATCTCTCCGACTGCTTCCGGCTCAACACTGGCGTCGCGACAGCGATGGTGGACTACCCGATCGGCGACCTGATCAATGAGCGCGTGCGCGCGATGGGCGTGAAGCCGTTCTACAAAAAGTTCAAGCACGACGGCGTGCGCGGGCCGAACATGGCGACCGTGTATTCTGATCGCGGCCAGGGCGTGCGTGCGCCGGTCGTTTTCTACAACCGCAGCAACGAGGCCGCGGGCCAGCTCAAGCCGGGTGACTTTGACTGGAAGGCGATCTTCGATCAGGGCGTACGCTGGTTCCACTCGGGGGGGATTTTCGCCGCGCTCTCCGACACGACGGGCGAAGTGATCATCGAGGCGATGAAGGCCGCGAAGGCGAGCGGCGCGGTGACGTCGTTCGACCTCAACTACCGCCAGAAGCTCTGGGACATCTGGGGCGGCCACGGCAAGGCGGTCGAGACGCTCGCGCGCATCGTCGAGCATGTGGATGTGCTCGTCGGCAACGAGGAGGACTTGCAGAAGGGCCTCGGCATCGAGGGTCAGGACGTGGAGACGAAGGGCAAGCTCGACCCGAGCGCGTTCTTCAACGTGATCGAAAAGGCCGTGAAGAAATTCCCGAAGGTAAAGGTCGTCGCGACCACGCTTCGGGAAGTCCACTCGACGAACCGCCACACATGGGGCGCGGTCGCGTGGATTGATGGCAAGACCTACCAGTCCCCGCAGTGCGAACTCGACGTCATCTGCCGTATCGGCGGCGGCGACGGCTACGCATCGGGCTTCATCTACGGCCTGCTCACCGGCGCTTCCGAACAGGAAGCCGTGAACCTCGGCTGGGCGCACGGCGCGCTGCTCACGACGTTCCCCGGCGACACCACAATGGCGACCGTCGAGCAGGTGAAGGCGTTTGCGAAGGGCGGCAGCGCCCGCGTTCAGCGCTGATCCGAGCAGGACTCAGCAGATTCAAAACGAAAGGGCGCGGAGAAATCCGCGCCCTTTTTGCTGCATGCTTACGGGATCAATTTTGCGGCGGCTGGATCCTTTTGCAGGCACATCCATTCACGCGTGAGGCACAGGGCGAGGAGCCAAAGGCACCACCCCGCGACAGCGGGGGCAAAGTGCAGCCAATCCATGTAGCCCACTGCGAGATGCACGCCGATCGCGACGGCAAATGCCACGTTACCTGCGAGCGCCAGCGCCCGCCAAAGCCAGCGTTCGCCTGCGCGGATGCCCCATTGCGCGGCGAGCCAAATGACGATGCCATTTGAAATCAACATACCGCCGAGGCTCGCCCGGTCATGCGCGATGAGTGGCATCAGCCGGTCGTTTGCAACGAGGAGGCGCGCCGCAGTACTCTGGAGAAATTCCAGGTCGGTGCCGACGAGAACTTTGGTGCAGCCGACGATCGAGATTACTATTCCTGCGCTCACGAGCCCGACGCCGAGTCCGATAAACAGCAGCTGTCCCCACTGGCCGCGACGCCACGCGGCGGTCTCGCGCCAGTCAGCCACCGCGGGCGGATGTGCCGGACCGAGCGGTGCGAAAAGCGTGAGCACGACAAACTGAAAGAGGATCGCCGTGATGAACGCGTGGAACGGATCGAAATATCCAAAGCCGAGGAACAGGAAGAAACTGAAGAAGCCACTCATCGCCGAGAAGAGGATCGCGGACTTTGCCCAGTGTGCGCCGCGGCGGATCGCATTCCATGCGATGGCCGAGTAGAGCACGCCGATGCTGAGCATCGTGGCGGCGAGGGACATCCGATCATGGGCCATGAACGGCAGGAGCTTCGGATTGATCGCGACGAATGCGCCCCGCGAGATGCCGCACAGCGCCTCGTCGTACGGGAGAACGACGCGTGTCGTCGCGAGAATCGCGGCCACCACTCCGCCGGCAATCATGGCGAGGCCGATCATGAGCGCCCAGAACCACGGCCGGCGCGAGGCATCGAGCGTGAGCAGTTCCAGCGGGAGTGGCGGCAACTCAGAGAGCAGTGCTTCGTTGATTCGCTTCACGAGCCCTGGGCCGGACAGCGCCAAGCCGGCATCCACACTCGTGAGTGTGGCTCCGGCCTCCAGAAAGGCACGCGCTTCGGCGGGATCGATCGCGCCGCAAGCAACGATGATCTTGTCCGTCAGCGCGGCGCGTGCGCGCGCGACGGTCCGCACAGTCTGCTCTGTTTCGCCGACGATCCAGACACCGTCGGACGCTTCGAGTTCCGCAAAACCAGAAAATCCCGTCGGCACGACGACGAGGATCATTTTTGGGAACACAGCGCGAATTTTGCCGATGAGCGATCCGCCTCTCGGAAGGACGATGCCTTCCACGTGACCCGCGATCTGTCCGGCGAAGCGGACGAGCATCTCGTCGGTGCCATCGGCCAATCTGGCGAACACGGGAACTGTGTGTTCAGGCCGCGCGTCAAGAAGAACGAGTGCGTCGGCGATGCTCACGGTGGGTTCAGGCCCGGCGCGTGCGATTTTTCTTCCAGCGAGGCTAACCGTCCAATCCGCACCTTCGCGGGATTCCCCGGCGATCGGGCCGATTTCCAAAAAGCCGCAGCCGAACCTTGCAAGCGCACCGAGCGCTGCGCCCGATGGATCCAGCAAGGCACCGATGCCCACGGGGCTTGGAAATGTGTGGTCACCGTGAGTCCTGACTAGACGCGGATCCGCGCGCATGTGGCCGAGAAAATCAATGAATGCCTTGCCCACGGCTGAACGTCCGATCAAAGCAAGCGAACCGACGGCAATTCTACGTGCCCTTTCCGCCGGGAGCCGAAGCAACAGCGGACGAAGAACGGTGCGGTAGCTCCAGTCCGGCATGGATTCAGTTTCGGTGAATGCCCGCTGTCGTTTGTTTGCGGGCGAGATGGAAAATCATGGGCTCCGCTGACAGCGGTATCCGAGAGTCGCAGGCCGGGCAACCCTCATGGTTGCGATCAGCCGGATTGCGGAGAACCGCGAGCTTTTCCCTTAGGTTTGGCGCGGTTCGCGAGTTACATTGCCCCAGCTTTCACTGCCGTCCGCATTCCCAAAAATGTCGCAGGTCATCAATCCCATGCCAGATTCCCACGAACCGTCGCAGCCCGCCGCCGATCATCCGGTGGCGGCGGTGCGTGCGGCTGCGGAGGCGGAGCGCCACGGTGGACATGCGATCCGGAATACGATCGTGGCGCTCTCGCTCGCGGCGCTGACGGCGCTCGGCATCCGCGCGCTGCGGAATCAGACTCCCGCGAAGGGCGGGCCGGAGGCGGGGAAGCAGTTTCCCGTGCCGATCGTCGCGGGCGTGGTGATGCAAAAGGATGTGCCCATTTTCCTCGACGGCCTCGGCACGGTGCAGGCGCTGAATACGGTGACGGTGCATCCGCGCGTGGATGGTGAATTGAAGGATGTGAAATTCACCGAGGGGCAGGACGTGGAGGCCGGCAAGGTGCTCGCGCAGATTGACGATGCGCCGTATCGCGCGCAGTGGGAGCAGGCGATGGCGAAGAAGGGGCAGGACGAGGCGCTGCTCGAAAACGCGCGCCGCGACCTCGAACGGAATGCGGATCTGATCGAGAAAAAGGTGATCTCGCCGCAGCAGTACGAGACGCAGAAGGCGCTCGTCGCGCAGCTCGATGCGACGGTGAAGGCCGACGAGGCGGCGGTGAAAAATACGAAGGTGCAGCTCGACTATTCGACTGTCACCTCGCCGCTCGCCGGTCGCGTCGGGATGCGGCTGATTGACAAGGGCAATGTCGTCCACGCGTCCGACACGCGCGGGCTTGTGGTCATCACGCAGATCCAGCCGATCTCGCTCGTCTTCACGCTGCCCGCGCAGAACCTCGGCGAGATTCAGAAGGAAAAGAAACGCGGCGCGGAACTGGAGGTTCTCGCGGTGGATCGCGACAACAAGACCCTGATGGACTCGGGGACGCTCACGGTGATTGACAACCAGATCGACACCGCGACCGGCACGATCATGCTGAAGGCGACTTTTCCGAACCGCGATCTGCAACTGTGGCCGGGGCAGTTTGCGAATGCGCGCCTGCTCCTCACGGTGCGCAAGCAGGGCATCGTCGTCCCGGCGTCCGTCGTGCAGCGCGGGCCGAACGGCGCGTATGCGTTTGTGATCAAGGACGACCTCACCGTCGAGATGCGCCCGGTGACCGTCACGCGCATCGAGCGGGACGAGGCGCTGATCGAGGACGGCCTGCAAGCGGGCGAGCGCGTAGTCGTGGACGGGCAATACAAATTGCAGCCAGGCTCGAAGGTGAAAATCCCCGAACCTGCGCCGAAGGGCGGCGCGCCGGCGGATGGCCATAAGCCGGGTATTTCGCAAAAATAATCGCTGCGCGCACTGCGCAACCCAGGCGTGAACGTCTCCGAAATTTTCATCCGCCGGCCCGTCGCCACTGCGCTGCTCATGGTCGCGGTGATCCTCATGGGCGCGCTCGGCTACTGGCTGCTGCCGGTCTCCGCGCTGCCGCCGGTGGACTTCCCCACGATCCAGGTCACTGCGGGGTATCCGGGCGCGAGTCCGGACGTGATGGCGTCGTCGGTGACAACGCCGCTTGAGCGGCAGTTCGGCCAGATCAGCGGACTCACCTCGATGAATTCGATCAGCTCGTTTGGCAACGCGCAGATCACGCTCCAGTTCACGCTGGATCGGGACATTGATTCCGCCGCGCAGGACGTGCAGGCCGCGATGAATGCCGCGGGTGGCGTGCTGCCGAAGGACATGCCAGGGCCGCCGGTGTATTCAAAAATCAACCCCGCAGACACGGCGATCATCACACTGTCGCTCACGTCGGATTCGCTGCCGCTGGAAAAAGTGAACGACTATGCGGACACGGTGCTCGCGCAGAAATTGAGCGAAGTCACCGGCGTCGGCCTCGTGACCATCGAGGGAAACCAGAAGCCCGCAGTGCGCGTGCGCATCAACCCGGCGGCTCTCTCCTCGCTCGGGCTCGGGCTCGAGGACATCCGCACATCGCTGGTGCAAAACAGCGTGAACGCGCCGAAGGGAAGCTTCGACGGCCCGCGCCAGTCGTACGCGATCGGTGCGAATGACCAACTCAACACGGCGGCCGAGTACCGCGCGATCATCGTCGCCTACCGCAACGGTGCGCCGGTGCGCCTCGGCGATCTCGGCGAGGTCGTGGACAATGTCGAAAACGTCCGCCTCGCCGCATGGGTCGGCTCGAAGCCCGCCGTGATCCTCGACATCCAGCGGCAGCCCGGCGCGAACATCATCGAGACCGCGGATCGCATCAAGGCGATGCTCCCCGCGCTGCGCCTCTCGCTACCGCGCAGTGTGAAGCTCGAAGTGCTCACGGACCGCACGGCGACGATCCGCGCATCGGTGCACGACGTGCAGTTCACGCTGCTGATCACCATCGTGCTCGTGGTGATGGTCATCTTCCTTTTCCTGCGAAAATTTTGGGCCACGGTGATTCCCGCAATCGCGCTGCCGCTCTCGATCATCGGCACGTTTGGCGTGATGAAGCTCGCGGGTTTCACGTTGGATAATCTTTCGCTCATGGCTCTGACGATCGCGACGGGCTTCGTCGTGGACGACGCGATCGTGATGATCGAAAATATCGTGCGCTTCATCGAGAAGGGCGAGACGCCGATGAACGCCGCGCTCAAGGGCGCGAAGCAGATCGGCTTCACCGTGATCTCGCTCAGCGTGTCGCTCATCGCGGTGTTCATCCCGCTGCTTTTCATGACCGGCATCGTCGGCCGGCTGTTCCGCGAATTCGCGGTCACGCTCAGCGTCGCCGTGGCCGTCTCCGCCGTCGTCTCGCTCACGCTCACGCCGATGATGTGCGCGCGGTTGCTGAAGCCCGAACGCGGGGAAAAGCACGGCGCGCTCTACCGCTGGACCGAGCGGATGTTCGACTCGATGCTCGGCGCTTACGAGAGCGGGCTGAAGTGGGTGATGCGGCACCAGTTCTTCACGCTCATGGTGGCGTTTGCGACGCTTGCGCTCACGGTTGTGCTCTACGTCATCGTGCCGAAGGGCCTGCTGCCGCAGCAGGACACGGGGCTGATCGTCGGCGTCACTGACTCCGCGCAATCCATTTCGTTCAAGGCAATGCAGGAGCGCCAGCGCGTCATTTCCGAAATCGTCCAACACGATCCCGACGTCGCGAGCGTTACGTCGGTTGTCGGTTCGGGAACGATCAACGCGACCGTGAACACGGGGCGCCTGCTCATCGCGCTGAAGCCGCGCGATCATCGCGCGCTGAACGCAACGCAGATCATCGAGCGGCTCCGTGCTGCTACGAGGAACGTCGAAGGCATTTCGCTTTTCATGCAGGCCGTGCAGGACGTGCAGATTGACAGCCGCGTGAGCCGCACTCAGTTCCAGTACACATTGCAGGACGCGGACGAACAGGATCTCGCCGAGTGGGCGCCGGTGCTCCTCGAAAAATTGCGCACGCTGCCCGAGCTGGCCGATGTCGCGAGCGACCAGCAGTCCGGCGGCTTGCAGCTCCGCGTGAACATCGACCGCGAGCAGGCGTCGCGGTACAACGTGCTCACGCAGGCGATTGACGACACGCTCTACGACGCATTCGGCCAGCGGCAGGTCGCAATCATTTTCACGCAGCTCAACCAGTACCGCGTGATCCTCGAGGTTCAGCCGAACTTCCAGCTCACGCCCGACGCGCTGCGGAAAATCTACGTGCGCTCGACGACCGGGCAGACGGTGCCGCTCAGTGCATTTGCGAAGCTCGACACGCTGACTGCGCCGCTCTCGATCAACCATCAGGGCCAGTTCCCCGCGGTCACGCTGTCGTTCAATCTCGCGCCGGGAAAATCGCTCGGCGACGCAGTGCCGGCGATCCAGCGCGCGCAGGAGGAGATCGGCTTGCCCGAAACCGTCGCGACGACTTTTTCCGGCAGCGCCGCGGAGTTCCGTTCGTCGCTGAAGAGCGAGCCCTTCCTGATCCTCGCTGCGATCATCGTGATCTACATTGTCCTCGGCGTGCTGTACGAAAGCTACATCCACCCGATCACGATCCTGTCGTCGCTGCCGAGCGCGGGCGTGGGCGCGCTGCTCGCGTTGCTCGTGTGTCGCACCGAGATGTCGCTCATCGCGCTCATCGGGATCATCCTGCTCATCGGCATCGTGAAAAAGAACGCGATCATGATGATTGATTTTGCGCTTGATGCCGAGCGCAACGAGGGGATGCCGCCGGAGAAATCCATCTATCAGGCGTGCCTGCTGCGCTTCCGCCCGATCATGATGACCACGTTCGCCGCGCTCTTCGGCGCGCTGCCGCTCGCGCTGCAAAACGGCACGGGCTCCGAGCTGCGCAAGCCGATGGGCATCGCGATCGTCGGCGGGCTGCTCGTCTCGCAATTTCTCACCCTCTACACCACGCCGGTCATCTACCTTTACCTCGACCGCTTCTCGCGCTGGATGCGGCGCGGTCGCGCGCAAAACACTTTGCCCGACGCCGGACCTGCGGTGCATGTCGAAAGCACTTTGCCGTGAACGTCTGCGAGCCATTCATCCGGCGTCCGGTCGCCACGACGCTGCTCGCGGTCGGGTTGTTTATCCTCGGGATCGTCTCCTACCATCTGCTGCCGGTTGCGCCGATTCCGCGCGTGGACTTTGCAATGGTCTCCGTGAGCGCGAGCCTGCCCGGCGCGGATCCGGAGACGGTCGCCTCGTCGCTCGCCGCGCCGCTCGAGCGACACCTCAGTCAGATTTCCGGCGTCACCGAAATCACTTCGAGCAGCACGCTCGGCGGGACTTCGATCAGCGTGCAATTTGACCTCACGCGCAAGGTGGACGCCGCTGCGCGCGACGTGCAGGCGGCGATCAATTCCGCGTCGAGCGATCTGCCGGTGAATCTCCCCGCGCCGCCGACTTACAAAAAATCCAACCCTGCGGATGCGCCCGTCATGGTGCTCGCGATGACCTCGGACTCGAATCCCGTGAGCGAGGTCTTCGAGGCGGCGGACGAGATCGTCGGCCAGCGACTGAGCCAGCTCGAAGGCGTGGCCCAGGTGATGATCAGCGGCGGCGCAAAGTCCGCAGTGCGCGTGCAGGTGAACCCCGCCGCGCTCGCTTCGACGGGATCGAGCTTCGAGGACGTGCGCGCATTTCTCGCGCAGGCCAACGTGAACAAGGCGAAGGGCAGCGTGGACGGCGACCAGGCGTCGTACGCGATTTACAGCAACGACCAACTCCTGCGCGCGGACGAATACAAGGATCTCGTCTTTACCCAGAAAAACGGGGCGCCGGTCCTGCTCAGTTCGCTCGCGAAGATCGTGGACGGCGTGGAGAACAACCGGGTCGGCGGCTGGCACGGCACGAAGCCCGCAGTGCTGCTCGTCATCTTCAAGCAGGCCGATGCGAACGTGATCGAAACGGTGGATCGCATCCGCGAGGCGATGCCGCAGGCGCAGCTCTGGCTGCCTCCGAGCATGAAGCTGGAACTGCTCAGCGACCGCACGGCGACGATCCGCGCGTCCGTCGAGGACGTGCAGTTCTCCCTCCTGATCAGTATCGCGCTCGTGGTGATGGTCATCTTCCTTTTCCTCCGTCGCTTCTGGCCGACCTTCATCGCGACCGTGACGGTGCCGCTCGCGCTCGCGGGGACCTTCGCCGTGATGTATCTCTGCGGCTACACGCTGGACAATCTCTCGCTGATGGCCGTGACGATCTCCGTCGGCTTCGTCGTGGACGATGCGATCATCGTGATCGAAAATGTGTTCCGCTTCATGGAAAAGGGCGAAAGCGCGATGACGGCGGGCCTCAAGGGCGCGAGACAGATCGGCTTCACAGTCATCTCGATGAGCATCTCTCTCGTCGCGGTTTTCATTCCGCTGCTTTTCATGGGCGGGCTGGTCGGGCGGCTCTTCCACGAATTCGCGGTCACGCTCAGCGTCGCCGTGCTCGTCTCGGCCGTGATCTCGCTCACGCTCACGCCGATGATGTGCTCGCGGCTGCTCAAGCGGGAGACGCAGCACGGCAAGCCGGGGATTTTTTCCCGCGCGAGCGAGGCCGTGTTCGGCTGGATGCTCTCGATCTACGAGCGCGCGCTGCACTGGGTGCTGCGTCATCGTGGAATCACGATGCTCGTCGCACTGCTCACGGTGATCGGCACGGTGTGGCTGTACGTCGCCGTGCCGAAGGGATTTTTTCCGCAGCAGGAGACCGGGATGCTCTCTGGCAGCACCGAGGCCGCGCAGGACATCTCGTTTCCGGCGATGGAAAAGCTCAACCGGCGCATCGTGCAGATCGTGCTCGAGGATCCGGCCGTCGCGACTGTCGGCTCCTTCATCGGCGGCGGCGGCGGCAGCTCGAGCGTGAACACCGCGCGGCTTTTCATCGCGCTGAAACCGCCGAAGGAGCGCAACGCCAAAGGTGACGAAATCATCGCGCGCATCCGCAAAAAGACGGCCAGCGTGCAGGGCATCACGCTCATCATGCAGGCGATGCAGGACGTGCGCGTCGGCACGCGGCACAGCCGGGCGCAATTCCAATACGCGCTGCAAAGCGGCGACCTCGGCGAACTCAACCGCTGGGTGCCGAAGATCGTGAAAAAGCTCGGCGAGCTTCCCGAACTCAAGGATGTCTCCAGCGATTTGCAGATGCGCGGACTGCAAAGCAGCGTCGTCGTGGATCGCGATGCCGCCGCGCGTCTCGGTGTCTCGCCCGCGGCGATTGACAACACGCTCTACGACGCCTTCGGCCAGCGGCAGGTCTCCACGATTTACCGTCGCTACAACCAGCACCACGTCGTCCTCGAAGCCGATCCCGCGTACCAGCTTGAACCGTCGGCATTGCAGAAAATCTACGTGCGCTCGAGCACAGGTGCGCAGGTTCCGCTTGCGAGCGTGGCGCGCTTCGAGACGCGCAATGCGTCGCTCTCGGTGAACCACCAGGGCCAGTTTCCCGCGGTCACCATTTCGTTCAATCTCGCGCCCGGCGTGTCGCTGGGCCGGGCGACCGATCTCGTCGAGGACGCCACGCGCGAACTGAAGATGCCGACGAGCATCCGCGGCAGCTTCCAAGGCACCGCGCAGGTCTTCCAGGCGTCGTTAAAAAACATGCCTCTGCTCCTCGTGGCCGCGCTCTTCGCCGTGTACATCGTCCTCGGCATCCTTTACGAAAGCCTCCTGCATCCGCTCACGATCATCTCCACGCTGCCGAGCGCAGGCGTGGGGGCACTGCTCGCGCTCATGTTCACGGGCAAGGACCTCTCGCTCGTGTCTTTCATCGGGATCATCCTGCTCATGGGCATCGTGAAGAAGAACGCGATCATGATGATTGATTTCGCGCTCGATGCGCAGCGCTCCGAGGGCATGTCGCCACAGGACGCGATCTTCAAGGCCTGCATCATCCGTTTCCGCCCGATCATGATGACCACGCTCGCCGCGCTCTTCGGCGCGATCCCGCTCGCCATCGGCCACGGCGCGGGCTCGGAACTCCGCCAGCCGCTCGGCATCGCCGTCATCGGCGGGCTCATCGTGTCGCAGATCCTGACGCTCCTCACCACGCCGGTCATCTACCTTGCACTGGAGAAGCTGCGGCCCTCGTCGCGCACTCGGCACCCCGCGATCCTGGTGGAGCCCGCGCCGATGGTGTGAAAGGACTGCTCGTGCGGTCCGTTTTCGCCGGCGATGAGGGGGAGCTATTGCTTAATGAAGGCAGCTTCCTCAGCGGTCATGAAAGACCCATACGCGACCGGTGCGGCGGATGGTATGTCACCGGAAAGCACGGGGCCGAACGTCACATGGGCCACTCCATCGCAGATCGGAAGGGGCCAAAAAT